>Ga0214542_1001148_pt1 | contig 53476 bp, 37 predicted proteins | sample CNSS1metaG_FD_160096 | JGI IMG/M metagenome (GOLD analysis project Ga0214542, IMG submission 160096) | Root nodule microbial communities from cowpea collected in UCLA plant growth center, Los Angeles, California, USA - CNSS1 | ecosystem: Host-associated > Plants > Roots > Nodule | place: USA... | reverse complement strand
CATCAATGTTGTAGTTTGCAAATTTAATAAATGTTTTGGTTCACATGAAATTTTATTTGGTATTCTAATATAAAATGTAAACAATTATAATTTATTTTAAGGTATTTGGCATCGAAGAAAATCCTCCGAATATTAAATATTTCATAATATTATGTTTTCTTTACCGTAATTTTTTTTCTTTTATAAAAATTAATATTGAAGTAGTTAGAACACGGGTATGAGTATGGGTACGAGATTATACCCGTTACCCGGTGGGGATGAGGATGGGAAAAAATTTTGATACCCGTTGGGTTTGGGTATGGGGATGGGGATGAATTTTTTATGCGGGGATGGGTATGGGATAGTGAAACCCGTCCCCGCCCCGCCCCGTTGCCATCCCTAATTCTTATATAGTGCTTTACTTTCTCATTTTTAGCCAATGTTGGACTTAAACTCACACTTGAATTTCTAACAATTAATTAAAGATCAATTTAAAAACTAAGTCATTTTAACAACCAAAATTCATGTAGCTAAATTTTAGTGACTAATTTCCTTTGATACCAAAAACAATAATAACTAATTTTTTAAAGACAAATTTAATAATCAATTATAATTTTTTATTCATAATAATAAATATTTTAATAACCAATAATTTTTAGTTTTGAAAAATAGTATCTAAGCTTTATTTCATAATCTATTTTAATATATTTTTCATGATAAGTAGTAATTCTTTAATTTATTTTATAGTGGTTATATTTGAAGTAATTTATTGCTTTTACAAATATTGAAATTCAGAATTAAAAAACTGTAAAGATTTTTTTTTTTAATTTTGTTTAATTTATGGAAGTCACAGAAACCTATAGTTATTGGGGTGGTCCAACCTAATAGCTGTACGAAAATGGAGTGGAATTGTCATAGTAAATTGACTATATTTATTTTATTTGTATGTTGTTGTTGAAAATGAATGTTCTAAAATGCATAGAATCATTGGGTGCTCAACCACCATTTATTATATTTTATGCTATATATACCACCTAAATTCGTTGTGGGGCAAATAGCCGACATTGAAGAATAACCACAATATTATAAATTCCCACTACTAGATAACGTCAGTGGATGGAGAAGAAGTTATCATCATCATATCAAATATTATTTAGATTTTTGTAAATCGATGATTTGTTTGGCTAGAATTGTTGTTTCGAAGAATGCAAAGAAGCATGAAAGAATTAACCTGGTAGGAGGTAAATGAGGAAAAGAGAAGTTAATGAGAAACACTAACACTAACGCCAAAAAGAGAATGGTGAGAGCTAAAAAGCAAAAAATTTGAAATGAAGGAGAACCGGCCAAATGACGGGTGTTCATCATTTCAAGACGATTTTTTGTTATTCGCAATATCTTTAGATAAGAGAAGTTACCGTAACAAAAGGCTTTCAAATCTAACACTTTTCAAGATTCGCATCTTCCCAAATCATAATGCTTTCATAAATCACTAAATTGGGAAGTATGTGATAAATGAATTGCCATATATTTGACTACAAACACTGAATCCTACCTACATATATACACACATACATCAACTTTCACTCTTATGCCTAATGTGCTTTATGGCCACATCAAAATTTCGATATCACACGCCTTCTTCTTTAAATATCAACATCTAATTCACCCTCCATTTACGTGAGAAAAAAAAAACCTATTATTCAAATTTTCACTTTAACTAATAATAAAGCTAATTTATAATATATATATAAAAAGTGGGTGTAAATTTTATCTTATTAATTATTTTGTGTAATTGAATTAGATTTAAGTTTACTTTTTAATATAGTATCAGAATCATGAGTTTGAACTTATTCTAACGAAATTTATTATTTTTTGAGCATATTGTGTCATCCACTATTGGAGATTTGTTGTTTGTTGAGTTTATTATTTCATCTATTACCACGTTGTTATTAGATCACCCACCAAGGTCAATTTACATTGATTGCAAACTCCACCTTACCGATCATTTTAAAAAATATATATAAGTGACTGTCAACTTCACCTTACCGGTGAGTTTTAAAATCCACATTTTAATAGTAAACAAATTGTAACATTCAAATTACTTGACTAGGTCTAACATAAATATTATTTATTAAGTTTGAGGTCGTGTTATCATATTTTATGGAGAATGCTAATCGGTATTCTAAGACACCAATTAAAGGTTGAAGTATAATTAATATCCTTGATTTTATTATTTTTACATTAAAAACTGAAATAGTTACTCTGTTAATTAATTACATTAAAATTCATATTTGAGTTTAACACGGTGTTTTTTTGTTAATTTTACATTAATTTAAACTTTTTTTACATTTAGTTATATTTTAATTTTTAATAATATTAAAATATATTTATTTTATTATTTTTTTATTATTATCCATCAAATAAAATATTTTAAAAAAATGTGTAATATTTAAAAACATTTTTATTCTATAAATAAAATAAAATAATACTAATAATTATTAAGTAAAAATTTATTTAATATCATAATTAAATATGAATTTTTGTAAAATTTTATATATATTCATTATTTTTAATCGGTGTCTTTAACCTAGATACCGGTCAGCTTGACTCATATTTTATATATGAATTGTTTAAACAATTTATCCACTTTCATTCTAATTGAATGAATCACTTATGGAGTATCTTTCAACAAAGGAGTAAGATTGATCGGCAAATAAGATAGATCACTTCAGAGCTTCTTCCCGCTGTGTTTGTCAAGTTTTGTTTTATTTTTTCACCATACACTTTCAATTTCATAAGTACATATTCTTTGCAGTACGTCGATCTACAACAAATTTAAGTAGTTACATATTATGTTTATAAGGATTTATAATTAATTTTAAGAAAAAAATAATTCTAATTTTATTAATTTTAAGAAAAAATTAATTCTAATTTTATTAATTTTAAGAAAAATTAATTCTAATTTACAACTACTTTTATATATTCGTCGTCGTAGTAGAATAACTTTTATGGGACTATGAAAAAAAGTTGGTGAGAGATTTGGGAATCAGATTAAACATGTAATATAATTCAGATATTTTATTCAACTTTTTATATCATCCATTTAAATATAAATTTTAATATTTTAAAATATATTAAAAACTTTTTAATATATCAAAATCTGTATATTTTTATAATGACAACATTACAAATCTAAAAGAGGAAAGAATAGACTCGTCATTTGAATGGTATACGTGTATTTAGCATTGTTTTTACATTTAGTTTAAGAAAGTTTTAAAATGTTATGCTACATTACATTCTTAGGTTTTTCATTTTCTAAGTATAACACATGTGGTTTTTCATTTTCTAAGTATAACACATGTTATTAGGTTTTGTGAAGGAAAATTCTAAATTTCGCTCACAATTCTTATATAATTGTGATAAAATTATCTATATTTAGGTTTGTTGTCTTACACTTTAAAATATATTAAACTTAAACTTCTTATAATAATTTTTTTATAATAGTCTGGCTTATAATTTGTCTAAGAGTAGAAGTAGTTTGAGTTAATAAATTATGACTTTATTAATTAAGTAAAATTCTTATAAATAAAAAAATTATATATATATATATATATGTATATATGTATATCCATATATATAAAATACTCATATATACTTTATATATAACAAAAAATCATTTAGATACTAAAATAATTAGTTCATATTCACAAATTTAAATATTATTTACAAATTAAAAATTATTAATATTTAAAATAATATTTATTATAAATAAAAAATTATAATTAGTTTGTGAATTAGATTTAAAATTAAAAATATATGCTATTAAAATTTTAGTTACTTAATATTATCGATTTCAAATTAATCTTTAAATTAGAGACTAATTTATAACTAATTTCTTGATAGTTATTCTTAGTTTCTAATCAAATACTATAATAGTTATAGAAAATTGAAAATTAAAAATTTTTTACAATATAAAAAGTATTTCTTTTAAATTCATAAAATAAATTTTAATTTTACTCTTTTTTATACATTTTCCACCAAAAAAAGACATTTTTGACCAATCTTAATCCTGAGTTCAAACACCACTTTAATACCAAAAGGATTCATTAATGTCATAATAATAAATTTCTAAAGTTGAAGAAAAAAAAATATTACTTGCTTACAAAAGAAGCAAAACTAGTGTTGGTTTAGAGTCCAAAAATTGGGTTATCTAGTTATAGCTTTGAATATTAGACCAGTGTTTTTGGCATATTAATTATTTATGAAGCAAATAATTTGCCGAAGAACCCCATAAATCTAAAAATACATTAAATCACAAGTCCATGCCATTTTATTCTAGGACACAAAGCAATTCTTTTATGATAAGGCCCCAAATCAAGCTATAATATGACAGTTATCAAATAGAATAAAAAAACATGGTATACTAAACACATTATAATAAAGAACAGCTTAAAATAGTCGGTAAGTATTACAAATATTTTTCATTGAATAAAAAATTATAAAAAGTTCTTAATTTAATGTTGTATATTCATTATTAACTCTTAATTTTTTAAATTAAAGTCTAAACCTTAAATTAAGCATCTAAAACAGAACTAAATTATATTATATATAGTTTTATACACAACATTTTAGTCAAGTGTGCTCAATTAGCTGCAAGGTTATATTACATTATCAATAACACTTAATTAAATTTTTCATAATTAATCTTAAAATTTATTTAATTTGTTTTATAGTTCAAATTTTATATCATTTTTGACATTTCCTTTAATAACAAACTATTTTTTCTTAGCGTAGTTCATTTTCATATACTTCTAGAATTATTTCAAACATCTGTTGAGTGTTTTATTTTGGTTCCTCCTTTAAAATTGATAATTAATTAGGTATTACATATTGATCACGAAGTAGGTCTATTACCTAACAAAAACTCGATGTAAAATGTCTACATCTTCACATAAATAATGTTGCTAGGCCTAACAAAATAGACATACATTGTAGAATTGTTGTGAACGATATTGAGATGTAATTTTTGTAAGAAAGGTTGAGATGTAATTTTTTTTCATGATTTTATTTTAATGAAAGGTTGAGATCCAATGTTTTTTATGATTGTTTTTTAATGAAAGGTTGAGATATAATTTTGAAGCACTATATATGAAAATGCATTGAAGTGTGGGCCTATGAAAGATAATGGCATTTTAACATTGTTCTTTACTACAATGATGTTACCATATTTAATTTTTCAGGCCTTCACCAATTACTTTAATAACTTAACTTCTGTATTTTGCCAAGAATTTTGACATATCACAAACCACATTGCATGTTAATTCAAGTATGAAGTTAAAATTATTTGATTTTGTATCTATTACTTTCTACAAATTCAATTTTTTTTTTTTAATTTTGTTATAAGTTTTATTATGAAATTTGTCATTATAGGTTAGTTGAAAGGAATATAGAAAAGCCATAAACTATTTTCATGAATTTAATTTATTAAATTAAAAACAACTATGCACTAAAAAATATAGATCGAATTACAAACTAGTATAATATTGTTTTCTGACAATAATCATTTAAAAAACAAGCCAACCAAAATATCTAACTAATTTATTATCTAAATAAAGTTTATGTGGATAATAAATAACCATTAAACTCATTAAATCATTGGTTGATAACAGCATAAGTTCTTCGAGAACAAACATTATTTTTATTGAACAGAGATTTAACAAAATACGGGTACGTCTAAATGCACCTCATTAAATCCAAAATGTACGGGTTCTATGAATGATGAAAATGGCATATATGTTTCTTTATTTGGTACCATAATTTAAGGTTTAAATAGAGGCCTTTTCACAATAAATCATAAAGGTGTTAATATTTTGAAATGACGTGAGAGGTATAAACTAAAAGCTCTGTTTTTTAAAGGAAAAAATTAGAAGTGATTTTATGTCATATATGTATAGTGCAAACAATTATTAGTATGAAAACAAAACAAAAATCAATTGTTAAGTCTATTAAGATATCTTTATTATGTCAACAACAGAAAAGAAACAGGAATAAGTTTCGAAGAAAGAGAAAAAGAAAAGGAAAAAAAAGAAGAAGAAGCAAATCCTCTTCTATAAAAAGAGGTGGTGAGTGTAATAGAAAAGACACTAGCAAGGAAGTGTAGAAATAGAAGTGTAGTATCGTAGTTGCAGTAACAGTGGAAGATGATGAATGATAATGTTGAAGTGAAGAGTGAAGAGGGTGATGAGAAGAAATGGGTTAATGATTCTTCAGTGGATCACAAAGGAAAGGTTCCTCTTCGAGCTTCAACTGGTTCTTGGAAAGCTGCTTTCTTCATTATTGGTAAGGATTTCATTTTCTGCTAAATTATTGCTTTCAATGCTTGCTATTCCACTTTCCACACTCTTCTTTCTGTTTTTCTTTATGCACCTTTTCGTTTAAGTCTCAGGAAAACTCCTTCTTCCTCCAACTTTGAATATTCCCTCAAACATTATAAAATGCACACAAAAATTGCAGCAGATTCATTTCTTATTAAAACTTTGCAGAAAAAGTTCCACAAATTATATATAAAAATTTTGGTAATATATAATATTGTTTTAATTAGACTTTTCATATAGTTTATGTTATACTAACCCTTAGTTTTTAAATATCAGTATAGAACAGAGACATTTACACTGAGTTGTTACTTTATTAGTTCATTCTATTGCCATAGGCTGAAAGTATATAAATAACTCAGAAAATCATACTAGAAATATAAGAGGGAACAAAATCAATATTCAGGAAAAGGAAAATCCAGAAAACTTAAAACTTGACCAAACCTAACCTAATTTTTTTTTTTTAAATGATCACAAACACGTAATTTAGACATAATAACTTCATTTAACTTATGAATAATCTATTTATATTAGTGGTTAAAGTATAAACTTTTCATTAGTGTCTGCACGAACGTTATCTTCTTGGTAAATGAGAATAGTAAAAAGACTACTTAAAAGGAAAAAAGTTTTAAAAGGGAGACTCCGAATCCATTTATCATTAACTTGCGATGAAATATGAGGGACATCCTTAAGAAACAACTTTAAATCACTTTTTGCAATAATTCATTAATTCTATTTGACCTGGTTACAGTACTGATATATTTTAATATTTCTTATAAAAATTACAATAGTTTATAATTACTTATATATTATATGATTTCTAAATAGTTTACAAGGTTGTCTTTCAACTAGAAGATATGTTAAAAAATATGGATTATTAAATGGTCAAAAACATGTTTTAGGATACTAAAAATAACTCTCATAAGCTTTATATATAAATTACGTGTAGGTTACAACTCAAAGATTGAACAATACCTTAGAATACTGTGTTTCATAATCACGCACAAAAAGTTATGGAAGGTGTTTGTATGCGTGGCTTCTCTCATGTCGCATCTGAATGAAGAATTTACCTGACATAGTTGTTAAATAATTTCCTTATTCAGTTAAATAGTTTTTCATTTTGTGCTCAGTTATATGGGTTTTTTTTACACCCATAATAATAATAATAATAATAATAATAATAATAATAATTATTATTATTATTATTATTATTATTATTATTATTATTATAATAATAATAGAGTTTCAACTATTTAAAAAAATTAAAAAATGAGAGATAACTTATATAAAAATAAAATAGTCTAATAAAAATTAATTTTTGTATTTCTAAAAGAAAAAACTAAAACTAAAAAATAATGAGAGGTAATGTCAAATAGATATATAAAAAAAAATTAGTGTGAAAAGTAACATTCTCTTAAGTTTTTCTTTGAAACTTTACAATATTATTAAAAAAAAATTACAAAAACAGTTGTAAGTCTTTTGTAGACTACAAAAACAAAATATAATAATAGATTCATATGTTTATTTTGTTATACTACTTGTTAGGTCTATAGATCTGGGTTTCATTAAAAAGATATAACACCAATGAGACCTGAGTCCAATCACATAAAACATTGACACCACTCTCAATCCAAAATCTTAATCCAATAGATTTATGGATCTTGATCTTTATATGATACTCAACTTTTTCATTTCTAGTCAATGTGAGACTTAAATTCATACTTGGATTTCTAACAACCTGTATACATATGTATTCAAGTTGTTGAGTCTAATAATCTCTGGATAATTTTCAAAAGAATATTCCAAACATGTGATGCACTAATTGCCCACACATGCATATATGTATCATCATCACAAAATACATTCCCTGCAAAGGAGCAAATAATCTCATAAATAAGATTTGTCTCATCTAACTATAACATGCATACACACATATCATCCCAAGAGGATAACTTTTCTTATTATCACTGATATAAGTAGAATGCATCAAAGGAGTTTCTGAAACGTTTATTCCATCACGATAGTCAAATCAAATCCAACTCGATAACAGAAGACTATATAGATGGTGGATAAGGTTCTCAAACCCGCATATATGCACGTCACTTTGAAATAACAAGCACTTATATATAGGCTTCAATTTAGTAAGGAGATGAATTTAGTAAAAATAGATACATAAAACCAAGCCATTTGCATAATGATTCTGTGATGAGTTATGAAGGTAGTGATTACATGAAAATGTGGAGGCGTAAAATTATTGACCATAACCAAAAAAGAGAAGCAGCAGAAAAGGAAGTGTTATGGTGAATTTCCCTTGTTGTTTATAGTTAGGTCAAAAACAGTACGACCATGAAAATCGGTGGATTCCCAGACCCACATGCCACTATCCACTGATAGATATATGTTATCCAAAGACCATGAAATTATGACGATAAACGATATCAACCACATAAACCCTATGGTTTCTGTCACTAAGAATGTTGCTATTTAGTAGTGGTTCTTCTTTATAAGATGCTGACCCTGATTCAAATCAATTGTCAATGGTATTTAAAGGTTGAAAGTGTACGTGATTATTGTACATGGACCATTGCATGAGCAGAAACTTACATAGTGTATGGCGTGGCCGACCTTATATCCTATGCCACAAACTATTATATTTTCAGGATTTCACTTCAGAATAACCAAACTGTTCAGAACCCTCACCTTCCACTACTTTTCAAATTTCACATGGAGTACAAACTGCCATTCATACTTAGTTCTAGAAGACATTTATATTTCATAAATTGTTATTATTATTGCATAAATTAAGTATATATTCATATACTTAATGCATGTTTGTGTTTATTATATGAAAATGAGAATATCAAATCAGCAATATAAAATGGTTTAGATAACAAGAGGAATTAAAGTTATATATCAATTAAAAAGGTTATGCTAGTTCTCAAAGTATATATCAATTTGTATTAATTAAATATAATGAATTAAATGTGTTCCTCTTATTTGATATAAGAGTAGCTTTTCCTTTTAATTTGTCTCTTGCCTATAGGTTGGAGATTTCATATTGACTAAAGATAAGACAATTTCATAACATATAAGTGGATGTAAATATCATTTTATAAGCTGATTTTGTAAGGTTTAGTTAGGTTTAAAGTTTATTTCTTAACATGGTATGAGTTAGAGCCTATCCTATAAAAAATTGTTGTTTTTTGGTATATTGTTTCACTCACTATCGGACTACTCATTTAATGTTTAGTCTCATATTCAATATGTATATGTCTCAGTATTAGAGTGTGTTGGAGATCTCATATCAACTAAAAATAAAGTGATTTCATAATATATAAATGTGTTTAAACATCATCTTAAAAGCTGGTTTTATAAAATTGAGTGAGACTTAAAATTTAATTTCTAACACCATATGCATGAACTCCCTCCTAAAGCACAAGCACGTGTTCTAAAATAGATGCTGGTTTTTTTTTTTTGGACAAATGGTACTTTTTAAGGTAGATTAGTAAACATAATACAAGAAACCTATATAGATGCAAGTAACTCAGAATAACCTTATACTAATAGAGTTTTTTATATTTTGTGGGACCTTTTTGTGTTCCTTTTCTTTTATAAAGTTTAGCAAAAACGGATTTTTTTTTATTAATAAGGGAAGTTGTTTTTTTTTCTTCTTGCAATTTAAAACCTCCCTTAATTCTCAGTGGTTGCATAGTACACCATCTGAATCAGGAGGAGACATACAATGGGTTAGAACCAACCACTAAACCTCCTTTCCTTTATAGTAACTCAGATATAGCTCCATTATTCAAAGCTTTAAGCCTTTATTTATTTATTATTAATAACATTAACTTTATTTTAGTAATAACAACAGTATATCCAAATTGTTTTTGGTGGGTTCCAATAATTAGCTACCTTGGAGAATATTGGTTCTGAAAGTGTATGGTAGCTTTCTTGTAGGGTTGCTTGTTTTTTAAATCTTTTTCTTTCTAATTCCTCATTTACAAAAAAACACTCATTCTGCCAACTCCAAATAGAGTAAGGCCTATCTCAACCTAAGGTCTAGGTTTGATATGCGCTGGTCGTGATCTTTAACATATATACTATAAAGTATGACAAAATATGGTTGATGTATTAATTGTAACCATAAAAATCTTGGGCATTTTCGCATCACTACTATGATTTTTTTTTTCGTTTTGTCATATTTATCAGAAGAACATCTGACACTAGTTTGTATAGTTTGCATAATACTATAGCAAGCAAATGCGCTGTGGGACCCTTCAACTCCAAATATTGCCACTAGTGGAGTATTTTTTTTCTTTTTGTCTTGAATTTTCCTATGTAAGACTTTGACTAAACCCATGATTCTCTTTGCGTGCCGACAAAATACAAAGAATGGAATAGTACCTGTCAGATTTGGTGTCCAATTGACGTTTTCCAAGTACAAGATTAGGGATTAGTGGCTCAAGTAGTTTGTTCTCTGTCAAAGAGTTGATTGATCCACCTTTGTGATCTTTTCAATAATATCTTCCATACACACAAGAATCAAGCGTGTAACTAAAATCACTATCAATTTTGGGTATAAAAAAATGTTAATGTTACTGATTGAACATACGATATTAAATTACAAGAAGCTGACAAATTTCTTCCATTTACCATGTACACAACAGATTCACTTTTCCTTGTTCTTGCTTAAAGGGGAACTCGTAGGAAATATGAGGCTCGTGTTTCTCTTAGGTTCAATAGTGATCATGAGATTGGCATCTAAGATTTTATATTAGCTATTCAAATTCCTTACTAAGACTTATGATAATGTACTAACTACTTTCCAAAACTAATCTATTACCAAATCCCTTTAGATCTTCCCAATTAGAGTACCTGGAACATAAACATTAGCATGTGTTAATAAAAACAGTTATGATCCGATTTTGAAACAAGGTGTTTATGTTCATGAAGTGGCATTAACCTGCCATACGATTTTGATTGGAACCTTGTTTTCAGCAATTGAGACCAGTGAGAGGTTGAGCTTCTTTGGAATAGCCACTAGTTTGGTCCTTTACCTCACAAAGGTTATGCATCAAGACCTCAAGACAGCAGCAAAAAATGTGAACTACTGGTCTGGTGTCACAACTTTGATGCCACTGTTTGGTGGATTCATAGCTGATTCATACATGGGTCGTTACAACACTGTTCTGGCATCAAGCATTTTCTATCTCATGGTAAGCTCATTCGATATTCAATTACAACTTACTGTTACACACTACATTATTTTCTGTGTATGTACGTTCTAACTATAGACTCTTGTTCTTATGGATAAAAATAAATGAAATACAGGGTTTGATTCTCCTTACATTGTCTTGGTTCCTCCCAAGCTTAAAGCCATGCGATGACACAGGCCTATGCACAAAACCAAGGAGAATTCATGAAGTGGTTTTCTTCCTGGCCATTTACTTGGTATCTTTTGGTACTGGAGGGCACAAACCCTCATTGGAGAGCTTTGGAGCTGACCAATTTGATGAGGATCATGATGAAGAAAGGAGGCAAAAAATGTCCTTTTTCAATTGGTGGAACTGTGCACTATGCACTGGACTTATTCTGGGAGTTACCCTCATTGTTTACATACAAGACAACATAAACTGGGGAGCTGCTGATATTATCTTCACGGTGATCATGGTTCTTTCACTGATCGTCTTCATATTAGGAAGGCCATTTTATCGTTATAGGGTACCTACTGGGAGTCCCTTGACTCCAATGTTGCAGGTTCTTGTTGCTTCCTTTTCCAAAAGAAAGCTTCCACACCCTTCTGATCCTGCTCAATTGTACGAGGTTCCAAAATCTATTGGCAACAACAAAAGATTTCTGTGTCACACTAACAAACTGAAGTAAGTATCGTGACTTGTTCTGTTCTCCTGAATGCAGCCAAAATATGTCACTTTCTTGACACTATGATGCAGTGATCAATTTTGATGCACAGTCAAATAGTCAACTGATAAGTAACTACAAAATCAATGATCATATTATGCATAACAATAGTGTAACATAAGAATGTTCTAATTAATATGATTTGTTCTGCAACATAGAACAGACCTGATATGTTATGTTTTGTCCCATTTTATCCTGTACGCTAATTTATTTTATGTTAACACATGATTCGTTATTGATATAATTTGATTTCAGATTTCTTGACAAGGCAGCGATTCTTGTGAATGATGGTAGTTTCGGAGAGAAGCAGAGTCCATGGAATCTGGCAACGGTAACAAAGGTCGAAGAAGTGAAGCTTATTATCAACATGATTCCCATTTGGGTATCTACCATACCATTCGGCATATGTGTGGCACAAACTGCTACATTCTTCGTGAAACAAGGAACCACATTGAACAGAAAGATAGGTAACGGGTTTGAGATTCCTCCGGCTTCAATCTTCACAGTTTCTGCGTTGGGAATGGTAGTTTCTGTGGCGATATATGACAAGATTCTTGTGCCGGTGTTACGAAGAGTGACACAAAACGAGAGAGGAATCAACATTCTTCAGAGGATCGGTTTTGGAATGCTCTTCTGCATTGGTACAATGATAGTAGCAGCATTGGTGGAGAGAAAGAGGCTGGAAGCTGTTGAGAGGGATCCCTTGAAGGGTTCATTGACAATGAGTATCTTCTGGTTGGCACCACAGTTTCTGATCATTGGTTTTGGAGATGGATTTACTCTTGTGGGTTTGCAAGAGTACTTTTATGACCAAGTTCCTGACTCAATGAGAAGCCTAGGCATAGCATTTTACCTTAGTGTAATTGGTGCAGCAAGTTTCCTAAGTAGCGTGCTTATAACAGTGGTTGACCACATGACAGAGAAGAATGGGAAGAGTTGGTTTGGGAAGGATTTGAATAGTAGTCGATTGGACAAATTCTATTGGGTATTGGCAGCCATGAGCACACTCAACTTGTTCTTGTTTGCGTTTCTTGCAAGTCGATATTCCTACAAAAGGGTGCAAAAGGTAGCTGTGGCTGATTGCTATGAAGACAAAAGTGATTATGAGAGTGTGGAAACCAAGGTTTAGGGTTATTTTAGGTTTAATTACTAAGAATGTTGTAATCTACAACAAATATATTGTCACATCTCTTTGCAGCTTATATTTCTGCTTCTTACTGTTCTATGTTACTCTTCCATCCTTTGATGTCAAGACCCTGTAAATGCTGATGTAACTTCGTGAACAGTGCATTTTCGCATGATTTCTGAAAGTCAGTCTTACATCTTATGTTAATTTTTGTACGATAATGATACTTTAACCCACTTTTTTTTATCCATTTTTAATTTATCACTCTTATTACTTTTAGATCATCACATCATATCACTACAAAAAATTAAAATAAATGATCTAAGGATGATGAGAATGATGAATTAAAAATAAGTCAAAAAATATGGGTTAAAATATCATTTTTCAATTTTGTAACGGGCATGCCACTCACACTTCACTCTTTCTTGTTCTTTAAGTTAAAGGATAAAATTATATCTCTAATAGTTCAAGATTTCACCTTAACTATAAATGTAACTAAACTATAGTATGTAATAAATAGACGTAAATTTCACATTACAAAATTAATTTTATGATATTAAATTAGAGTTGAAATTTATTTTATGGAATAATGTTAAGTTTATCAAATATTGAACTTATATCACTACACCCAAAAATAAAAAGAAAAGAAAAAGTCTTCAAATGGTTGGTTTTCTTACGAAAGAAGAGACTGAAAAATGGGAATGGTATCTTAGATTTTCAACAAGAATTTTCTATCTTTTTCCAATCCAAGTTAAAATTAACGGAAACTGAAACTGTCACATCAATGAATTGAGCTGAAGTTGTAGGCAGAGCTTCTAATTTGGGCTAGTTAAAGTGACCTATCACTAGTTTAACACATCTTTTGGGTTGGACCAGCAATTCATTTATAACGAAATTGGGTATCGCTATTTCCAGTCTCCTCAGTTGCTATTTATACCTCCATCAATAAATAAAACGCTGTCATTGACCACCGCCGTGGGTTTTATTATGCTTTTTTTATTAAGGCCTAAAATGAAGAAAAAGAAAAACAGATAAGAGTAAATAAAGTTTATACAATTAAACCTCTGTAATTATTGTTTGAAAAAAACTAATCAAAATAAATATCGAATACCACAGTTATCTAATACCTCCTCCAAATTAAATATATTAAGCTATTACAAATAAGGTAAATTCTTCCTCCACCTCCATAACTTTCTTCTTGCACTCTTATAATATTTTTTTTTTTCATTTTACCCTTTTCAAATTATACAATCTAAAAAATATTTCTTTGAAAAAAATTATTTAGGGATTCAAAATCCAAAAGTCATTTAAAGATTACACAATTTGGAAGACGTTTTTCACTTCCCTATTATATAATCTGGAAAATCATTTTTTGACTATTAAATTTTGATAATTTTTTCTTATCACCTTAGGTGATATTTTCTAAGTGATTTTCTATTTTTTTTTCATTCTCAATAATCAAAAACTACTTAGAAAATGACACATCATATTGTAAGAAAAAGTTATCAAAATTTAGTAGTCAAAATATAATTGTCCTATATAATCCGAAACTTTCTCTTTCTAAGAAAAAAAACTTCCAAATTGCATGTCATGTTTGACTTTCATATTGCACAATACGAAAGTCAAAAAAAAGCTTCTAAATTGTACAATTCAAAAAAATAAATGAAAAAAAAATCTAAATGTGCAAGAACAAAATTAAGAAACTACCTACAAATAAAATGTTTTAGTCACAATAATAACTAATCCTAACGTATTGTGGGCTCAAAGCCCAACATCACTGTTAGCCGAAAGAAGTTTTGGTTTCTTTAAAAACAAAAATCATGTACATCTTCACTTGATTCAGCCATGTATCAAAAGTTTCATAAACAAAAAGTGTTGGTTGTTGCTACTTGCACCTTCATGTTTTCTTAGTACACCTCCATATTCTATGAAATATAAGTTACACCCTTAATGAGATAAATAGAAAAAGGAGTGTGTTTCATATTATTGAATTTGGTTTAGAGCAAAGGCGTGGTTTGGGTTTTGGTGGTGGCTAGTGGTATTGAGTGGTGGTTATTAATGATGGTAGAAGGTGGTTATGTATTCGGTGTGAAGTTTAAATTCTCTATTGGATTTTTTTGTGTTATTATATATTATGCTGGTGTTCTAATTTTTTTTAATATATTTTAAAACTTCAAAATAAGTGATCATTAATATATTTTGAAAGCACATCAAAAGAACAATATAGAAAAATACAGCAGAAAATCCAAATTCTTTATTGTGGGTAAGTTGTTGTTTTTTTTTTTTTAATTTAAGTTATGAATTGTGCAATCTATAAATCTTCTAAATTACACAATCTAGAATGATGAAGTGATATTTTTGTTTTGTATTATGAATTGTACAATCTAAAATGTAAAATTAATATTTTAAAATTCGAAATGTTAATGTTATATTTTAGATTGTACAATCCAGAATGTAAATTTTGGATTGTATAATTTGAAATGCAAATTTCTTTGATTCTTTCACATGCAAATCACTTTAGAGAGATGGAATATTGGACCAAAATATTTGATGAGGTAGAAAAGTTCTCAGACATGGAAGAGTTTAATATAATGATGTATGTGAAAAATAAAGATAAATTGGCTGGAGGAGATTGTCTTGTGCCTTTTACAATTGATGAGGTAAGTAAACTTTAATTCATTTGCGTTAAAAGATTCAAGATATGACATATATTTATGTTATAATGTATTTGTGTATATATTTGTGACGCAAGTTACTTTAGTCGGTGCGTAGTATGACCTTTGGAATTGGCTTTGTAATAGTCATTTTTAGGTCTAACATAAAAATGGATAATAAGGAAGGAAAACATATGTGTTGTTAGGTTGTGAAATGAGTGGTAAGTACATGAAAGACAAACAAGATTTGGAGGTCACTATAACTAACACAAGAAAATGTGATTGTCCCTTTATATTATGAGATAAACATGTTTGCAATGGATAAGATTGGGTTTTGCAGGTATTATGTGGCAATCATAACAACAAATTTTGATGATAGATTAGTTGGTCATCCCTATGCAAACAAATTGAAACCAAATGAGCATTCCATATTTATTGACATGGCCAAGAGTCTAGTGAAGTTGACAAACATATTACTTAATTTAAAAGAGAACAATGAGGAAAATATGATAATAATCAAGCAAGTATACAACGTTTTATATGTATACAAGAGATCACAAAGAGGATCTAGAACTAAAATGCAATAATTAATGTTGTTGTTGGAAATGTGATAATTATATTCATTAAAGTAGGTTTAATGAGTCTTCACAATGGATTTTTTCGAGACGAACCCCAATTCACTAAAATTTCTAAATGTTTTCAACATTGAATTATTGATGGAAATACTAATAAACATATGTTACCTTTGCTTTATATTCACTAGAGTAGGTTTAATGAGTCTTCACAATGGATTTTTTTGGGACGAACCCCGATTCACTGAAATTTCTAAATGTTTTCAACATTGTATTATTGATGGAAATACTAATAAACATATGCTACCTTTGCTTGATATTATTGGTGTGATGTCCACATGATTAACTTTCTTGTTGCTTTTATGTTATTGAAACTAAATGAGAAAATAACTTCATTTGAACTCTTGAAAGACTTAGAGTTATTTTTTTTATTTGAATGTATTTCCTCGAGTCGTTGTTATTTTCAGAGACCTTATTTTAATAAATGCAATGAAATTTCACATATTAATAAGAATGTTAAAGCAAAATGAAAAATATTAATAGATTATGTGGAGGCTTAGAACATTGATATGGATGCTTAAGGATTTGTTGTAGATTGTGTTGATTCAAATGCAATAGACAAATATATAAAATGCTTTGAAGTTGTTTGTTCATTATGACATTTTTTTAACACGTAAATGGTGTATGAGTAATTTCATACAAACAAAAAATTGTAAAGCTAAACAAAGAACAATCAGTAGGTCCTCTAGAGAATTCATCTTGCATATGAACTCCATCTTCACTTGCATCCTTCATACCATTCTCATTCTTCTAATGTTTGTCTTAGCTTTTTGCATATTATAAAACAATTATATTTCAGATTCCAGAATCCTTGATATATTTGAAAAACTTAAAAAATTCTGAATTCTAAAACACCCATTTTTGAACCACCATAACTAACATCAAATTGGAAGAAATTTTGAACACAAACCTCTTCAATCGGTTCGGATATGCAACTCACTTCCTAGCAAGGAAAAAAACCGAATAATGTTTCTTGAAAGTTTCTCACAAAACGATGGAGGTCAATAAAAAAGAAAGGGTGCACCAGTGGTACAAAAGAAAAAGAAAAAGAATGAAGTGGGAGATATTTTAGGTGTTTTTCTTTTTAATTTTTTTTATTAAGAGTAAAATGATCATTTCAGCATGCCTATTGGGGTGCAGCAAGAAAACATGAATGTAGGAAGCAATGGTCCAAAGTCATTGTTTTGTATCTAACGTGACAATGTAAATCATATAAACAGAAAAGGCTAAAAAAACTCAACTAAAAAGGAAATTAAACTAGAACTATCTCATGTTACAGTGGTTAATTTTCTAACAAATAACTATAATCATTATGAATTTTTGTTCTGTAGAATGTCCAATAGTTGTACTCATCAATAATAATCAATTGATTCATATATTAGGTATCGTGCATGAGCTGGTGATCTTGCAATATAATGCTTTTCATGTTGTGACAAAGTGATATTGATGGTGAGAGAGAAAGATAACGTGTGAAAAAGAACTCATTATTAGTCTTACAGAGAAGATTGATATATGTGTTTACACATAGGACAAAGACTCCTTTATAAAGGAGAAAAGAAAAGCAACAGAAAAAACAAAATTAGTTTGAGGAGTTGTCGCTTGACTATAAGGATTCGTTGTTGATCGTGATAGTAGAATTATTAATATCTTTCATATCAGTATTATTCTGAGACCCCCCCCCCCGCAAGCTGGCAGTAAATATTGAGTGCCCAGCTTGGAACATAAAGTGGAGAAAGTAGCTGGAGGTAAAGCTTTGATTAGAATGTTAGCGAGTTGCATGTGGGTTTGAATAGGGAGAAGTTTGACGATACCCTATTGAATTTTATCTCTGATAGTGTGACAATCAATTTTTATATGTTTAGTACGTTCATGGAGAACTTGATTAGAGGCTATTTTGATTGCTGAAAGATTGTCACAATAGATGACAACAGGTTGAAGATGAGAGATGGACAAATCCTTCATGAGATTGGTCAACCACTAGATTTCACAGACAGTTTGAGCAAGAGCTCTATACTCAGCCTCATATGAGCTTTTGGAAATAGTGGACTGCTTCTTGGATCTCTAGCAGATGGAAGAATCTCCTAGATAGATGATATAACATGTGATAGATCTTCTTGTATCAATGCAAGCAGCCTAGTCCGAGTCACTGTAAGCTTTGAGCTTGAAATCACTGTTAGCAGAAAGAAATAGGCCTTGTCCAGCAGTACATTTGAGATAACAAAGAATACGAGAAGCTGCTTGTTAATGTGCTTTAGTGGTTGTTGAAATATACTGACTCAAAGTGTTAACCGCATATGTAATATCGGGTCTAGTATTTGTTAGATAAATTAATTTACTTATAAGCTTTCTATAATGGGTTGGATTTTCAAGTTGTTCTCCCTCTATGGTTAATTTTGTAGAAAAGTTCATAGGTGTACTGACAGGAGATTATTCAAGCATACTCATTTCATCTAACAGATCCAAAGTGTATTTCCTTTGAGATAAATGAATACCTTTACTATTTCTAGCAACCTCAAATCCAAGAAAGTAGGTTAAGTCCCCATTATTCTTTATTTTAAAGGCATTATCAAGCATTGTAGTAGTATCATGAATGGCATCTATATCATTTCCAGTTAATATAATATCATCAACATAGACAAGTAAAATGGTAATTTTATTATGAACATGCTTGACAAATAATGAATGATCAGCTAAGGTCTGTTTAAAATCATGCATGAGGAGAAAGGAAGAGAGCTTGACATACCATTGCCGGCTAGCTTGTTTTAATCCGTATAAAGATTTATTCAACAAGCAAACTTGATTTTCTCCTTTAATTTTCTTTCCCAGAGGTAATTGCATATATATGACTTCATTTAAATCACCATGCAAGAAGGCATTATTTACATCTAGTTGTTTTAATTGCCAATTTTTCATAACAACAACAAATAAAATAAACCTTACAGTGGTGAGCTTTGCAATAGGAGCAAAAGTGTCAAGATAGTCCATACCTTCCAATTGAGTGTACCCCTTTGCTACAATACATGCTTTATGTCTTTCTATTGTACCATCATCTCTATGTTTGAGTTTAAAAACCCATTTGCAACCAAGTAGTGATGGTCTACGTATTATTGTGCTCTAGTGCAGAGATTTCTTCTTGCATGGCTTTCTGCCAGTTACTGTTAGAGGCTGCTTCTTTGTAAGTCTTTGGCTCATTGCTACTGTCAATGGTGAGAACAACCTGTTTGAAAGAGGGAGATAATCTAGAAAAAGAAATGAAGGATTCGATACGGTACTTGATATTTCTTTTGGACGAAGTAGGTGTCAAATTAACTTCATAGTCTTTTAAGTAGGTGGGGGCTTGTTTAACTCTATTGGATCTTCTAGGAGGATTAATATCAGTTTGGTTCTCATACTGATTGTCAAGAGGGGTAGCAATGACATTATTATGATCATTATTAGATTGACTATCAAAAGGAGCATCAGAAACAGTATTATCATTGTGAGAAATGAATTCATCATTATCAAAATCTTGACTAGGAAAGATATCTTCATAGAAAATTACATTTCGAGATATCTTAACATCATGATTTTTAATATCATACACAACATACCCTTCAATATTGCAAGGAAAGCCAAGAAAAATGCTAACTCTAGCACGATGGTCAAATTTGGTCCTATTAGGAGAAAGGGTACTACTATAGCATAAGCATCCAAAAACCTTTAATTGGTTAAAATCATAAGTTATATTATAAAGCTTTTCGTATGGAGAAGTATTTTGAAGAAAAGGCATAGGCATATGATTAATCAAAAAAGTTGCGTGCATGAGGGCATAAGTCCAGAATTCATTTGAGAATAAAGCTCTAGTAACATTCAAAAGATGCTAATGTTTTCTCTCAGCAATCCCATTTTGCTTAGGGGTTTCATTACAAGTAGTTTGGTGGACTATACCTTTTGAGTTAAAATAATCTGTCATGGTGAACTCACGACCATTATCACTTCTAATGGTTTTAACTTTAACATCAAAATGAGTTTCAACATAGTTGATAAAACTGAGAAGGTGTTTTCTAGTTTCAGACTTGTTTTGCATGATGTAAACCCGTGTAAATCTACTATGATTGTTGATAATGTAGACTTTTACCATTATCTTGGCTATCTTTTGCTAACAAAATCAACTCCTTTTGAGTTTTTAACCCACTTAATCCTCACTTTTACTTTGGTTTTGTGAATAAATACAATATGGGTTACATAGATCTAATTATACCACTAATCTCCATTTTTGTGTCCAATTTAATGATAGGAAGCTTTTATCTCAAGTCAAAGAAGTTGTTAACTAGAGAAGAAAGAAGAAAAAAGCCAAAATTGAAGATATGAATATAGAAGAATTCAAGGCTGAGCGCCAGAAATCAAGGTTGAGCCTCATTCCTCTCGCATTTCCAGCGCTCAATGCCAGAATTCAAGGCTGAGCGCCATTCTTCTCGCATTTTTGGGCGCTGAGTGTTAGAATCCTGGGCTGAGCGCTGATTGGCTCGAATTTTTTGGACGCTGAGCGGTGCGGGGACGACGTTGAGTGGCACCTGTGCGGATGTGGCAAAATTTAACCTGTTTCTTCTGGATTCTTGAGGGGAAACCATCTTTGGCAGTGGGAGGCGCAAGAAAATTCATTTTGGAGAGCTTGGAGGTGTGCTAGGGCTTGTAGGAACAGCTCCATCATCCTCTTTGTATCTCTTTCTCTTCTATTTCTTCCATTTGTAAGCTTGAGCTCTCCATGACAATGGAGAGCTAAACCCATTTTTGTTGGGGTTAGATGTAGCCACCGCACTCTTATGTAATTGCAATGCTTTGAAGATATAAATGCCTCTTTCATTGAATGCTAGTCTTTTGTTTTTTTTTTCACTTAATGCTTGCATTGATTTAGCCATCCATTGCATGATTTTTGGTTCATTGGGTGTGGAAATATCTTTTGAAACCTTGATTTGGAACAAGAAAACTCAATGGAGCTTCTACCTAGGAATGGGGCTTGACCCATTGGTTGCCTTAAACCCTAGTGCATAAAGTAAAGTTGCTTATTAAGAGTTCAAGGAATTGACTCTTAATAAGGAAATTTAGGCTCAATCCATTAAGGAATTAGGGTTTGAGTAAAATTGTGGGTTGGCATTAGCATATTAATGTAGAGGATGTCAAATTGTAGTTGCATGAGAGCATAGTTGGTGAATTCTAACCCCGACAATACCAATTCATATCATTTCTAATCTTTTCCATTCACTAAGTGCCTTTAACTTCCAAAGTTCAATTTTAATTATTTATGCAAAATTTAATTTCGTACATGAAACTCAAAATATGGATTCATTCTTTAGTTTAAAGTAGTCACTAATTACACAATTATTTAGTATACACGAGTCTCTTAAAAAACGATATCTCGGTCTTACCGGTTACTACTTGCGCGACTTGGTACACTTGCCAAAGTCTTAACAATCGTCTACAATAGTAAGGAAATATCTACGACCATGCAAAGAAGAAACAGGAGAGGGTCCCCATATATCAACATGAATAATATCAAAAATCTTAAGAGCATGAGAATCACTATTAGGAAAAGACAATTTCTTCTGTTTGGCCATATAACAGGCTTTACAATGGTCTTTTCTAAGATGAATACAAGAATAATTTTGTTTTAAAAGCTCTAATCTTTTATCAGAAACATGTCCAAGCCTATTGTGCCACAAATTAATATAGTTCACAAAACGATCAGGAATGGTGAAAACGTATAGACCAACATGTTGGTTAATTGCAATCCTCCTGCCTGTTTTCTGATTCTGGATGAAACAACCATTGTTAGAGAAAACAACTTGGATGTCTGAATGCAAAATAAGCTTAGAAATAGAAAGGAGATTATATTTGAAATTAGGAATATATAAGGCATCTGTCAAGATAATTTAATCACAAATTTGTACAGATCCCTTATGAGTGGCTTTAGTTTTAAAACCATTAGGATGTTTAACCATAATATTATTAATCTTTTCATAGGAAGAGATATTTTTAAAAGACATGGTGACATGATCGGTGGCTCCCGAATCCAGTATCCATGTAATAACATTATGAGATTGAAAAGAATTAATACTTGAAACAACATTACCTTGTTTGTTAGCATCCGAAGAGATAATGCTAATTTGACTAACTTGAGATTCAACATGATCAACATTCTGATTTATCAGAGCCATGAGGGCTTGATATTGCTTTTGAGTTAGACGCATTTCTTTATCAGTGCCATCATCCTTGGCTTCAGAACCCTTGCTCTTCCCATTATACATTTTATGTCCAGAGGAAACCCATGCTTCTTGTAGCAAATTTCCACTGTATGACCATTCTTGCCACAATAAATGCACACTTTTCTATTCCCACTATTCTTGCTAGGAAAGCCATTCTTTTTAAAACAAACATTGTCAGTATGCCCCGAATTTCCACAGTAAGAACAATTAACAATATTTATAGCAACTATAACATTAGATTTAGAATGATTAAAGAAATTGTGTCCAACGAATTGTCTTTCTTGTTGAACAACGTATGAAAATATTTTAAACATAGGAGGGATATGACCCATCAAGAGGACATGCGACTTTATGTTAGCATATTGTTCATTTAATCCTCTAAAAAATTGCATTGCTCTGTCCTCAGTCTTTCTTTGAGAAATTATTAAAGATACCTGACAAGAACACTTAACCTCACAGCTACATGCAAGATCTGGTCGAAAGCTTTCCAGTTCATCCCACGAGACTCGCAACTTGGTGAAGAATTCATTTACCGTGCTATCCCCTTGTTTAAGAGAAGTTGTCTCCATTTGCAACTCAAAGATTCTTAATAAATCTCCTTGAAAGAATCTGGATCGTAAGTCATTCCAGATGTCTTGAGCTCTATCCATCCATAGAATACTCTGGCGGATATGTGGTGAAATTGAGTGGATAATCCACGAGACTACCATGTTATTGCAGCTCTTCCAAGCATTGTGTGAAGGATCAGTCTTTGTATGTTCTTCAACCAAACCATCCACAAATTGAGCTTTGTTTTTCGCGCTCAAGGTTGTAATCATGGATTTACACCATGAGTGATAATTGGTTGAATCCAACACGGGGGAGACAAGGGCTGTTGTAGGGTTTTCACTAGGATGCAAATACAAGAAACTGTCACTATCACTAGACAAAGAAACGTTAGATGAAGAAGGAAATGAAATGTTAGATGACGATGTATTGCTTTCTATAGCCATGTCAAGATTGAGAAAAGAAAGAAAAAGAAAGAAGGAAAGAAAGAAAGAAGAAGGAAAAGAAAAACAGAATATCAGGCGTAACAGAGCTCTTCAGTTGAAGAGCTCTGATACCATATTAGGTATCGTGCATGAGCTGTTGATCTTGCAGTATAATGCTTTCCATGTAGTGACAAAGTGATATTGATGGTGAGAGAGAAAGATAACGTGTGAAAAGGAACTCATATTATTAGTCTGATAGAGAAGATTGATATTTGTGTTTACACATAGGACAAAGACTCCTTTATAAAGGAGAAAAGAAAAGCAACAGAAAAAACAAAATTAGTTTGAGGAGTTGCCGCTTGACTGTGAGAATTCGTTGATCGTGATAGCAGAATTATTAATGTCTTTCATATCAGTATTATTCTGAGATATTCATATTCACAAAAATTAAAAATTAAGAATCGGAAAATAGGAAAAAATGCACCCGATTGAAAAAAAATAATAATACATGTGTGGGGAACTTACCTTCGTTAATGTAGATGAAAAAAATAATTGCTTGTTGAAATCAAGATATCAAAAGATTCTATATTTTTTAACATTTATTTTCCCTAACCTACAAATATTTCCAGGACGTTCTCAAATGGGTAAAAAAACATAGTTAATAAATTATTAATAATTGCTTTCATATTAAAAAAATGTTTTATTCGTGAATCATAAGAGACTTTTTGAGTACAGAACCCTTAATCTTAGTTACGAGAAGACATCTCCAAGTTATGTTGTCCAGATACGGAAATGGATACGATATGGATACGGACACAAAAATATGACTAAATTGAAAAATATAGGACATGAGATACGGCATGTATATATATGTTAAGTTTGAAATTGTCAACTAACACAAAAATAAATTTAATCTATTTATCTAATATCTAATATGCAAAAAGTAGTGATAATGTAATATTTGTTCCTTATTTTAATCGTCAAAATTATGTCAAAGATAAAAAGATATCTTTTAAATTGGACATAATATGTCTTATAAGTATCGTATGAGTGTCGATATCCTATATATATCGGGACACGCTATTTATGAAAAGTGTCGGAGGAGCATGATAGTTTACAAGTATTGCAGTCGGCGAACATTATGCTGATAACACCAAAGGAAAATGTCTCCGGTCACTTTCATCGACTTTAATTTCAAAACCATAGATCCACTACGAAATAATAGGATATATAATAATCATGGTAGAAGTATTAAGCTTTATTGTAAAGAAGCTTAATCCACATCCCGTATCGAAAAATATTCAAATACATGCAAAACTGTTTAATATTTAACTCTTTTTTTGGGAGAGAATTAGCTATATTGACCTGGACTCAAAATTTAGGAAGGAAACAAATACAAGTGTTATTTTTACCCGTCCACTTGTATAATGACTACATACTAGTAGAACCAAGAGACACTTTTTTTTTTTTTTTTCCTATTAGTGAAATTAGGACAAAACATAAAATTAGGATCATCTACATACCTACCCATCTGTTAAAGAAGAAGAAGAAATATCTGATAGTAATAAATAGAACTTATCATAAAAGAAAAAAAAATAGTTATACAATATTATTTCCATTTTTATAATAACAGTTCGGTATAAAATATGGTATTATTTTTATAATTTTGACACCGTTTTTAATTTTTACTTCCATTGACACCAGATTTAATAATAAAAGATTATATTAACGTTATAAAAATAAATATAAATAAAATATTATCATAAAATAATAGATTTTTTAAGTGTTAAAAAGAAAGTTGGCAGTGTAAAAATACCACTGCCAAAAAAGAAATATAAGGGTTTTGCGGTTAGAAAGCATTTTTTTATTGTTTAATCATCTATCTACATACCCTCAATTAAAAAATAATTTAAAGAAAAAAAGATGAAACAGGAGTCCATTTTGGTGAATAGAGGCATTTAAGGGCTGTGATGCAGAAGGGGATGAGTGTTGAGAACGGCAAAACCCTTTCTTTCATTCACCGCTCTGTTTCTTCCCTTCTCACGTGCGTCATCTTATCACTTTTCATTCATTTCTTTATATTACTGTTACTATTATTTGTATACAACACCACTTCTATAAGCAACAACTTTTTTCATACAAATTTGAGAAAATTACAAATGATTTATATTAAAATAAAATTAGTTTTGAAATTAATGTATATACATAAAAAGAAAAATTTATCATGTAAAATGTATAAGGATAAAATCTTAGTTTAATATAATTGTGAATGATTGTCTAATCTGAGTGTTGAATAGTAAACAATAAAATAAACTGAGAAAGACAGAACACAAGAGGCTTCAGAAGACGACAAAACTGAGAAACCCGGTTGTCAGAAATATCTGCAACACACAGGAGCAACGTTGTTCGATTATTACCGGAAATAGCCGGTCTTTCTCGAGCCCCAAGGTGTATCATGAGCACCTTCCCTTTGGAGTTTCAAGAGAGAGAATGGGAACGAAACTGAAGAATCCACAGTTACTTGTTAAAAACAGTGCATAGAGATAGAGAAAGAGAAAGAGAAAGAGGGAGAAGCTGTGTGTGTGTTTGCTTGTGAGTGAGTGTGTGAGTTTGTGTGCAGTGGTTTCAGATGCGTGTAGAGACCAAACCCCATACCACACCCCAATTTCTCAAATCACTTCACTTCACGTATCTCTGTCACAAACTGCGCCACTTTCTCTGCTGCATAAGATCATGATAATTATTATATCCTTTCCTTTCACAGTCACCATCACTTCCACTATTCTTCTCTGCAACTTCCGTCACCTCTTCTGCTCCACTCGCTTTCCCTCTTCTCCTTCTTCATCAACTGCTACAACATCACCAACTACACCAACCCCTCTCTTTTTAACTTTCTTTTCTTCTCTATGGCTGAGGGTTTTGAGCACTACCATGTCCCACAACAAAGTAGGAGGGACAAGCTAAGAGTTTTCGCTCAGAACCACCCTTCTTTCGTTGAATCTTCCTCTATCCTTCACCCCACTTGTCCAAATTTAACCTCTCTCTACGATCCTTCTCTTATACCCTCTGATTTGTTAGCTTGTGCCACCCAACAAGCTTCCGCTGCTAAGGGAGAAGGTTCCAATTTGATGATGGGGTTTGTGGAAGGAGGGGTTGTGAATGGTGATGCAATTCATGTTATCAACAGTAATAGCAACCACCACCACAACAACAACAACAACCCTTTTCTCTATCAGCTTCAGAACCTTAGGGAATTTGGTGATGCCTACAATGATGCCAGTGAGATGATGGTGTTCAAGCCCGAGCCTTTGTCTTTGTCTTTGTCTTCACAGAGTAACAACACTCATCTGAATCTTCAGCGATTTGGGGCTGTTATTCCAGGTTTGGTTGGAAGGAACAGTGAGGTTTCGAGGAATTCGGTTCCACTCGGACCCTTTACGGGGTATGCTTCGATATTGAAGGAATCGAGGTTCTTGAAACCTGCACAGCAATTATTGGAAGAGTTATGTGATGGTGGGGTTCGTGAAATTTACGCTTCCGAGAAGTCTCTTGCTCCTGATGCATCGTTGATGGAACCTCCTCATGAGGGTTTGAGTGCCAGTGGAGTTGTTGGTGGAGATGATCCACTTGGGGAATATGAAAATGAGAGTAGGAAGAAGAAGTGTAGATTATTAACCATGCTTGACGAGGTATGCTGTTTTTTTTTTTTTTAATTATTTTCAAGGATCTGAGTTATATGGTTAATTGAAATTTTCTTGAAACAAGGTTTCACGTTTGATGTTATTCCTATCAATTTTTTGGTTTTTGTGTTTGTGTGCTTCGTTCTGAGTGTCAGTGCGTTACTGTTTTAGAAAGATTTTGAGTGAAACTTGGATTGTTGATTAAAGTTGCCAGGGTTTTTTGCCTTAAAAGGTTGATCCTAAGTTATCATAAATGTTTACTTAATGATAGCATTAAGGGTTTGATATGAGTACTAGCACTCGATCTTGTGGAATGCATGAAGGAATTGTGGGTTTGTGGTGTGATGTTTTTGTAATTTGCTTTAAGATGCTTGTATTTGGTGGTATAGATGACCTCGGTGAACTTGGTTATCTTTTTGGAAAAGTTATTGGCAGGGAATATATGCACGAAGATTGGGAGTGTAAAGTGCCTGACATGTATGGAAAGATTTTCTAGCTAGTGACTATGTCATCCAGATTGGTTTGGGTAATTAATGTGCATAAAGTGATTGAAGGAATCCATTGGAAAAGATTTATACTCCGTAAAAGTGTGTTTTTGATAAGATCGTCTCTAAGATTAAAGAAACTTACATATGACAAGGGTTTTTTAGCCTTTATCAAAGTTGGCTTTAGATTGGGATAGGGATTAAAGTAACTGTCTCATTGTTGTGATTGCCATTTTAGTCTGACAGTATTAGATTCTGGATGCTATAATAGTTGCATGTAATGTCATGATTGATTCTACGAAATGAAACTGGTTTTCTCATATGAACTTGGAACTATTAATTAATTTCTGACAGGCCATATTATAGGTAGATGATGAAATGATTATGTAGCCTATACATGGCTTATACTTTTAGTAGTGAGTATTAAATATTAATTTTACATAAACTTTTCAAAGTTTGATGAAGTTATTATTTTAATACCTTACTTTTCGAAATATGCTACAAATGTACCCCTTATAGCCAATCATAATACCTGTAGTGTTATACGTACTGTGTGAGAGAGCATAGTGGGCTTTATGTTGTCAAGTGTAGGGTATCAACGTACACATGCATTGTGTCCCGATCAGTTGCTTCTAAGAATAAATATGGCCTTGAAAAGTGAAAAAGTTGATGAATAATAAAATGGTATATATATCTACATGTGGCATTAGAGCATGTGACTTGTCACGTAATTAATTATAAGATTGGTAGTGTTGTTGTACCATTCGGTAGTTGTCATGTTCGTGTATGCTTTATGGTTTTGCTTTGGTGGGAACCTATTCTTGCTTAAGCAGTCATTTATGCTAGTTCAGTCCTTTTAGGGTGGAAAAATAGGGCATGGACATGTTTTTGTATCATTTAAATGGAAAGCTATTTTTATTGGACTTGATCTAGAAATTAAAAATATCATGCAGAAATTGAAATCCAATGGTAAACCTTAGGGAACATGTGAAGTGGAGATGGAATCAATGGTGGAACATAACCAATACCTAACCCACTAGGGTTGGCCTGGGGGGTTGGATAGTTTGTATTGTGTTTTAGGTTCAAATCCATTACTGTCTCTGTACACAACAAAAAGGTGATAAAAGAAAAAATAATACTTGTTTGGCCATGTCAGCTCCTCAATGATAGTGTGTGTAAACTATTCCAGTGTTGTAATGTTTATTTGTTTTCACTTTTTGTTGGTAGAAAAGAGTTACAAAAAACATTATTGAAAGCTGAAAGGAATAGAAGGGAAATGAACTAAGAATGTTCACTATAGTTCCAATACTGTATTTTCTTTATAAGCTACAAATACTGCTTCGTCCCTACAACGCAACAGTTCCTGGACTGGACAGTGCTTTACCCACAGACCTGTGGGTCCTGGCCTTTGTGCAATCATTGAATTGTTGTAAACTGTGATGTCAATCAAAGTGATGTGTATAACTAATGACTCTAAATATTAATACCACTGAAAATTTCACTGTAAACTAATACTCTTATAATAATATTTAAACTATGCATTATATGATGGAAAAATTAAGTTATACTGAGTGTTTTTTTGTTTGCTTTAGCTGCTTTATTAGACACTTGTTGATATTCACTTTACTCCTTATTTCAGTTCAGTAATTGTCATCTCAGTTGTTTCTTCCAAATTGATCTTGCTAATTAAACCCTATAGTTGTGAGTTTTATTTTTTCTTGTCATTTGACATTTTGAATTGCAGCTTCTATGATCCCTTCTATTTATTGCATGTGATATACATATACACAAGAATTTATACAACATCGTTTTGTGTGTCTCTATTGAATCATTTATTTCAATTCAAATTTTTCCACTTCTCTTTTTGTCTCTTGGTTGTGAAACTTGTTGCACCATGTTTCTCTTGTCTGATGTTAATTCGTGCATGGTCAGAATTTCTTACAATTAAGTTATTAGTCCTCCAACAAGCACTACCAGCGGATCTGAAATTTTTGAATTTTACAAGCAAAAAACTCTACAAAATAAAAAATTAACTTGACAGAATATGGAACTTCTTCCTAACTCACTATTGTACAAAATCTTGGACATCAACTCATTCATGACTATGGCTTTGAACTTCAAACTTATTTATATTCTCATTAATTTGTTTGTCTTGAGCATTGTAGCATACTTACCAAATCGATTGAGAATGCTAAATATGAACAATGATTTTCTCTGAATGTGTGGAGTTTTGAGTGCGACAATCTGAATGTAGAGCAGAATTAAATGTGAAGAGTTGTGAAAGTTGATGAATAATTGGAAAACTTGTGGATCACCACCAACAGGTTTACAGGAGGTACAGGCAGTATTATCAGCAGATGCATGCAGTGATAACATCATTCGAGTATGTTTCTGGTCTTGGTAATGCAGCCCCATATGCAAGTTTGGCTATAAATGCCATGTCCAAACATTTTAAATGCTTGAAGAATGCTATCACTGACCAGCTTCAGTTCATCAACAAGGCTCCTTTTCAGATTAACAACAGAAAGGATGAATCTCCAAGGCTGCACAACACTGATAGAGGCACTTACAGCCAAAGGCCAGGGTTTCTTGAACACCAACAACCAGTTTGGCGACCTCAAAGAGGACTTCCTGAGCGTGCTGTCAGTGTTCTCAGGGCCTGGTTGTTCGAACACTTTCTTCACCCGTAAGTGCTATTTAAACTTCATAGCCAAACTCGTGTTTAGAATTACAATACTTACTACTCAATAATCATTGTTCTCTTGGTGCAGTTATCCTACTGATACCGACAAGCTTATGTTGGCTAAACAAACTGGTTTATCTCGCAACCAGGTGAAGATTCAAGATAAAATAGTGTTCATCTTGTGAATATTTTCACATTCTGTAATTGTTTATTGGCGTTTGTCTCTTGAACAGGTGTCTAATTGGTTTATTAATGCAAGAGTGAGGCTTTGGAAACCAATGGTGGAAGAAATACACATGCTAGAATCACAGCAAGGTCAGAAAAGGCCACAGAGGGAAGAACAAAGTAGGAGAAACTTAAGTGGTGGTGGTGGTGGTGGTGATCATTTACCTTCAGACAACTCTCTTGTTACTGAGAATATTCCATGTAGCTCCATGGAGAAGTTTCAGGATGCCCCTTATAAACAACACAGAAATGAAATTGGTAATATGCAAATGAGGGGTCAGGAACAGCTGAATCAAAGTAACACGAGCAATCAGCAAATGGGTGTTGGAGTGAGCATTAATAATGGTGTGTCTCTCACACTTGGTCTTCATCAAAATCATGGTCTTGGATTGTCTGAGCCCTTTGGCATGAGTGCAGCTCAACGTTTTGGTGTTGCCCTTCAGCCTGAGGGCTATGTTATCAGTGGTTTTGAATCACAAAATCGACATTTTGGAAGAGATGTTATTGGAGGAGGGCAACTGTTGCATGATTTTGTAGGCTGAAGATTTCTTCATTCTTCAATCTACTAACCTTGCTTAGACTTGGTTTAATTTGGTTATGTTATATAACTAACCATGTTTCTGTTGCTGTAATCAACCATGTCAGAAATTAGGAAGAGGAAAGTGATTGAAAAATTGGCCTTCTATATGGTGCTACAATGTTTGGGAAGAAAATGGTCTTTGTATTAAGGCTACAACAAGTACAAGACTGTAAAGTCTTTGTAAATTCATTTTAGGGGAAAAATATTATGTCTGGCCTTTCTATCAATTCACCCTTGTGTTGGCAACACAAGGTTAAACATTGTTTTCCTTTTTGTTTTAACCAAACTGGTACATGGATTTCAATGTGAAAGTTGAATCTTGTAGAACATCGCAATATTTTTGGGATTATAAAAAACTGTGTTTATCTATCTGTGAGAAAGGAGATAACTATTAGTATTGATGAGCTTTGCGACCAGGAGATATTATACTCTTAAAATTTTATAATATAAATTGTAAATTTTATGTAAGATTGCAAGATAGGACAATAAGAATTAGGATAATTACTTTAAATCTTTCGGCTAATACATAGTAAGTGGATTGAATGGATCAGAATTTAGAATTGAGATGATTTAGATGGATATGGATTTAAATCTTTCTGCTACTACTTCAGAAAATGAATTGAATGCATAAGAATTAGAAGATTTGGACGGATTTAAATTTCAAAATAAATGAGATATATTCTTTAAAATTGGTTCTGTTTATTTTTCTAACTCAGTTTTATATTAAAATATAAGTTTTTAATTATTTTATATTATAATAAAATATTTTTATTTAATTTTTTAATTTAATAATGTATATTCATAAAACATTTTTTTAATTTAATTTATATTTTTTTATTCCAAAATTTATTACATACAATGATAAGATTGATATGTATTAATCCGATTTTTCTCACTGATTTGGAGTTTTGGTGTAAATTTAAATTAATGTTCATTCAAAATTTAAGATTAAAACAATAACAACCCAACTTATATCTATTTCAATTTCCAATTAAAGGGAACAATCCATAAAGCTTCAATTTTATTTTAAAAAATAATTTCAGAAAATATATTAAATAAAAAATAGACAAAAATATACTTTTAAGGTCTCAATGTTTCAATTGTCAAGCCTTTAATTTCATGTACTAGAAAAATAAATCTATGAATTTATAATTAAAATTCGTATATATATATATATATATATTTTTTTTTTACTACAACATTTTATTAAAAAAAGTGGCTTAATAATTTTATAAAAGGTGATTGAATCGGAATGAATTAGATTTATATTTTGTAACATTAGTAACTACTAATTATTTTTTTAAAATTTTAAAAAATGATATTTTAGAAGTTATAGTTATTTAAAAATAGTGAGACTCAATTATTTTAATATTAAAAAGGTTTTATATTAATAATTTTGTTATAAACGAGTTTCATTATATTAAAACATACAATTTTTATGGAAATCACTTTACAAGAGTTCTCTTACTTCTCTTTAAAAGTTCTCATCTTCTGTTCATCTATTTGAAGATCGGAGACTACTAGGGTGATCTTCTTGTTGAGTTCTTCCTTTCTATCCAATTAGTTTCTTCAACCGTTTAAGTTAAACTTTTGCTCGTTTTCTTGTGGGTCTTCTCTATTCTGGCTTGCATGTGACCCTCCTTTGGTTGCATGTAAGGTTTTAATCATCAATATGAGTCTCTATTGATCAGTGATCATAACGGTAGGTCATGATCGTTCTTGGTTTTTCCTAGGTATAGATAGTTAAAGGTGTTTTGGTGTTCCTTGAGTTTCTTGAGCTGTTTGGACCGTTGATTCGCTTTATTAGGTAAGGGAAGCTAGTATTGTTTTGCTTTGCAGTGTTTTTCTAAATTAATGAATGCATGTTGATGAATTTGATTTGTAATGAGTATGGTTGTTTTTGCTTGCATGGTTTGAATTATGCTTCTTGTAGCTGAATCTACATGTTGTGAAAATATTCATTGGTTACCTTTTGAATTTGTTGTTTGAATTGTGCTTCTTGTAGTTGAATCCATAGGTTGTGGAAATATTCACTGGTTACCCGTGGAGCACGCTGGTGTAAATTCTGCATCTTGGAGCCAAATCTACAAGTTGTGGGAAAATCCACAGATTACTTGTGGAACCTTCTATTTGTTTTCTTCAATTTTAGCATGAACTCTCGCCTCCTCTTTGTTATACGTGGCATTTTGTGTTTTTCTATGTGTTTCATGAAATTTTACTAGTTGTTCTTGAACATTGATTTTCAGAGTGCGTATTACATGAAAATATGAAATGTGAAAATATGATTAAGATGTATATAATTGTATTACTATTGTTTTGAAACTATGATGATAATGAGTTTGTTTATATATATGAGCATTGTATGTGTTTGACGTAATTCCATGGGTTTCTTGGGAAGATTTTATGGTGGGGTTATTTTAGTGTATGCATTGGACCATGAATTCAAGTAAGGTGACATCCTGAAACTCTAATGACCATTTACACTCAAATAAAGTAGAATGGTTAATGTGGTGAGAGTAGTAGGAGGTCCTAGTCTATGGCAGGATAATAGCTCTAGATGATGATGGATTAATCTTGTGTGTGGTAGGGTGAAACCTATTGGCAATGACTCTGCAGAGCAGTAGAGACCACCACAAGTGCAAGTCTCTAGTGATTCCAATTCCAAATGCATGTATCCGGACTAGGGATGATAACGGGTCGGGTCGGGCACGGATAGTATGATACCCGTGCCCGACCCGCTACAAAAAAATCTGCTCGTTACCCGCCCGTTTACCCGTCGGGTATCCGCTTAAAAAATATCCGCGGATATTTTTAAAACCCGCAGGTACCCGTGGATACCCGATACCCGCAAATATTTAAAAAAATATGTATTTTATAAATTTTGTAGTATAAAATTATAAAAATAAAATATAAATTAAATTAAATTATAATTATAATTATAATTAAATTTGACATAATAAAATATACTGTTACTTCTAATTTTAATTAAATTTAACTTAATAAAATATAATTTTAATTTTAATTTTAATTTTTTGCGGGTAACGGGTACCCGCGGGTACGGATGTATGATACCCGTACCCGACCCGTTTATAAACGGGTATTAAAATACCCGCTACCCGCTACCTGCGGATAATAAATACCCGCGGGTAGTAACTATCCGTGACGGATTTTATCCGCGGATATCCGCGGACACGGGTATTTTTGCCATCCCTAATCCGGACAATTGAGTTTAGTGTCAAATGTTTGTGTGCAATTATGTGAATTATTAGTTTATCTATGTATGACCTATAATTGATAAGTTTTAATGGTCTTAGGATAATTGTTTTGTATACTAGTTTACCCTTGCACTCTATGGTCTTGTGTTGTTTTCTTCTTTTGTAATGATCATAATTTTGGTGGGAATAAATGAAGATGCATGTTTAGAGGCACCTCTGAAGGATAAGAAGTATGTAGTTAGAGTTGTGAGATTGCATTGGAAGTATGAGTGGTTAGTACATTTAGTATTGGAAATTTTTCTATAGGTTTGGCGTTGTTGTATAAATAATATATTTCTATAGTCTGCACTCTTAGGATTGCATTAATATACTTTTTATTTTTTTAATATGCCTTTGAATATTATGATGAAATGTCTAATTTTATTAGTTTTATACTACTAAAATGAGATGTTACAATTTTACCAGAGTTGATTTTCAAAATGCCAAAATTAGAAGAATGTCGTGTTTATGGCTAAACCAAGAAAAAAAAGGCATAATAAAATTGAAGAGATTTTGGGTTCATACATTTTAAAGTTTTAAATGAGTTTCTTTGTGTTTAAATTATTTGTGATCATACAATAAATAATTTGAATTTAATTAAATTGTAATCATATCAAAATTAATTAATCCCTACAAAAATTTTATAAATTAGTTACGAAAAATTTCGTAGCTGGTCCGTACCTAATCCGTAGCTAAAAGGTTTTGCGACAGATTACCTACCAAATTGCTAGAAAATTTTTCATAACTAAATACAAGTAGCTAATTAGAGAGGAATATTATTCGTAGCTAATATGTAACTAATCCCTCTCTAATTGAAGTGAAAAAGTTTTAAAATTTCTAGCTAATTTGTAGCTAATATGTCGCAATTCTGTTTTCGCTAATCCGTAGCTAATCTGTCGCAATTTCGTTGTCGCTAATTCGTAGTTATTTTGTCACAATTTTGTTCTCGCTAATCCGTAGCTAATCTGTCGCAATTTTGTTCTCGCTAATTCATAGCTAATCTGTGGTAATTCTCTTCTCACTAATCCGTAGCTAATCTGTCACAATTCTTTTCGCACTAATTTGTAGCTAATCTGTCACAATTCTTTTCTCGCTAATCCGTAGCTAATATGTCGCAATTCTTTTCTCTCTATTTCGTAGCTAATCTGTCGCAATTCTTTTCTCCCTAATCTGTAGCTAATCTGTAGCTATTATTTTCTCGTTAATTCGTAGCTAATCTGTTACAATTTTATTCTCGCTATTCCGTAGTTAATTTGTCGCAATTCGTTTATCACTAATCTGTATCACAATTGATTAGCTAATTTAATGCAATTCTATTATTCTCCTACAAATATTATTTTGTTAATTGCAATTACTTCACTGTTATTCACTCTCTATTATGAGTCATGTCCATAAACCTATGCCCATAATAAAAAAAAGAAGACAAAGAAAATAAATGATTCACAAAAAGTGTCTAAATATCTCCATTATTTGCAATACCTATTTACAAAGGATAGATAATCAATCCTACAATGATCAAAGTATATCCATCAAACAGTACAAAACAACATAAAAGTTTCCAGTTTCCACCAATGTATAATAGTTTTAGGACACAAAAGCATCAGAGGGTATCAACAAAAAGTAATGCATCAACACAATTAAAACACAAACAAAGTTTTGGATTCTTTGAGGCATGTCTTCATTCTTGTTTCTTTAAAGCAGACAATAATTCTCTCTTAAGAGATTGATGGGGTGGTGTCTGTTGATTGATCACCATTGGTTGAATGGCCAACATCAACTGATGGTTCATGGATGGAAGTAGCACCTAAGAAAAAAAAATTAAAATAATACCTTGTATTTAAAAAACTTAAAAAAAGTTAATAAATAAGACATCATTAAAATATTTGTACTATACCTGATGAGTGCAAAAAAGGATCCAAATCTAAAGAGTTAATGAGAGATTGAGTAGGATGAAATAGAGTAATAAAACCTCGCTCTCACCCTCTTTCTCTTTCTTAGGGCATTTTGCATGTGTTTGAGTATTATAATTTCAAGAAACAATAAATAGATGCATAACACACATTAAGTTATCTTGAATTTATTTTATTAGCTCAAATAATTGAAATATTTTATTAAATTAAAAAATTTACTTCGATAAATTTAAATTGGTTATCAAAGAAAACATTTAAAAAAATAATTAGAACTAATTTTAATTTAATGAATTAAAATCTCTTAAAAATTATTATAACTTTCGTTATTTAAATGTAAGTTTAAAATTGTACTTGCATAAATGAAATACAATTATTTGTATTGAAATACAATTACTATAGTAGCTCTTATCGTAATATACACCATAGAAGTCTATGTAATGGCACTAAAACAACTAAAAAATTATCATAGAAGTATTCTAGTTCTTTTATTTTGAAATATAAAATATGGAATCGATAAAAATAATAATAAGAACTAAAAATATTTCCAAATTGAAGTATTAAATTTTATATTCTAGAGAAGTTTTTTCTAATCTTAGGAAAACCAAGATAACTTTGAAACCACTTGCTGCACAAACTGCACCCATAGGCTCTATACACATTTTTTGTGCCTGATATAAACTATATGTAGATTATAGTTTCACAAATTGAATAAAGCATCTCTCAAATATTGCATAAATATACAACTTGTTTTCTTACCTAGCACAACTCTAAATCATAAATTAGTGTGTGTGGAGATTATTTTCAACATAAAATAAATGTGAAAGTGCCTAAGAATATTTGTGCTTTAAAGATATCAAAACTATACATATTCATATGAATTATATATAGTGTCCCTCAGAGAGGCATGTGATATATATATATATATATATATATATATATATATATATATATATATATATATATTTTTGAGATTTACCTTATGTTATATATTCCTTTCATACATCTTAATAAGAATCCAGTCTAGCATAGACAAAATAAAACCTGCAAAAGAAATAGCTGGATTAAGAAAGTAAGAGAGAAAAGACAAACGTAAATGAATGGAAATAATGGTGAGGGGTAAAATATTAGACGAAAGTAGTAAAATGATAGCACTACTAAAAGTTGAGAATTAAACTGTTGCAGAACGTGGTTTAAGGCTTCCAAGAAATCACAAAATGGAGACACGTATAGTGTGAGAATTGAATAAACGAGACGGGATCAAAAATGCTAACAAGGGATATGTAAGACCCGTGAATTACAGGATACGAGACAAAGGCTAAATCACCAAATCATGAGTTTATTGAGACAAATGCCATTGAAGGAAGCTAAATAGTAAACTAAACGCGTCTATTTTATATAAAAAAATGTTATTTACCGCTTTGGTTTATAAAAGAAAATCTTTCATGCCATTGGCTTCTTTTCCCTTTAGTGACTTTTTTCAAAAATGAGGAAAATTGGGAACTCAAACTCACGGTGGAAACAACAGGAAGTGATTGATGCAAAAATACAAAACGTGTGTCTTTCCTCACTTAATAATACTACAATTATGGGCCTATGAATTGAGTAAGCTTTAAACATAATAAGGATAGTTATTTCAAGACAGACTAAACAATAGGCATAGAATATTTGTATTACCGCATAAGCAATCACATAAGAAAATTTACACAAGCAATCACATAAGAAAACTCAATATCACTACTACAAAAACATAAAAAAAAAAATAAGTTAGAGAGGGATTAGTTACAAATATATATTTTGCTAGTTAATTTGTAGTTATTTTTCTACAAAGAAGCTATACATTATTTCCTTCACTATTTCCTCGCAAATTAGAGAGGGATTAGTTACAAATATATATTATGATAAATTTGTAGCTATTTTCCTACATACATGCTACAATTTCATTCTTTCCCTATTTCCTCAGAAATTAGAGAGGGATTAGCTACAAATATTTTTTCTCGCTAATTTCTCTAGCAAAATTGATTTTTTCTTGCAATTAATTTTAAAATTATTAAATATTATTTATATATATATATATATTTGAAAGATAATGACAACTTGTTTTATATGAAGATTGTGTTAATTTTGTGAGAAAACAATGTCAAAAATACAAGAACCAACTTAACCTCCATAACACAATGGAAGAGTCGCCTTACAACTTAACCTACGAGATTGGCGTTATATTGCTTAAGATAGGAGAACCAACTCTATGTCAGGTTTTATTTGACCTAACTCGTAATGAAGAATGTTTGAGGACAATAATATACCTAATTGAAGAAATACAAGACAAAGAAAAAAAATAAGAGAAGAAACATATAATGAAAGAGTAACATGATGATACAATTCAAAGCTGTAATTTAGAACATTTTGTCAAAGTGACATGGTGTATCAAATGAAGAGCAAAACACAAAAAGAGGTAGTAAAAAAAACTCTTATCAAATTGGAAAGGATCATTGAAGATTTGTCAAAATCTAAACAATGATGCATATCAATTGAAACACCTTAACAAGGAAGTCACCCTAAGAACCCATAACATAAATCACCTCAAATTTTATTACACATTTACTATAATATTTAATATTCTACTTTTGCAAGTGTTTGTTGTCTTTGTAAAGAGAGCTCTTATCTAACGAGAGCTCTTATCTAATGAGTACATGGAAGGGCAACCACCACTCAATTACTATGTTCAAAGGAATTTTTAGTTTGACCATTGAAGACTAAGAAGAACATTACCTAGTTAAAATAAGAGAAATTGGAGATAACACATCTAGTTGGTGTTATGTTAATATTTTGTAAAAGTAGTAATATTTAATAGGCTTAATTAGGATTTAATTCCCTCATAAATTTGAGTATTTCAATTGATTCCTTGTTAAATATTTTTGGACTACTAAGTACTTAAAATTTTATACTTTTTTAATTAAGTCTCTATTATTTAAGTTTTTTCATTAACTAGATAACATGGATGTTATCTTACCTAGCTTACTTGTCGCTATGCGTTAAGAAATGTGAGATTTTGTAGTTAATATAAAATGTTATTATTATTAATATAAAACGATAAATGACTTTTATTACTTAATTGAAAACATGTTAGATAACTAGATTGTCGTGTTCCTCGATGACTTTGATGTCATCACCTATAACGACTAAGGGATTGTCATTGTCACCACCATTTATGAATGTTTTTGATAATGATAAAATTACCACAAAAACCCTTTATTGGTTGTTAGTTCTCAGCAGTCGGTCTCCTGGGTAAGCATTGGTTCGAGAGTCGATGTGTATAGCTTCTTAAGTAACCAGTACACGGTACTGACCTTTATGGGATAGGGTCAGGTACATGTACTATAGGAATAATGTCTTCTTTGGAGTAGCCAATACCCAGTACACGACCTTGGCGGAATAGGGTCGGGTATGGGTATTATGGGAACATTATCTTCTTTGGAGTAACCAGTACCCAATACACAACCTTGATGGGATAGGACCCAGTATGGGTACTATGAAAATAATGTCGTCTTTAGAGTAACCAATACCTAGTACACGACCTTGGTGGGATAGAGCTGAGTACAAGTACTATGAGAATAATGTCGTCTTTAGAACAACCAATACCTAGTACACGACCGTGGTGGGATAGAGTTGAGTACGAGTACTATGAGAATAATGTTTGTTTTAGAGTAACCAATACCCAATACACGACCTTGTTGGGATAAGATTTGGTACATGTATGGAAATAATGCCTTCTTTGGAGTAACCAGTACCAGTACACGGTCTTACTGGGATGGGGCTAGGTATGAGTGTTATGGGAATAATGTCTTCTTTAGAGTAACCAGTACCCTGTACCCGACCTTGGAGAAATGTGATTGAATATGAGTACTGATATATTTTGTATAATTAGTAACTCTAACCTTGAATGGATAAAGCTCAGTACAAGTAGGACATCCAATATTATAATTAGGAAAATAAAAAGTTAATAAAAAAAATAATATAACACTTTATATTATTTAGATATAAGTTTAACAAAAAAATTATATATGAAATTTTCTTTAATATAACAGTAATAATATATTTATAAACTATTATTCAACCAATACTTTGTCAAATAATATTTTTAAACTTTTAAGACACTAAATATTTTTTTTTTAAATTTGCTTATTACTAAATTAAAATTTTAAGACTGAAGGTTTAATAAAAAATATTTATATTATTAAAAGAATAAATGTGATTTTTCTAGAATATTATGCATGTGAAATATGTTTTTTATTTTTTTGTATTTATTATTTTTTGTATTAAATTGTTGATATTTGAAATTTGAGATTTGATTGATATTCACTTGTTGTATCAATAAATTAGTTAAAACATTCATAATTAGATGTGTTTAGAAAAAAAAATTATCCCACGTTGTACCAGTAAATAAGTAATATATATATATATATATATATATATATATAAAATTTAAATTGAATTTAAAAGAAATAAATTATATTCTATACAAATATTCTTTTTTGTTTATTTTATTATATTTTAGTTATTATTTTAAACTTGTTAAACATTTTAATGTGATTAGAATGTATATACTTTATCTAAATGTTGTTTCAAATATTTTTTATCAGGCCAATAAATATAGCCTGAATAAATTAATTAAAAATATATTATTTGACGAACTAATAAATTTTTTATCACAATAATGTAAATATAATCACATATAATTATTTTATTTTACTTTATTGTGACTGGTGTCATCTATAATGATAAAAGCAAGTGAATAATATTTACTAATAAATAATTCGAAAAATTAAACTATTGATAAAATATAAAATTAAAATAAATTTTTAATTATTATAGGAAGAAAATGTATATATAAAAAACTAATTAATTTGTCAAGACAAAATAAATTGTTATGCATAAAAAGAAAAAGAAACAGTGATAAATTAATAATAGTAATATTAGTAACGCTATAAATCATATCTTTCAAGAGATAAATTGTTTTCACCAATAAGTGTCTTATACTGTTATTAAGCCAATAAATACAGAAAGTGTGAATATTTCACTAACAGATTCATAGTAAATTAAAAGTATAAAAAAAAAATCAAAAAATCTTATGCATTTAAAAATAAACATATTTTTTGATAATAAGTAAAAATATTCATTTATTTGTTTCATGTATGAAGAAAGAAAATAAAAATATACTTTAAATAAAGATAAATAATAAGTTATAATATAATAACTAATCTTATCAATTAAATATATGATTATAATAAAAAGATATTTGGGCAGATAAATAAATTTTGTTAGTGAATCTAAGTATTTCGATATTAATATTTAAGATTCACATAATTTTTATAAATAAAAGAGGCTTAAAATAGACACGCAACAGCTACACCGTAGAAGAAATCACGGCACCGTCCCATTCCGTAAAACCCTAATCCCAATTATCGTTCACACCTAAACCCTTTCCCCTTTTTCTTTTTGTTATTTTTCTTCACATCCAAGGTTTCAGCTTCTCAGAATCAAAGCTTTCTTCACCTCTTTGTTCTCCTTCATCTTCACGCCCCGTTCCTTGTCCAGTAGAAGAAGACCCACCCACCACCCAGCACTAATGTAACAACCACCCATTCTCCTCTTGGAAACCGCGATTCGAGGTTTCGGAGCTTAAACTATCCTCGAGTGCTCTTAGAAAAGACAAAAAGATAACAAGGGTCTTTTATTTCGTTTGAAAGATAAAATTTTTAGGGGTGGGTATGGAAGCAGCGAGAGTGGGTGTGGGGGTTGAAGGTGGGAATGGGAGCAATGTGAAATTGTTGCAGCCGAAGGGTCAGCAAGTACAAGTGGGAACGGTGTCTCAGCTTCTCGCTGGAGGACTAGCCGGTGCTTTTGCCAAGACCTGCACTGCTCCACTTGCACGCCTCACCATCCTTTTTCAGGTTTGTTTCTTTGTTTGTTTAACTGTGATATAATGAATGTGTTTGACTTTAGGGTTGCCTAACATGTCATGGGGGTGGAATTTTAGGTTTTGGTTGAAATGGGATGACGTTTTAGGTTTCAGGTCAAGGAAATTTCACCTTCTCAAAGACATTCATATACATCAGATTTCAGATTTAAATACATCATATTTGAATTGATCTCATTTTAAATTATTTCATCTTTTAAATGACAATTAAATTTTTAATTGGATAAATTATCATCAAATTCAACAAAGTATTTAAATATCAAATAATTATTAAACTAAAAAAATATAATCTTGTAGTAGATCTTGATTGATGTTATTTTTATTTTTGTCAAAGTTTTTCAAATCTCTTTTATTATAATTACAAAACTTTTTTCTCAATTTACATTTTAAGTAGATTATTTTCAAGTTATGAAATGATAGATGTGGCCAAATACATAGCATTGAGTAGGGCTCATGCAAGTCCGGGTCGAGTTAGAGTAAAGCCAGATCAATCTGAACCTAAATCAAGTCAAGCCAAGTAGGTCTGAGCAAGTAGGATCGAGCACAAGTCTGAGTCGAAATTTGCCTGGACCTAGGACGAGTCTAGTTGGCTTGGAACTAAGTCAAGTCGGTCTAGCTCAAGATTAGCCAAGTAGGAGCAAGTCCACATTCAGTAGAGTCAGTGCCATTCCACATTCATCCGAGTGAGGGTTGGCCCATGTTTAGTGAAGTTGGGTTAGGTCTAGACCGGTCCTAGTCTGATCAAGACTAGGTCTGAATTAGCTCGATGAAGACAAGGTCAAGTTGAATTTGTGTAGGACCAAGTCAAGCCAAGTTAGTCCGAGCTAAATTGAGTTGAGTTGGTTTGGACAAGTTGAGTCCAGTCAAGTTGGCTTAGGTCAAGGTTGAGCTAAGTTGGCTTGGGCTTAAGTCGAGACTAGTCTCTTTGGGTCCGAGTCAAGCTAAATTGGGCTAGGCCCATCGGATTGGGACCCTAAGTTGGGAACTCACGTCAAGTTGAGCATAGCCTATTTGGGCTCAGTCGACCCAAACTATGAAGACTGAAATATGAGTTTAAGAATATGAGTAATTTCAAATTCTTACTTTTTTGGTGGAATTTGAAATGTTTTAATTTCAAGTTATTCAATTACTTTATTGAAATTCTAGAATTTCAATTTCTTTCAAAATTCATTACCCAACTAACATGTTTTGTCCTAAGCATTTCGAATTCTCTAAGAAAATGTGTTACCCTCTTAAAATGTTTTATGTAATTAACACATTATTAACTAGTGTATTATCTGACTATTTTTACATGCATTTACTTTATCAGGTTCATGGTATGCATTTTGAGATGGCAGCATTGAGCAAGCCTAGCATTTGGGGTGAGGCTTCACGTATTGTCAATGAAGAAGGATTTAGAGCATTTTGGAAAGGCAATTTGGTGACCATAGCCCATCGCCTCCCTTATTCCGCAGTCAACTTCTATGCTTATGAACGCTACAAGAATGTAACGTCTGATGCTCTTTACATAATATTTATGTGGTCTAGTTGTTGCTTAAGTTTCTTAACTTTGAATCAATTTCATTGTTTTGTATTCTGTTACAGCTATTACAAATATTTATGGGGGAGAATCATCGAGGAAATACCAGTGCAGATCTGTTTGTGCACTTCGTAGGTGGTGGTTTGTCTGGTATAACATCTGCTACAGCTACATATCCTTTGGATTTGGTGAGAACACGACTTGCAGCACAGGTAATTGCCAATTATCGTTATTTGAAGAATTTTGGATCTCAGTTGCTTGCATTGTGTACTGGTTAGATTTTAATTGGCACTTACTATTTCATTGACTTTGATCCAGTTTGTAATGACTTTTGGGATTTTATTTCTCTGCAGAGAAGTTCCATATACTACAGGGGCATCTCACACGCTTTTAGTACCATTTGCAGAGAAGAAGGTTTCTCGGGTCTCTACAAGGGACTTGGAGCTACATTGTTGGTATGCTCATGATGTATTTTCAATTCCTCTCTTTAACTTCTTTATGTCTACGATCCTGCTATATTTTACAATTGGCATAACTTGTTTTGTATGGTACAGGGTGTTGGACCCAATATAGCTATAAGCTTCTCCGTTTATGAAGGCTTACGTTCTTTTTGGCAGTCCCAAAGGTGAGTATCTGAACTTGCAATGAATTGAGAGTATTTTATGTGGACGGTTTTGTGGATATTTAATTTTTTCTTTGAAATTTAGGCCCGATGATTCTACTGTCATGGTCAGTCTTGCTTGTGGCAGTCTTTCAGGTGTTGCATCTTCAACAGGTTGGTGTTTACTGATAGTTGTTGTCTCCAATATCAGAATCAAAATTTTAATTTTAAGAGTTTGAGTTAATAGTATTTCCAAATAAGTCATTTCAGCTACAATCTAATCAAACACATTTTCTTCAAATAGCAATTTCCTCATCTGGTATGAATCATTCTTACTTTAATTGTTTAATTGTTGTCTCTTGCAACGTGCAGCAACATTTCCTTTGGATCTTGTAAGACGCAGAATGCAGTTGGAGGGAGCTGGTGGTCGAGCACGTGTCTATAATACCAGTTTATTTGGGACATTTAAGCACATAGTTCGGAATGAAGGACTACGTGGTTTGTACAGAGGCATTTTGCCTGAGTACTACAAGGTTGTTCCCAGCGTCGGCATTGTTTTTATGACGTATGAGACATTGAAGATGTTTCTATCAAGCATTCCAAGTTAGGAAACACTCTGTTTTTATCCTATGTGATGATTCATTACTATTTTTATCCTTTAGAAGGAAATTTTGTGATGGATTTGTATTCTTGTCGTCGCCTTCGGCACAATTTTGTATTTGTATAGGTAGTTATAATCTAGCGAGTTACAGCAATTGTACCAAATCGAATTTTAGGTCAGAGTTATGGATGATTAGAGAAATAGTTTGGTTGTAGAATTTTCCACCGTTGAGATATTATTAGTGAATGTATCACTCTATCAATGTTAGCATTTGATTCATCTTGCCCACGATGTTCTGGGGATTCTTTGTTTTGAGAAGAACATGAATTATATGTTTTCATCATTGAAATAGTCGCATACATATTTATTCTAAAGCATTCCATTATTAATTATAATGCATGCGGGAACTACTACTAATTATGGTAAATGTACATTTTATGTTTTCATTCAATAGTACAAAAAGTTATGGGTTAAACATTTTAACTTGAAAATGTTGCTGGCCAATTTTTTGTGTATATCCCATTGTTTTTTGGGTATATTGAATTGGATGCCATGAATAATAACAGATAAACATGAAAAGGAAAAATAATTGTAAATCAGAGATAATCTTAAGCAGAACCAAAAGACATTATTCTGGATTTTATAATATAAATAAATAATATTGCTAATTACTAAACTATACATATATATAGAGTGATTCTCTATTTTTGTGTTCATATTTTTATTTTTAATTTTATTCTTTTATAAATAACTAATTTTTTAAATCAAAACAATTATTTTATATTTTTATTTTTAAGTAACAGTTTTGTTAGATTTACCTATTTTATTCATTTAACTTTTCTTTTAAATTAATCAGTTTTAAACTAAAATAAATATCTTTAATAAAAAATACTCTATACACAATAAATAAAAAATATTTATAATAAAAATGTAAAAATGTAAAAATTATTTATATTTATTTTCAAAATTAAAAAATAAACACACATGTGTCATGTCTTTTCACCTGTATAACTAATACAAATTAAATTTTAGTAATATAATTATTGGCTTTCTTAAAATTAATCTAACACCTCAGTTAGAAGGTATCCATCATCCGCATGAGGTCGGCAAGTTTAGGAAATACGGCTAAAGGCCGGCCATACACTTGTCAGGGGATAGCGAGTGAAGTCGGGAGAAACATTCTCAATCCATTCACTTTTTTATAAGAAAAGCTAAATTACTTAATTCAATGATTGTTTTTTCTATGGAGTTTATATTAAAATAATTATTTTATAAACAAATTATATTGGAAATGTTAAACCATTTGGAGCCCTGCTGATTGATATATGAACAACGTACAAATTTTGATGGGTTTTACTTATTTGACAAGAGATATCAGTAATTTCTTAATTTCTTAATTTATTTTAATTAATGAAATATAAAGAAAAACTATATTCAAGAATATTACAAAATCTTCTTTACGTAAACTGTTTAATAAGGTTTTTGTCTGATATTTGTCTAAATCATTTAACATGATCTCTGACTTTTTTTTCTCAATATTAGTTAAATAAAAAAAGTTAATGTGACCCCTTTATTATATTATTGTTGACATCATTAAAAAGTTGATAATTTGAATATTTAGATAAACATATTATTTAAAATACTTGTCATTACTTTATATAGCTGGATTACCTTCTTTTTTTTATGATCAGGCATGTTCTTCATTTTTCGTCAATAGCTCACTACTCGTTGCATGTTAAGATGAATTATGGTTGAAAGGTTTAGACTTGACTCAATTTAGTCTTTTGAGACATATGACGAAATAGGATCTTGTCATACATTATAAGAAAATTATTAAATAGTAACAAATTTTAAAGACCAAAAAATTAGTCACTATATTGTGTAAGTTATATACCCTTTTACAAACTAAAAATTATTGGTATTTAAAATTATTTTTGTATCTGTCTGGAAGAGGCATTTCGTTATCTTGCCGAATTGTAAGGAAACTATTCTCGGTAATAGGCCGGGTATCAAGGAGCTATTATTTTGGAATCAAGAGTCATATATGAGAAAGGTTGGGATTAAGAATGAGATCGGTATAATGAGGAGGTGATATATGCTGAGATTAAGAATGGGATCGGTATAAATCTGAGGTCCTTGAAAAGAATTAAAAAGATGATTTCAAGTCAATGGGTTGTCGATTTGGGTATATTGTTTGTAGACCAGTCACTTGAAATTGGAGCCTAGTAAGATTGGTAACAGTTTTTAGCCGAGGTGTTTTTTGAATAGAATAAGAAAGTAGGTAGGATTATTAGCCGATATTTAAGGGATCTGGTTATTGGGAAGATTAAGGGGATATCTTTAAGTGGTTATTTTGGGAGGGTATTTTGTTATTATTTGGGAGATATTTTAGATTATCTTTAAGAAAGATGATTTTTCTTATTATGTATAACCTACAAAATCCAATATTTGTAATTGATTGCTCTATAAATAAGAATTTTACTCCCATGGTCAAGTGACAGATTTATTTTGGCCTAAGTGATTCCTTAACTAAGGTTGAAATAGTTCTTGTTTCAGTTAAAGGTTATTTTACACCTTTTTTTGGACCGAAACAATTTCTATTATGAATAAACAATTATATTTAGTTTTATAATTAGATTTTAAATTTGTCTTTAACATTATCTACCAAAATTTTAACTACTTAATATTATTGATGATAAATTAGTTTCTAATTTTAAATTAGAAAATTTCTTGGTAACTAAAACCTCGACAGCTAATGTTAGGGACCAATTTAGACTTTAATTCACAAACTAATTATAATTTTGGTTTAATTAGCAATTTTGTTTCTATATTTAGACCTTTGATTCATTTTGGTTCCTACATTTGTTTTTGACTCAATTGAATCCCCATTTTTGTAATATGACTCAATATTTTTTTCGATTAAATTGACATTAACACCGTTTTCAAGTGTCACATGTCAAAATTTAGGTTTGTCGCGTAATAAAATTTGGATCATCTTCTATCTTGGAACTCCTTTGATTTTGACATGTGACACTTCCAAGTAGAAGAAGATTCATATTTTTACACGTAACATACCCATATTTGATTCTTGATACTTTGAGGCAGCGTTAACATGAGTCATATTGAGGTTTTTTTTTTTTGACATGTAATTACCAATTTTTGAATGATTTTGGTTCAATTGAATCTTTTTTAAAATATAGAGACTCAATTGAGTAAAAACAAAAATATAGGAACCAAAACTAATCAAAGGCCTAAATATAAATACCAAATTACTAATTCAACCTATAATTTTTATTTAAAATGATGGCTATTTTAGATACCAAAACTTTTAGTTTATAAAATGGTAACTAAATTAGTTGATATAGTGACTAATTATTTTTTGTCCCCATGTAATTTTTTTTGTAGTGTTGGGGAGAACATAAGACTTAGAGTTAACTAATTGCAAAAATCCGAGTAATAAATATTTAGATGAATAAAATTGGGGACTAGTTGAACGATTGCTTTACTATGTATTCAATGTTAAGTAGGAAGGGAGAAAGGTCTTAAAGGAAATGACTTAGAGTTAACTAATTGCAAAAATCCGAGTAATAAATATTTAGATGAATAAAATTGGGGACTAGTTGAAGAATTGCTTTACTATGTATTCAAAGTTAAGTAGGAAGGGAGAAGGGTCTTAAAAGAAATGAGTTGGTGCTATTTGGAATTTATGAATAAAATCTTAGAGAAATAGAATAGTTATCCGGAGAGGATGTCATAATTCAATAAAGAAGAAAAAAAACAAAGAAACAAGAGATGCTTATGGCTATGGTGTGATTAGGCATTTCAAAGTGGGTCAAGCCTGCCCGACCGAACCGCCAACTAGTGCAAAATAAGTATATTAGATCGGTTCTGGAGCGCATATTAGATCGGTTTCGCGATCTAATATACAGTGATGTAATATGTCAAAGACATATTAGATCGATTCTAAAACAATCGGTCTAATATCTTTTACTGAAAAGAAAAAAAAAGCATTTTCGAAAGTGACCATACAAAAGGGCAAAGGAGAAAACGAACTACCTAAGACCACCAACAAGCCACCATGGACCAACACCAACAAACCACCAAGTGAACCACCAACAAACCACCATGGAGAACATTACACCCCAACTGCCAACTTGACTAAGGGACTTCACGAAACACCATGGGGACCAGCGACACACATTCGGTAAAGTAGCGTCGTCACAAATTTGCTTCATTTGCAAAGGATATGGGAAAGCACCAAGCACCGAGAAAGGCAACTACAAAGAGAGCTTTCTCCACAAACAAAAACCCTAGGCATGAGAAAACGAGGGAAAAAACACTAACTTGTTGCATTGGTTGTTGAAAAGTGGCATGGAAGAGAAGAAGAAGCTTGTTGAAGCGGTGGTAGGGCACGACAACGGTGGTCAATGACACTTGGAAGAGAAGAAGAAGCAGTGGAGGCACAAGAGAGAAGACCAAATGAGGCACGAGAGAGAAGACGAAGTTTGAAAAATGAAAAGAGTTTCCGCAATTTGTAGTGCAAAAAACATATTAGATCGGTTGTTTTTTTAACCAATCTAATATGTATATATTAAATCGATTCTTTATATAACCGATCTAATATGTATATATTAGATCGATTCTCCCTATAACCGATTTAAAATACTTTCTACTATTTACAAAATTGTCACCGTCTTTTAAATTAAATCGGTTCTGCTTCAACCGATCTTATATCCTATTCTAATATCACCATTTTGCACTGGTGGCCCGCCAAACAAAGGGCGGGTCGGGTTGGAGTTTCCAATCCGCCAATCCGTCGTGGTCTGGCTTGCCTAACTTGCCAAAGTGGCGGGCCAGTCTGCCTTGGCCCGTTAACCCGTTTTGTTTTTTAAATTTTTTTATATTTAGAAATTAAAAATAATTAAAATAAATATTTTTTTATATTATATAAACAAATTTATGTATATATAAAAAAATTATAAACAAAAATTTAAAAAAAGTTAAAAGAAAATAAAACAAATTAAAAAAAATTAAATTAAAAAAAAAAGTGACAGACTAGCTTGTCGTTCTGTCATGAAATAAAACAAGCTGCAATATACAACCCATTTTGCTGTGGCAGGCCAGTTTGATCCGACTCGTTTTTAATAGTCTAAAACAGGTCTGACCTACCCGTTTTAACACTACTAAGTGTGATCATTGTTATATTGTTATGCTCTACTTTGAACATACCAAAACCCAAGAGAAAAGAAAAGAAAAGTAAAGAAAGCAGTAAAAAGGTAACCTAAACCTAGGGGCTTTTTTGTATTTGGGGGTCCCTTTTTAGTCGAATTTGTAAAAAAGGGTCCTCAATTTTTGTTTTTTTGCGAAACTAGGTTAAGTCGCTAGGATGGAGGACAACATTGAAGGTGAAGTCGTTCTTCATCATGTCGGTTTCATTTTTTTTTTTTGAAAAACAAAGTCGTCAGGCAGGAGGCCGGTTTTATGGTTTTGCGAGGTGAAGTCATCTTTGCAGATGACGACTTCATTTTAAGTTTTTTTAACAATAAATGATAATAAATTGAAATAAAAATAAAAATAAACATTAATATATTTTAAAAATGATTAAAAAATAAAATATAATAATTTAGTTACTAGAAAATAATAAAACAGTCATCTATGTCCTTCAGTTTCACATGTTGGTCTTCTTCTGGGTCTGTTGGGTCGTCTTGGTGGTTGTTGTTGTTGTGGTTCATCATCATCATCATCATCATCATCATCATCATCTTCATCTTGATTACTTTGGACATTTTGAGGATGGTGAACCATTTGTGGTGATTGGGAAGACATTGGCGGAGAATAGAATGACATTGATGATGAAGATCCTGGATAATAAGCAGATGGTGGTGTCATGGTTGTGGTGCCAAACATATGTGATGGACCAACACCATAACTTGACTGATGCGGGAAGAAACCATATGAGGAAGGGACATGTTGGAATGAGGTGTTTGATGGGTTGCCAAATTAAGGATGTGAATGACCAAACATTTGATCCTGACCCATAGGGGACTGTCCGAAAAAGGGTTGGTGATGATGTATGAAATCTGGAGAAGACCCAACATGGACAGTGTAGGGTTGTGAAGTAGGCTTGGAAGGTTCTTGTGACATATCGTACTGTAAAATAAACAACATGGTAATTGCCATGAATACGTATGTATGATAAACAAATGTACAACATTGTAGTATAAATAACCTTATCGTCGAAAGATTCTGTCGATGGAGATATATAGCGAATAATGTGGTTTATGTACCACTGCATATACGGTGTTTCATCACACAAATGGTCGTTTCCACTGAACGGTGTACCTTGAATGATCTGATTTTGTCGATCATTCCACTATTTCCCCTGAATTCATGGTGACTGGTGCAGCGTAGGACATCACTGTCAAAGATAAAATAAATGCGCGCAGATGCGCGCGTGATGGTGTCAGCGACTCGGGAAAGCGAAGTCGTCATAACTGCGGACGACAACCAAATTGAAGCCGTCATTACTGCAAACGACAATCAATTGATGTCGCCAGGCCGCCTGACGGTTTCACTTTAATGCATGAAAGTCGTCCTGACATGCACCGGTTTAAGTTTAATGAAGTCGGTGCTTCTTAAATGAAGTCGCTGGGTTGTTTAATGAAGTCGTGGGTTATTTAAAGAAGTCGTGTGCTTTAATTAATGATGTCTCGGGTTTTAAGACAAAATCGTTGCCATTAATGGCGGCTTCTGTGCATTAAAATGGGGTTATTTATTAAAAAATCGTTGGCATTAATAGCGACTTTTGTGCATTAAAACCGGATAATAAATGTGTTGCAATGGCCTGGACACAATTTAAGTTTCTCGATTTATTTATATTGCTCTTAACTCATTTAGTTTTTTCTTACCTTATTATTATTCGTCTCTTCACAAAATTTCACTCTTCACAAATTTGCACACAAATGGTCGATCAATTGAGTCAATATCCAGATATTTTGTCTGATTTCAGTAAAGATGAGTTAGTTACCAACCAATATACAATCCATACAACAGATCATAGTGGCTCATCAAGTCACACCTCAATTGAAGCTTCAAATCCAATGAATGAAAATTCACTATGTATTGCCATGTCTTTTGACACAAAAGAGTCCACAGTGTCATATATCAAGCAATACCACATCGACAATTGTTATAGATTTGTGGTTGTTGAGAGCAAATCTAAAAAATTTATATGTCGATGTGTCGACTACAAAAAAGGTTGCCCATGGCATTTACGGGCTGCTTATAGCAAGCGAAGTTTGAATTGGGAGATTAGAAAGATTGACGGATCACACACGTGTTTGTCAACCATGCAACCTGCAAATCATGTCAATCTTGATTCCAACCAAATTGGTTCTATTGTGATGAACTCTGTAAAGGAAAATCCTTCCATACCTATCAAAAGTTTGGTAGCTGAAATTAAAAATCGTTTCGGATATTCAGTTTCATATAACAAAGCTTGGAATGGTAAGCAAAAAGTGCTTGCTAAGGAGTTTGGAGATTGGGAAGAGTCTTACAATGAACTTCCCAGGTGGTATCAAGCTATACAAGAAAGTAATCCCGGCACAATAATTCAATGCACTGGACCTCCTGTACTTGTAAGTGGCCAACCTGACCCTTCTTGCTATACTATGGAACGCGTATTTTGGTCTTTTGGACCATGCATCCAAGGGTTTAATTATTGCAAGCCAATTGTCCAAGTAGATGGCACATTTCTCATAGGAAGATATCAAGGGACATTGCTAACAGCACTAGCTCAAGATGTGTCACGTAATATATTCCCTTTGGCCTTCGCGATAGTGGAAGGAGAAACAAAGGAGGCCTTAATATGGTTTTTTCAACTCTTAATGGAGCACGTTACACCACAATCAAACCTCTGCTTGATAACAGACAGGGGGAAATGTAACATCCCTATTTTTAATAAACTATATTATTTATTTTAAATAAAACATTTAGAAAATATTCTATTTTTACTAACGTTTTGTATTTTATTATGATGTAGTTTAAGCATTAAAAATATTATTAAAT
>Ga0214542_1001146_pt1 | contig 53500 bp, 42 predicted proteins | sample CNSS1metaG_FD_160096 | JGI IMG/M metagenome (GOLD analysis project Ga0214542, IMG submission 160096) | Root nodule microbial communities from cowpea collected in UCLA plant growth center, Los Angeles, California, USA - CNSS1 | ecosystem: Host-associated > Plants > Roots > Nodule | place: USA... | reverse complement strand
GGGTGCGTGTGTGTGTGTGTGCATGTGTGCGTGTGTGCCTGCGTGCGTGTGTGCGTGCGTGTGTACGAGGGTGCGTGCGTGCGTATGTGCGTAGGTGCGTGTGTGCGTGTATGCGTGCGTGAGTGTGCGTATGTGTGTGTTTGAGTGAGTGCGTGCGTGCGTATGAGCGTGTGTGCGTGTGTGCATGCGTGCGTGTGTGCGTGGGTGGGTGTGTTAGTGTGTGCGTTCATGTGTGCATGTGTGCGTGCGTATGTGTGTGATTGAGTACGTGCGTGTGTGCGTGTGTGCGTGCGTGCGTGAGTGTGTGCGTGCGTGTGTGTGCGTGTGTGCATGCGTGCGTGTATGCGTGCGTGCGAGCGTGCGTGAATGTGTGCGTGCGTGGGTGCGTGCGTGCGTGCGTGCGAGCGTGTGTGAGTGCGTGCGTGCGTTGCCTTGAAGAAAAATATAGGCCAAACAAGATAGATAAATAACTCGACACCAATGAAAAAAATATGTGGAGAGTTGCATGTTACTTTTCGTACAATTTTTAAAAATTTAGTAATCAATTTTTTTTCCATCTAATAGGATGTACTTCTTATGTACCACCACTTTTATTATAAGTTAGACAAATCAACCCTTGTTGCTTGCACTGGTTTTTTCTTGTCATCCAATGAGATGTACTTCTTATGTACCATAAATTTTAATATATATATACAAAAATACAACCTTTATTTCTTGCATAAGGTGGCTAACTTGAATAAAAAAATAGTCCAATAAATGCGGCTCAATAAAAAAATAAGTGGGGAGCTTTGTATTACTTCTTGTACAATTTTTTAAAATTTACTAATCAAACTTTTTTTGTTACGTAACGGATGTACCTCTTATGTACCATGAATTTTAATATATGTCAAAAAATTCAACCCTTATTTCTTGCACTAGGTGGCAAAAAAAAGGAAAAAAAAAAAGGCCAAACAAGGTAGGCAAATAAGTGGACGTCAATAAAAAAAAAATTGGGGAGTTGCGTCTTACTTTTCGTACAATTTTTTAAAATTTAGTAATCAATTTTTTTATTCATCCAATGTGATGTACTTTTTATGTTCCACTAATTTTTTTATAAGTTAGACAAATCAACCGTTGTTACTTGCATTAGGTGGCTGAATTGAAGAAAAAAATAGGTCAATAAATAGAGCACAATAAGTAAGTAAGGAGGTGTATATTATTTCTCGTATAATTTTTTAAAATTTTCTAATCAATCTTGTTTTTGTCATGCAATGAGATGTACTTATTATGTACCATAAATTTTAATATATGTGTAAAAATACAACATTTATTTATTGTATTAGGTGGCTGGCTTGAATAAAAAAAATAGGCCAATAAATGGAGCATAATAAGTAAATAAGTGGAGAGGTGCTAATTACTTCTCGTACAATTTTTTTAAAATTTACTAATCAATCTTTTTTTGTCATCCAATGTAGCTCTTATGTACACGAATTTTAATATATGTCAAAAAATTCAACCTTTATTTCTTGAACTAGGGGCTGACTTGAAAAAAAAAGTGAATAAATGGGACTGAATAAGAAAATAAGTGGGGAGCTGTTTATTACTTCTTGTACAATTTTTTAAAATTTACTAATCAATCTTTTTTTTTTGTTATGCAATGGATATTTGTCTTATGTACCATCAATTTAGTTTAATTATAAGTTACAAAAAGTAACCCTTATTGCTTACACCAGGTGACTGACTTGAAAAAGAAATATAGGTCAAACAAGATAGACAAATAACTCGACTTCAATGAAAAAAATACAAACAGGTGGCACAGTTTGTATTCCATTGTACTGTGGGGTGTATTACATGTACTGTACAATTCTCCGTTACTGATTTAAACGGCGTCACATAAAAAAACTAAATTAAACACAAATTGAAAAATAAGGACCATTTTAAACATTTAGTAAAAATGAGGATTACAAAAATTTATAATATTAATAAATTTTGTTTCAAACTCTAAATTTTGTTTCAAACTAAAATAGTTCAGTTTTAGTTTTTTTTTAAATAGTAAATTTGTAACACATGGATATAAGAAGATTTACTGGATAAAGATAACATAAATTGAAAATAATAACCAATATCAGTTTCTTTAATACTTTCCTTTATTTTTGTTTTAATTTTGAGAAATAGTTAAAATTAGGCTTAAATATATATTTGGTCCCTATTTTTGTTGATTTTATTCAATTTGGTCCATATTTTCGTTTTATGTTTAATTAGGTCCTCATTTTCGCCAAATTGTGATCAATTTGGTCCTTTTCATTAACGGTGTTTAAATAGTTAACGTTTTTGAACAGTACATGCCACGTGTCAGCTCTTGGTTTTTTTGATTTTTTTTTAATTTTTTTAATTTTTTTTAAATTTTTAAAATTTTTTTTTAAAATTTTTTTTAATTTCAAAAAAAGTGTCCATGTGTCAAGTCACAATTGTGCCACGTGTCAATGCTAGTGTCACGTATGGTAATATTATTTTTTTTGTTCAATTTAGTTCCTATATTCGTTATTTTTGTTCAATTCAGTCCCTATATTCGTTATTTTTATTTAATTTAGTCCCAAATTTTGTTAAAATAGAACCATTTAATTTTTAAAATTGACATTATTATTACTTATTTTTTAAATTTAATTATAAATTATAATATTTAACTATTAATTGAATATAGTTCTTAGATTCAATTGTTAAATAAAATATAATTATTTAAATATTATTAAAATTTAAAAAATATATATTAACATTTGTAAAATTTATATTTAAATTTAAAATGCATTTTAGATATTAAAATCTAAAATATTTTATATGTAAATGTTAATTTTACAAATATTAGTTTATTTTTTTAAAATATTTTTATATATCAATTTTAAAAATATTTTAGAATATAAATATTAGAAAAAAAATTAATAATTATATTTTTATAATATTTTAAATAATTATATTCTATTTAGAAATTAAATATAAGAATTTATTCTATTTATAATTAAATTTAATAATTTATAATTGAATTTAAAAAATAATAATTGTAAAGGTCAACTTTAGAAAAGATATTAATATAATTTGTATAAAAGATATTAAATTTAGTGTCAATTTGAAGAGGACAAAATTAATTTATTTTAATAAAAATTGGGACTAAATGGAACAAAAATAATGAATATAGAGACTAAATTGAACAAAAAAAATAATACTACCACAAACTGACACATGACACTTATATTGACACGTGGCACAATTGTGACTTGATACGTGGACCATTTTTTTTGAAATTAAAAAATTTAAAAATAAATTAAAAAATTAAAAAAAAATTAAAAAAACCAGAAACTAACACCGTTAACTATTTAAACATCGTTAGTAAAAAAATCAAATTAACTATAATTTGACGAAAATAAAAACCTAATTAAACATAAAATAAAAATAGGAACCAAATTAAATAAGCAGAAATAAAAACTAAATATATATTTAAGTCTTAAAATTAATCTAGGAAAGGCCATTTTGGTTTTGTCATGGAATAAGTCATCAACTGGGAATACTAATATTTCATAGCTCATTTGTCCTCTTCTCGGCTCCCAGTTTAGGGAAAATCTAACAATTCCAGGGTTTTTCTCATTGGAAGATCAATCAACTGGGCTTCGAGATGGTGAAGGAGACCGAATACTATGACGTGCTGGGAGTCATCCCCACGGCATCCGAAGCCGAGATTAAGAAAGCCTATTACATGAAGGTAACAGTGTAATTCTGCTATCTTTGTTCTTATTTGGGTATTTCTTCTCTCTCGTGCCCATAACTATTTTGCTCTGAGCTACATAACTATTTTGCTTTGCAAGCTATCTTAAACCTCAACAGATCCGTGTAATCCCATTTTGCAGTTTAAATAGAAAGAAATTAGCAGATGCCTAGTCGTATGGCTGGATCTGTCCATTTTGTTGAATTCAAAATGAGATGTTAACTCGCGATGATGGTTTGCTCTATATAATGCTAGCTAAACCTATATACGATGAAGTTGAAATGCTTGTACATCCAATAGCAATCTAACTTTGGAAATCTGAATATAAATTCAGACTGTTTTAATGGTTGTCTTCTATTACCAAGATTTAAAACAAAACCAAGTGGTTTGATTATGTTATTTATACCTTCTCTTCAATACTTGATGTGCAGGCAAGGCAGGTGCATCCAGATAAAAATCCAAATGACCCTCTTGCTGCACAAAATTTTCAGGCAAGAATGTTGTATTTCAGTTTAGGGCTATTTAAATTTTAAGGGCACTGAATGTCATCCTACCTGGACTTGGACTGTCTAGTTAATTGATGAAAAGAACTTTCCTCTGTATAATTATTTTATGATCTAAATATAATTGTTGAATATTAAATCAACAACCACATTCTCGAGACAGTGTGTTAGACATCACATAACTTGCATTCTGCCATTCTATTACCAGTCAACCTACAAGTCATATCTTGGTTCACCTATTGGAATTTGTCTTGTTGAATATCATATGCACCACCAAATGCTTATAATTTTTATGGAGTTTTATATTATTCTGCTTTCTCTTATTGTCAATTTTCCCATTGCATGTGTCAAACTGTCTTCAACAAAACAAGTAATATCATGATGCAAATATCATTATTCTTAGTTCTACTGTTTTTTACTATATATCATGTAGAGCTATAATTTTAACCATGTTAAGTAGTTATCCCTATATGTTTGATACTCTGGTTTTAGGTTTTAGGTGAAGCTTACCAAGTTCTGAGTGACCCAGCTCAAAGGCAAGCTTATGATGCTCACGGAAAATCGGGAATTTCAACGTTAGTTCCCTTTTTAAAATTAAGATTTTACATAGTAGTTGAATATCAAGCATGATAGGATGTGGAAAGTTGTAATCTCTTATTGATTTTTAGAGCATTTTTTTTTATATAAAATCAATCTCTTGTGCTGGTTTATGTCTTTTATTCATTATTTTCAGGGAAGCAATTATTGATCCTGCAGCGATCTTTGCAATGCTTTTTGGTAGTGAGCTTTTTGAGGAGTATATAGGCCAGTTAGCCATGGCATCAATGGCTTCAATGGACTTTTTTACTGAAGGAGAACAATTTGATACTAAAAAGTTGCAAGAGAAAATGAGGGTATAATAATATGGTCTTCTAACTGTATTCTCTTCTGACTACTTCTTTTACATATTTATAACATATATAAAAGCTGCATTTCCTTATGACACTTATATATCGTTATGTATACATATAACCTCTCACTAGTTATTATAGGAATCTTTATGTGACCATACCTCATAGGATTCTTAATGTGACGATACCTGTTTTAACTAGTTACCCACTCACTAATAGTCTAGTCTTACCTAATTGTTTTTTTTGTTTTTGTTTTTGACAATGGTTCTTATGAGGATAATTACCAACCAGTTGCTACTGATATGCAAACTTCACAAAGTAATCTCTCCCAATTTCTATGTCTAAGTTTTTGTATCACCAGCATTGCTAGGGAGATTAACTCTACTATTAAAAAAAAAGAATAGGAAGTACCAACTCTACTGTTAGATATTAGGACTTGTACCTAATAACACAAAATAATCTGGTAACTATTTTAACATTTCAAGTTAGAGCGTAGATATTAGCTAGTAACGATCTTCTACTTTTTTTTTTAGTATTTGGTGAAGATGGGCACAAGTTGTTGTTTTGCATATATCCAGTAACAAAAAATCCCTGTTGAATTCTCGTGCACAAAATGACAATCAGCCTTCATACGCTTCTTTGGTCAGAATTAGGATTAGAGGCACTATGAATAGCAGTTTGGTGTGTTGTACTGCCAACCATTACCATCCACTATTTGTACATAAATACCGCTACCATTTCTGTTGTGGTGCTTGCCATGGACATGGCATCGTAGTGGTTTATGGCACCCATGGTGAAAAAGTGTTTTTTTTAAATGACTTTTTGGGCTGTAGTTTGGCCATTTTAAAACAACCCAAAAGCCAAAATACCCTCAACTCTTTGCTCTACCTTAAAACTGCCATCAATACTAAACTTGAGAGAACCATAGTGCAGCTTTCTCCTTCTCAAAGTTTATTTTGTTAACTGCACTGGCAACCAGAATCACACCGATGATTTGCCAGTTTCCAGAAGAATGCAGGCTACATGAACTGTTGCCACTTTTTCCAACGACCTTTTAACCTGATTATTTTTTCTTCCTGTTTGTTTGTTTTTATTCTTTAGTCCATTTCTTTTTTCTTTCCCTCTTTTCTTCTACTTTTTGTACATTCTTCATAGTGTGCTCTGTTTTTTATTCTTGCGGTACTCCCTTATCACAATTCATAACTGTACACCCACATAGACTTGCACCCCTGCAAAAATGACAATTTCTCATCTGATTCCAAAACTTAGGTCTAGCCTTGGTGTTATTAAAATGTGGCAAATTATACTTACATTTGGTTTTTCAACATGGTATATTACAAGGATGTAATAGTGGTTGTCTAGAAAGTATTCCATGTTGAGAAGTAATAGCTTATTTCTGATTGTTTGTCCGAAGCCCTTTATTTTGTGGGCATCGTTTCTCCTTCACAACAGTGGGTTCTTGTGATGTTGGGTTCACGATTGATGTGGGGTTTGAAATCATTATAATGACAAAAGAAGGATGTCTAGTTATTGATGGTTTGATACAATTGAGCTTCCACTCGTTTGCAGAAGACAATTGGTGTGGATTTGATCAATTTGTGTAATTGATATAAGCCGTATTAGTTGACTTTTGAAATGGTGTACCAACAGAATAAAACACTATTGCCATGGTTGATTGAGGGTGGGATTACATTTGATTTTAGACCGGTTGAATTGCTTCTTGATTCAAAGTTTATACAAGTTGGCAAGAGCACAAAAAAGAGTTTGACGAGTCAACTCAAATTTTCTCCCTTAAAGCATAAACTCTTTGGAGTTCACTTGTGAGCTTGACAATACTATTTTAATTTGTGCATTGAACAAGATAGATGTTTATTTTTATTTAATATAAAAATGTATTTGAATATATACTTTATATTATAGATCTGCAGTGAACAGTGCAAATTGTTATGAGGTTATTCTTAATAATTCGTCAAATTCTTTTAATTGACGTAGAGATAGAAGACAGTGGTAGATTGAAAATTATAAGTGATTAAGAAAATCAAGCGCACAATGATTAAAGGCTGGTAGTTTATGATGAGAGAAATTTTGATTAGTTAAATTGACTAGTTGTGACGATAGTTTGTTAAATGCACATCTAAATGATAGAAAAAAAAATGTTATAAATGTCTAATTTAGCGATCAGGAATGTGTTTAATTTCTACTTTCATTAACTGTTCTTAGTTTTTAAAATCGTTAATAAATCTCTTCAAAATCATGCAACCGATGCCTCACCACCCACACTCTTGCACTAGGACCAGAAATAAAGAAGAGAATGAGAGAAAATCTTCTAGCTGTTTATGGTTTCTGGTTTTTGAAACACTTGTTTTGGAAAGATTTTGCAGAAGTTACTAGATTTTGGAAACACTTGTTGAGTGGGTGAATTTATTTAGAAAACAATTTTTAAACCTAAAAGAAAGAAAGAAATCAAACATGGCTTAAGAATTTCGCTCTCCAAGGTTTATATTCTAATTTATAAGAGTGTATTGTTTAGTTTGTATTTAATATTCAAAATAGCAGCCTTCTCCCACAATACTATATTTTTTAGCAACAAACTAATGCAGGCACTGCTTGCATGTCACCATCAAGAAAGGCTAACAATGTCGTACTTATCAGCCAAACAGGTTTGAGTGGAATGCTAAATTATTAAGGGTGATGCTAATAGTTCTCTGTTTTATTGTCATTCTCCCCAAGGTTGAATCTATTGCATTGTATATGTGGATGACATTGTTATTATAATAAGCAATAAGTAGGGTATTGTACAACTAAAACAATATCTTCCTCAAAAGTTCCAAACAAAAGATCTTAGACGCTTGAGTTATTTCCTTGATATAAAAGTGGGCACAATCCAAGGATGTCTTGGTCATATACCAAAGAAAATATGCTCTCAACATTCCAGAAGAAACATGGATGATAAATGTTAAGCTTGTGAACATACCGATGGATTCAAGTGTCAAACTTATTCCCGAGCAAGGAGAACCATATCCTGATCATTGGAGATAAGAAGATTAGTTGGCAAACTAAATTACCTTGTCCTGGCCGCATTTGTAGTGAGCGTTGTTAGTCAATTTTCAAACTTCCCTTATCAAACCATTGGGATGTAGTTGTGCGGATCCTAAAGTATATTAAGAAGACTCCTGGAAAAGGCCTCATTTATGAGGATAAGTGAAATACTCAAATTGTTGGGTATCATGATGCTGACTGGGTAGGCTAACTAACCAAGCGATAGACACTCCATTTCATTGTAGGCAATTTAATATCATGGAAAAGTGGGAAACAAAATGTTGTTGCATGATCAATTGCAACAGCAAAATACAGGGCAATGACATTAGTCACTTATGTGCGCATATGGCTAAAGCAACTCCTTGAAGAGCTAAAATTTGTAGAATAAAATCCCAAATGCACCTTGTATGTGACAACCAGTCAACATCGCACATTTTTAATTCTATCTTGCATGAGAAGACCAGACATATTGAAGTGGATTATCATTTCATAATAGAAAAACTAGAGTATGGAGACATCACTAGATTTGTCAACTCTAGTTAGTAGTTGCCTAACATACTCACCATGTCTCTAAGATGACCATGGATTGATTATATTTGTAACAAGTTTAAGCACATTCGACTTATGTGTTCCAGCTTGAGGGGAGTGTTTCGGATACCCATTTTCTACATCTCTTGCACTTAATTTAATTTTCTCTTTCAACAACTTTTTATGTGAGAAATAGCTATTCCATCTTTGTTTCATTTCCAAAAGTTTGACATGGTCATCTTGAAGGAATTAAATTATCCTGTTTTAGGTGCAATTTTTTTGTGATTGCTGTTTTGACAGATTTGTTCTTCCTATAGGTTGTTCAGAAGGAAAGAGAAGAAAAGCTTGCAGAGATATTGAAAAATAGACTCAACCAATATCTCCAAGGAAACAAAGAGGAGTTTCTTAATCATGCAGAAGCTGAAGTAGCCCGGCTATCCAATGCAGGTACCGTTACCAAATAATAATTTCAGACATGCAGACATGAGGATGAAAACATTGTATAGATGCAAAATTACATTATCAATTTCATGGTTACATCTCATTTTGGTGCTTTTTTGGTCACATCAATCTGTGGCTGTAAAAGTTATTGAAATAAATTGCTTTATTGTTTACCCATCATGATATGGTTAAAAGATTGACTTAACATCATTTTTCTAATCTCGAGTATTTGAATATCAAAATAACATTACCAGGACTGTCACGGTGCTTTTTCTGAATTATTCAGTTGTCATTATACAGCTTATGGGATTGATATGTTGAATACCATTGGCTACATATACGCAAGGCAGGCAGCAAAAGAGCTAGGGAAGAAAGCAATTTATTTGGGTGTGCCTTTTATTGCTGAATGGTTTAGAAACAAAGGGCATTCTATTAAATCTCAAGTTACAGCAGCAACAGGTGAACAACTTTTACTTGAAAGCCTCTCCAGGCTGTGTGATACAGTACAATTCATTTAAAAAATGAAAAACAGTATTCTGGATGTGCTTGTGTGAGTTTTATCTTTATTTTACTCCCTTATTTTGGATGTTGGGTGTTTCTTTGGGCTTGGTGAATTGAATTGACCACCCATAAAGGCTTTAGTAAAACGGTGAACCTATGCTTGTGGCAAAGTACAATTCATGTAAAAAATGAAAAACTGTATTATGATGTGCTTGTGTGAGTGTTATCAAACCAATAGATGATCTATTTATATTACTTTTCACAACCAACATGGACAAGTCTTCTCGGTTTGTTGGACTTCCACCTGATCTTGCTGCAAATCAAAATCAGATGTATCGTGACCTACTGCTCCCACCTGTGACAGTCCAAAAGCAGTTGTTTCATCTCTTAACTGTACATGCTTTTGAATCATCTTCCACTTCTAGTAGGGATTCTTGCCCTTGTCTCACAATTATACCATTGTGGAGGATGTGGTGGTCGTGGACGTGGTCTCTATTGCAACTTCTCTAAGAATAGGAGACATGTTTAAGCAAAGTATCAAATCAAAGCTAGGGAGCAATCCGGTTCAGTCAGTGTGGCACAAGTCACTGCTCAGTCTTAGATATTGCTATCTCTACCACTAAATATCATGAGCTTCTCTAGCTTTGCTCAACCAATGAGGTTGCCTCACTTGTTATTGGTATGGCACAGTCTATTAATTGCCACAACATTTTTGGGGGATGTCATGCCTACTACCTGCCAGTTGATTAATTGCATGCCCTACTTGTTTCTAAATAATCACATTTCTAATTCTATATTGGATATTAAATAGGACCTTCATCCTATTCCCTTATGAGTCTTTAAGAATACATGTTTTTTTCATGATTTCACTCAAGGTAGAAATAAACCATCTACAAAATCTTTGTAATATATTGTTCTTGGTTAATCTGGTATCCAGGAGAGCTACAAATGTTTCTCTCTGTAATGATATCTGCTCTATGACTTTCCTTGAAAATACTATTTTCTGTTCTTCTAGCATTGAAGATGTTCTTGAGGTTTGACCTGAACTTCCAACTCCACTTGTTGCTCCTGTTCAAACGTCTCTTGCTATTCCTCCACCTCCTACACTACTCACATGACAAACACATGCTCAATTGACACCACCCAACAGACTCTCCAACATCATTACTTGCTCCAAATGTCCTTCCACCATTGTTGCGTGCACCTGAACTTCCTTTAGTATGTCACAAAGGTATTTGGTCCACTTGTAATTGTAATCCCAAATACGCTCTAAATCTCATTTGTAACAACGTATCTCCATCCTATTACTCCTTTGTCCCATTTTGGATTATGTGCCTATTCCCAAGTCTAAGGGGATACCATGATTAACACCAATTGGCAACAAGTGATGCTAGTAGAAATTGTTTTGTTGGAAGCCAACATCACGTGGGAGCATGTCCCCAAGTCTGCTAATAAATTCACAATTGGGTGTCGAGTGTCTATACAGTCAAGATAGCACTAGATGCCACTTTTTTCGCTAATGGCCAAAATCACCTGTCTTTTTCTTACTATAGTTGTCATTTGTCATTGTCATCTTCATCACTCGGACATAAAAAGGGCATCCTTCCTGGTAAGTTACAGAAAAATGTGTATATTAATCAACTACCCAATTATATAATCTCATTTGACTCACATCTTATTTGTAGGCTTCGTTGCTCCCTATATGATTTAAAGTAATCTCTTGTGGCATGGTTTCATTGTTTAACCTCTGCCCTACTTGAATTTATGTCTGGTAGTGAAGCTGATCACTCAATCTTTCACCTCCATACTCCATCTAGACTCTACATCTATCTTGTTATATATTTTGGTAATATCATTATCACTGATGAATATTTTGATGGGATCCTTCGTCTAAGGTCTCATCTTCATGGTCAATTTGAATGTAAGGGGACTTTGTCATTTCTTTGTAGAAATATGCCTTAGAAAGCATCGTTGTATCTACATGCTTGATTGTCACCTTAGTGACTCTTGTGGTCTAATGTGAAGTTTCTTTCAATGCAAAGGGAAAGACCCTGAAAGATATCATCTATTAAGAAGACTTGATCACTTCACTATCATGAGGCAGGCATCACATTTGCAGTTAGGGTGGTTAGTCAATTCTTCAAGGAACCATGTGATAGTCATTGAAAAGTTGCCACTCCGTCAATACCTCAAAAATGCACCAAGCCATGGATTAATACATGAGGACAAAGGCAATTGCAAATTTGACGCTGATTGGGTAGGATCACCATAAAATAGGAAGTCCGCTTCTAGATATTGTGTTCTCATTAGAGGAAACTTGATCCCCTTGAGGAGCAAGAAGCAAAAAACAGTTTCTAGTTCCAGTTGTAAAGCTGAGTACCGCACAATGCAATAGCTGCTTCTGAGATTACATCTTAGGCAACTCCTCTACCAATTAAAATTTGAAGGCACTCAAGAAACTTGTATGCAACAGTCAAGCTTCTATTCACATAGCATAAAATCCAGACTTTCTGTGAATGGACCTAACATAGACATTGTCTGTCATTTTGGTAGAAAGAATGTGCTTTCAAGAGAAATCATCACTATCTTTGTCAACTTGCAGACATGTTAACTAAATCCCTTAAGGGCTACGGTGTTGGTATTAAGTTTGACAAAAATGATATTTGCTCCAGCCTAATTGAGACTGTTAAAGATGTAAATTGGCTAGATTAAGTAGAGAGATATGGTATGATTTGATAAGGAAATATCTTACCAAATACTTCTCTTTATTAGGTATTGATTTTGTTGTTTATTATTATATCTTTTCTTCATTATAAATAAGAGTACTCGTGTGTACAAAACACATAAACAAGCAAGCCTGTCTATAGTATCTATGTTAGAAATTAGTAATCTCTTTCGTAACTCTTCCTTCTGATCCTGGTAGCTGGACGTTATATTCTTCCACTTCTTTTAACTAGAGATTTTTTTTTTTTTTTTTCAATTGTACTGGTATATTTTCTCTTCCCCAATAAGCCCCATATCAAGTCTTTTATTTGGTCTGTGATAACTGAATGATTGGTATTTGTTTCTAACTAATCTATTTTGTTTTGGCTCTCGGGCTTGCAAACATGAATTGCTAATGTGAAAACATTGTGCCGGAGGTTAATCATTTTTTTTTTCTTTGTTGTGGTTGTAGGGGCAATTGCTTTAATCCAATTGCAGGAGGATATGAAAAAGCAACTTAGTTCAGAAGGGGACTATACTGAAGAAGAGCTTGAAGAATACATGCAATCTCACAAGAAAGTGATGATTGACTCTTTGTGGAAGCTTAATGTGGCGGACATTGAAGCCACTCTTTCCCGTGTTTGTCAAATGGTTGTCTTTTCTAGGCCAATGACACTTAATTGCATGAAGTAGATTTAAGGGCTGGCTATGTTTAATTTATCGTGTGTGCTTCGCTTTAGGTACTTCAAGACAACAGTGTCAAGAAAGAGGAACTCCGTGCACGAGCTAAAGGGTTGAAAACCCTTGGTAAAATCTTCCAGGTGGTATTTCTTTCCCTTCTTCATATAATTTTAGCAATATTGTATACTGATTATAAAATGATTTTGAATTCACGATTCCAATTTAGAGGGTTAAGTCAGCCAATGGAAACGAGAATGAATGTGTACCAAGTAAGGCAGTGCACAAGTTGAATGGAAGTGAAACTAGCAATGATGCTTGTTCTCCTTGTACATCACCCAAATCTTCAAATCCTGATTTTTCTAGTGATACTTCATTTGCATCCCAGGTGCAACTTTTCACGCTGGTCCTTTAATTTTTTCTTTTCATTTGGCTAGATTACTGTCATTGCATTTACTTCTATCCAATTTAGGCTAAATTTTTTCTATTTCATTTATTTGAATGTAAATATTTATAGTGACATGTTATATTTGTTTTGATTCAATGTAGAGCCCCTACGTGGAGGCCCCGCACTTCGCTGGCATGCAATTTGATTATAACTTTCCGAGGCCGACCGCCCCACCGGGTGCCCAGAGACCTACTCCAACCAGCAAGGATTGAATTTGATATGCCGTGTGCAGTTTTTTTTTTTTTTTTGGAGGAGGAGAGGGGGTGGGGAGGGTATGTATGTCTCCTGTCGAATGTGCCTGTATCGGGGTGTGTTATTGTATGTATCACTCTTGTAGAATGTGCCTTTATGTGCTGGAGATCGTATCTTTTCGGCGGGGACCGCGCATTGTGCAGTGTGGTTTTGCATGTCTAATAATTCTATACATAGATGAGAGAAAGATAATTTAAAGTAGTGTTATCACTACCAACTGGCCGTGATTGGCTGCCATGTACTTTGAATAGTGTATTTTGTCGGGGTGCCAGCACTTAGGTTACATTAAGTTTCTTTTTTCATAAGAGGTAATGTTAGTCCATTTTAGAGGGGATTCCTGTGTAAAACTAAATTCATATATATATATATATATATATATATATATATATATATATATATATATATATATATATATGTGTGTGTGTGTGTGTGTGTGTGTGTATATGTGTGTGTGTGTGTTTGGGTTGTAGTTTTACTCATACCGGCTCCTGTACCCCTCCAATGCTCTATTGCGAAGTATGATTTTTGTTTTGACTAATATTGTGTACGAGATCTTCGGTAGTAAACTTGCTTACAGATTTTTATTTTTTTTTCAAAAAAGTAGCTACTGAATCTGTATAGAGATGGCTGCGGTTGGGAGGGCATATAATCTCCCACCGCGGGGAAAGCTTATTGTTTGTTAGGGTAAATAATTTATAAACTAATGGCTTACGTTACCGGGAATATATTCTCTGTCGCTATATTTGAGGATGAAGCTTTAGAAAATTTACATGGTTAGAGCAAATTATAATGCATTAAATAATATTTAATATACTTCATAAGTTGACTATTTTTATAAGATAACGCAAATTATTTATCTCGTTTTAGTTATTAGGCTATTTTTGACTTCGAACAGCAGATTAACTTGTGGTAAAGAATATGTTTTTTTTTCTTACTTTCTGTTCATAGAGAACAGAAAACAAGTTATTTGGAGTAATTTTCATGAAATCTTCCCTCAGACGGTTTCTTCCAACGTGTTACAAGCTAGAATATATAGATAACAAGCGCATGGGATCATGATTTGTAGAAAACATTATTCGAATACACCATCAGATTTGTGTAAATAGAGTTGTGTTTAGTAAAGATAATCCTGTCAGAATTAATTTCCTTACAATGTAAGTATGAGAAACTCCTATGCTCAAAATGGACAATCTAATATGAGAATAGATGACACAAAGGAGGCTGATTCTTGCTGCACCTCTGTTTTTTCTTCCTGCACTCGCATAAAATTTAAAATTCTCATTTTACCTTTCTCTCTTCAAAACTCTTTCTCCCCTAACTATTTCTCACTTGATCTCTCACATCAGTAGAGACTGTATGGAGACTTTGGCACTGAGAGAGAACTACAATCATGTGTCGCTAGTTCCTTTGGTCCGTTTCTCTACGTCCCTTGACACCGATTGAAAACCATTAAAAAAAATTATAATAGGAATGTAAAAATGGGGTGCATGTATTTTGGATTCACTATTTTGGAGAAGATTTATGTTTCAGAATCAAAGTTTTGGAAGCCATTTCAGAATTTAGAAGTGACTTTAAAATCTATTTCAGAAGTCATTTTTGATTTGAAAATGACTTCCGAAATATTCATTCTAATTTTCTTTTTTATATTTGGAAATAACTATTATAGAAGGTATTCTCAGATTTGAAAATCCATTTCAGACTCAAAAATACATCTGTAATACAAAAAAAAATTCTGGAATGGGTGAAAGTTATTTCTGGATTCGAAAATGACTTTCGAAATACATCATTACGGATTTTTCTTTTGCTTTCCGAAATGACTATTCCAAAATATATTTTCATATTCGAAAATATTTTTGAAACGCTCGATGCGAAATATATTTTTCATAGTTCTCAATTGATTGTCTCAATAGGTATTTTTCGGATTCAAAAATACCTTCTGGAACATCCAATCTAGAAAGCATAAAAAAATTAAATATATTTTTGGTCCCTTAATTTGTTGTGAAAATTGAAATTAAATTATCCTCAAAACTTTGATCCAATTAGTCCTCCGACTTTAGAAATGTGTGAATTTAATCATTTTAACCAAATTTTGTTAAGTTTATTTGACGTTTCATGATAGTATTTGAGTTAACATTGAAACGAAAATTTGTCAAACGGTGTAAACAACTCAAATATGTTTGAAAAATTTGATTAAAATGACTAAATTTACGTATTTCTAAAGACGATAAACTAAATTGGTCCAAAATTTCGAAGAGGAACTCGTTCCAATTTTTATTAAAAGTTAAGGATCCAAAAAGCATATTTAACCTAAAAAAGATAAAATGTAAGGATTTTTATCATAATTTTAATAAGGGATATTTTTGGGGTTACAACTTTTGTGGGGTGCATGAAGAAAAAAAAAAGGATGCAGGAAGAAAGACCCCACCAAGGTGGCATTTTCTTCTATCTTTTCAAACAACTAATTTTGAATCATGCATTAGATTATGTTTAAAGTCATGATGTATTCATCTATTATTGTGCATGTTTAAAGTGTGAGTGCATTAATTTACATGAGTTTTTTAAGTATCGAAATTAAAGACTCTTAAGTGACAAAGGACCCTTTTGCTTTTGCTTGAATAATATACTTTTCTTGAATTTCACTCATTCCATTTATTAATTTTTCCATGGAGAGACAAAAGAGTTCATCAAGTATTTTGATTCCCTTTTTTTTGGTAGTTTAATCTCCATTTCAACATTGTTCATACAAATCTTCACATCTAAAGGAAATGTAAGAACTTAGAGATGTCAACGGGGTAGGTAGGGTACGGGTAATAGCTCCCACGTATTGGATAAATATTTGTCTCGTATCCGTATCCATATCTGTCGGGTATCCGTTATGCGGATACCCGCCTATTTTTTTCATATCCGCGGGTATCCACGGGTACCCGCGGGTAATTACAAAATTATTTAAAAAAAATATTTAATCATAAATTCAAATAAAATAAAATAAAATACATCACTGTCATAAATTTTAAATAAAGTTCAAACAAACTTAAGTTCATACAAGTCTAAATAATTATAAAAAATAAATAGAAAATGACGTTCAATACAATGAAAATTCTTTAATTAGTGCTTTGATCAACAAGTCCACTTTCTCCGATTGATTCCTGACAAATAATCAACATTTGCAACATTTGCAACATTTGCAAGACACAAATAATAGTATAGAAAAAAGGAAAGAAACCATCCTTAGAGAGGGACGATCTTGTCTCTTCAACCATAACTTTGCAACCTTCCGAAACAACAATTTTGGGCTCATAAGAAGATTTGTGTGTGATGATAGAGTTACATAGAAATAGTTTCTAAATACAACATCCACACCCATTCCGCCACCAAGATTGAGCAACCAGGGTGACCTTACTCTATGAACCCTTACATTGTGTCTTTGTCACACATCAAATGATGTCACACAACATGCCCATGCCTTTCTTGTCCAAAATGTGCAAACGGTTCAATCCAACAAATTTGCAATTTCAAATAGAGCGACGTCATCATCCTTATCCATGCACACCGTTGGGCGCAACCACAACCTAGTCATAAGCCTATTTGCACTTTTTCTTCCACTCACGTGAAAGGCAATGGTTTCAAATCATTTGAGCTTTACTTACTAATGGTTATGGTGGTAACCGTCACAAACCTAAAGGGAGTAAGTAAGGTTGTTGCCATCGGTGCCCTCCTAACAACCATGCATTCACAAATGGATATGGAAAGAAGGAATCATGAAAGCGGAGCAGCTGGTGGCATTGTAAATGCACGTGGTTCCAATGTCAACATACCTTTTTTGAAACGTCATCATAATAGGTGGCGACTTTTGTAATAGAACCTCCACCAGCATCAGCATTAGTGGAATAACAGGGAAAAGGATGAACTCTAGTTCAAAATGGTTGATAGGTGGATCAATGAAATTCTTAAAATTTGTGTAAGCCATATAGCCGACTATGCATGAGCGAAGCCAAATAAGTTGAGCCGTAATGGATGAAATCTAACAAAAGTAACAGTTAGGAATGACAGAAGTTGCTCACCTAGCAAAGGTAGCAATAAGAAACGAGATCAAAAACAAAATTACCAAATCATGGGATCGTTAAAACAATGTCCAATCTCATAGGAGAGAAAGGCATCAATAGAAACATATTAAACATGTTCACCAACGATTATCCTAGAAACTCCTAGTGACCCTTGTAGCTTCTCAACCTCCACACCGAGAACGTAGAGGCTCAATGTCTTTAGCCCAGCCTGCCTTAGATGAAGGCAAATGGTAAATCTTATCCTCCAGAGAATGAAGGTCACAAATGTATCCGAAGAAAGTAATGTTAAGGACTTAAAAAATGGAAACGAGAAAGTAGGAAAAATAAGGAGGGTAAATAATCTTGAACAGCTTCATGTGGTACATAAACAACATTATCAACAATGTTTGTAAGACCCGAGACTGACAACCTATTCATACCCAAACCAAACCTAGTTCAAACTCCACATAACAACATTCTTAGCCAAAACTGAAGGGCTAGCAATGAAATCTCACTTTCTAGAAAGAGCCCAATAATTCAAATGTTGGGGAATGACCAAATTGCTCTAGCAACCATAAAAATTGGGAAGAATCTTGATATCTAAACCATGGTAGGAGTCTCAGAGGTTGAAGAGAGATCACATTTCACCTCACTGACATAAAATGATGGTTAAGTCCCATGCCCCTTCAAGAACGAAGATGTCAAACAAGTCTCTTTGGATCTTGCCACTTGAAAACAAACTCAAAAACACAAAGTTTTTACATTTTAGGATTGAATGTTTCAAGTTGGATATTGAATTTGAAGAAAAAGAAGAAATGGTTTTAAAATATTTACATTTTTTAAATAAAAATTACAATTATATTATTTGGATAATATGAAGATAATTTTTTAACTATAACATCTTCTTTTTGGCCTAAAATCCTAGCCTACTTTCACACACTACTATAGCAACATCTATTAACGATGGCTATTGAAAGTCTATGAAGACGACTTCCAAACCGTCATTGTTAACATCGTCGTTAAAAGTAACTCATAATAATGACGGTCTAAAAATAATGTCGTCAATATGACAGTATTCCACGACGTTTCAAAAGCTGCCGTTGAAATTGCTTTTTCTTCTAACTAGAATCAGATCTTCCTGCCAATAACGATGGCGGTTTTTGTTTTACCCGCAGAAAAGACAAACACTAGGTCAAAATGTTTTGACTTTGGGTAAGGAACATCATGGACTTAAAGCCCATTATTATATAGTCACTAATACCCACCCATTAGGCCCCTTAGATTATCTTAGGTGATGTGAGACTTCTCAAGACGTGTTATTTTCATCAACCCAACAATTTGTTATCAAATTTGCCTACTCAAATTTTGATGAAAAGGCTAGAATTTGTCTTTATTGCTAATGTGGAGTATGGAAAATTGTCTCTATTTTCTTCAATTGAAAAATGATTGGTCATGATATGTAATCGACTGTTACAACATGATGTCAATACTATCTCTGGTCGAGAGAAAATAATTGGCGCAAAATACAACAATATTGTCCGAAGGTGGTTGATGTACATGATGACAGTAATGACTTTTTAGCTCAAGTGGTGGAGTTTATGGTCTAGTGTTTTATGGATTGTGGTTTTCTCTGGAACAGCGTGAGACAATGCTCGTTAATCATGGTAATATTTATGTTGTGAATGAATCTTCTCTTATTAGGAGTCTTGATGGTAATGTGCCGGTGCAATCTGATTTCTTGGTTGATATGTCTTCTTTGGAGGATATTACTCTCATTGTCAATAGTTTGCAGGATTTACAATAATTATATTCAATTCACAATAGTTCAGCGTCAGCGTCCAATTATTTGACGTCAAAGGAGACTCGTTTTGCAAAGGAATTAGAAATAACTTCTAGATGGGTAACATGCTTAATGGGAGAGAATATTCTAATATTAAAGAGGATTATAAACATGTTCAAACTAAAAAAAATATGTTAGAAACATATTAGGATACATCCCATAAAGTTAATTTTAAATCTTCAAAAACAAAAACTTCTAACAATGGAAAAGAATTTGTTAGTGGTAATTTTTTTAATACGTTGAAGAATTTGTTTTCTTTTTTTAGTATATGTAGTTGAAAGAATTAAATGATTTTGATGGAAGAAATTATGAATAAATTATTTTTTTCTATGTGTAATTCTATCATGGGTATGGTCCTTCATTTATTTTTATATTTTTAATAAAAATTTTATTAACATTAACTTATTTAAAAATAAATAAATATAAAAATTTATTTTTATGAATATTTTAGTATTACATTTACATAACATAAGTATTTATGATTTTCATGTTGATTTTATTTTTAAGAATAAAATAATAATTCACATTATTAATTGATTGATATAAATCAAAAATCAATAAATTGTGATATGATGATTCCGTGCATGTGCTTACATGTGTTAAAAAATGAAAAAAATTGCGTTTAAAAAGGAAATTATTTACTTAATTTTCAAATTTAGTTAGGAGGTATTAGGAGACAATCATGTGAAAGAGAGGAGGTAGGAAGGAAGTGTTGAGGGAGGAGAGAGACATAAGCGCAGGCAGAGCTGCAATTGCCAGAGTGGAAGCGCCAAACGGTCCTCCCCGGCTTTCCTTTTTTTTATTATTCTGATATAGTTTCAGTTCAACCCAGTGGCGTACGATTAAAGCGAGGTTGAGATTGAGTTTAAAGTCGGAAAAGGGAACTTGTGTCACTGTATATTTACAGATCTTGTAATACTGTATTTCCTCAGATCTAGTGGCGGTTACCATTTCACCACTCAATACTCTTCTGTTTCTCATATATGCGTAGAGATTGTGTTGATTGAAATTGCTTTTGGTGCCCTCTGAAATAGAAGATGGAAAGCGAAAAGAAATCGCCGATATCCGATGTGGGAGCATGGGCCATGAACGTTATCAGCTCCGTTGGGATTATTATGGCTAACAAACAGCTTATGTCCAACAATGGCTATGCTTTCAGCTTTGGTCAGCCTCTCTCTTCTTTACTGTTATTTCTACATGTTTGGATCTGAGACTGAGACTAATAGATCTCTCACTTCTTCCATGTTATTTGTTATCTCTTTAATTTTCTGTTTCCACTTCTACGATACGCTCATTTTTATGGTTCTCTATCTCCTCTGTTGGTCACGATCCAAATATCCATGATATTTTCTGATTTTTTTTCAATATTTCCTTTTTTAGAAAATCTAGTTGATACTTGATACCGACTGTTGTTTATTTTTTACTGGAGCTTATTACTGTTAGTTTCATTGTTAATATTAATATGGGAGATTTCTGACATGACTATTATATTTCATAAGTATTATGTGCAAACTTTTAATATTATTCATACCGAAGCTTCTGCTTGTGACTGGTTGAGATCCTGTCCTCTAATTTTGTTTCTTAATTTTCTTCAGCCAGTTCGTTAACTGGGTTCCATTTTGCCGTAACTGCTCTCGTCGGTCTCGTGTCAAATGCTACTGGTTACTCAGCGTCAAAGCATGTTCCCATGTGGGAGCTCATTTGGTTCTCACTGGTTGCTAATATGTCTATCACGGGGATGAACTTTAGCCTTATGCTCAACTCCGTTGGATTCTACCAAGTATGGTTTTATGACTATCTTTTCTGCGAATAGTGATATCATATGTTCATGGTTTGGATATTTAAACTTTAACTTTCTTTCTTGTCAACAATTTCACCCCATCGTCATTTAAAAACCCCATCATTCTTCCTTGTTAACATAAGTAATGCATGCATAAAACTCAGACCATCATCCATCACAGTCATTACCTTTTTTCCAAGCATGCACCAGGACAATTAATTATTTGAAGCCTTTCATTCTAGAAGGCGTGATGCCTAATAATCTGTGGTTCAGTCAGATGTTCGCAATGGTGAATTGAATATGTGTAATATATTGGGAAAGTAAGGAGCTTTTGATGAGTAAAATGGAAAACTAAATACAACTACATTGGGTTCATGAATCCATTCTTAAAACCCGACCTAAAGAATCTGAGTCTGTGAATTGAAGCATATAATTTCTAGTAGAGTTGGTATGTTTTGAATTTTTATTGCCTGCATGGTTAATTGAAAAGTTATAATGAGGAATTCCACCTTTACCTGATGGTCGTTGGTTTTACATATTCATGATTTAACTAACTGCAGCTGTGAATACTAATGTTAACCCTAGAAGTATTAGTATCTAACGAGATACTTACTGTTACGTTTAGTAATGAAAGTTTTGCAAGACAAAAGTTATGATGTTCTGAACATAAATTTAAGTCTTTGAGTGCTCTTTTAGATGTAGGCCTGCTATGTTTAGGCATTCCTGGGATCTGCAAAGAAGAGATGGGCAATTAACTATCAGGCCCCACTCCAATGCTTAAGTTAACATCGAGAATAATAAAGATAATGCTCAGAGTAGGAGTGGATAAATGATGCTTTCTCTGGAAGGACTTTCTTATTGGACTTCCAGCCTATAGTACAATACCTATGATATAAAGCTTATCTACGGTATTTGCTACAGTATGGTGTCAGGTTGATCATTTTAGTTAGATTATTTTAGGATGAGAGGGAAAGGGAGGCTAAGATATGCTACTTATTTTTATAAGCTATTTATTTAGATTTTTATTTTAAAACTCTACTCTCCACCTTTTTTTTATAAAAATAAACTCCTTAAAATTTAAGAGGTTTTCTCTTTATATTTGGTCCAACTTCTCTTTATAAGGGGAAGAAAAACGTAGAAAAAGTTTGGCCGGACACCTTAGATTGTACTCAACTGGTCATTTTAGAGAAGCAAGTTTGGGTTAGTATAATTACATCTCAATTCTTGTATATTAGGAGGTGTTGTGTCGCGTTGTTTTCAGACTCATATACCCATATTGTCATGACTCGCCTTTGATTTATCATGAATCATAGCCACCTTGTCATTCTCACGTTTTCACTGAATTTTCACCACTGCTTTTTAGTTAATTTTCTCGTGTTATGTGTGGTCACAGATATCAAAACTGAGCATGATTCCTGTGGTTTGCGTGATGGAATGGATACTTCACAATAAGCACTACTCAAGGGAAGTGAAAATGTCAGTGGTGGTTGTGGTTATTGGTGTTGGTGTTTGCACTGTAACTGATGTAAAAGTTAACTTGAAAGGCTTCATATGTGCCTGTTTAGCAGTTCTGTCAACATCTTTACAGCAAATTGTAAGTATTATTCAATGTTTCTTCTCTAATATGCTGGCAATACAAAATTGACTGCTACTCCTATTTTGATTTCCTTTTCACCTATCATTTTAGTTATTATGAACTGGTGCAATTTTAGGTGAGTTCTGGACAACTTCATTAGATTTAAGTGATATGTTTCTTAAGATGATTTTACTTGAAATGATAATAAAAATTTATTTGTGTTTAATTTCTTAATAAGAACAAAACATGGATAAGATTCTCTAGGAAGCTTATTGCTGAACCCGAATTTAATCCTAATGAATTATCTAAGTGCGGAGGTTTATTTCCAAGAGAGGAAAGGATAGAAACACAAGACATGAATGAATATCATGAATGGTGGAATTAAACAAGATAGAAGACAAGAACAATATCTAGAGACAATTAAAAGCACAAGATATGAAAAGACAAAGGTGGAGGAGACCTAAGAAATGAAAAGAAGAGCCCCACTTGAAGATGGAGATGTCTTCATCTTCATGATAAGCTCAAGGAAGAATAGTCACTTGCCTCCTAGGAACTCAAGATCCAAGTAGGTAATCACTCACACGAGAGTATTCTCACTGTGAAAATTGGTTCAATAAAATCTTGTTAAGAATCCTAATTGTCTGATGGCTCAAGATCGTCTGGCTGCACTAGACCGTTAGTTTCTTCTAAGACTAGTATCAACTGGAAAGACTGTCTAAGTGACGTTTCAAGCCCAATAGTAGGAAGTATTGTTCATGTACCTTTCTGCTACTTTAGGTATGTTTTATGAAAGTTAGTTACAATAATTATGTAGGAAGAATAGTCACTTGCCTCCTAGGAACTCAAGATCCAAGTAGGTAATCACTCACACAAGAGTATTCTCACTGTGAAAATTGGTTCAATAAAATCTTGTTAAGAATCCTAATTGTCTGATGATGGCTCAAGATCGTCTGGCTGCACTAGACCGTTAGTTTCTTCTAAGACTAGTATCAACTGGAAAGACTGTCTAAGTGACGTTTCAAGCCCAATAGTAGGAAGTATTGTTCATGTACCTTTCTGCTACTTTAGGTATGTTTTATGAAAGTTAGTTACAATAATTATGTCGTATAAATAAGAACCTCTATTGTTAATTGAGAGTTGCTATTGAACTGATAAGTGTGAATTGAGTGAGAGTTCACTAAGAAAGGAACTTTGAGTTGTAATCTCTGGTTACAGGGAATCTTGTTGTAGATGTAGATTGAAGTTTGTAAAATAGTTTAATTGAATCACGTTACTTCTGTGTGTGACTCTTTCTTGTTCTTCTATCCTTTACCTTTTACCTATTTTGTTTGTGGATTATCTGATATCAACGTGCTATTTGTGTGGTAGAAGCTTCTGCAGTGAATTTGATTTGAGTTATTCCACAACACTCACAATATCATATATTCCAAATTAAAGTTACATGTGTGAGTGATGGCTATTTATGGCCTTGAGTTCCGAATTTGCTATGCCTAATGGCACTCAAGTGTGTCTTCAATTACATGTAAGTGAGGGATCTAAGACCCACTCATGCCTAGATGAAAATTTCAAAACAAAAGGAGGGAAAATTTGAAATTAACAAAAAAAAAATGAAACAGGAATTTTCGTGTTGGCCGAATTAGGAGTCACACTTCTCTTGCTTACTCATGATTCTCATACTCCTTTGGTCATGTTTTCGTTAACTTATGTTGAGCTAGCTCTTGATGTTTCCTTCTTGCACTTCTTATTTTAATCTTGGTCATCCTTCTTTTATTTTCTTGGGCTTTGAGAAATGTTACTTTTAGTATTTATACCTCTATAATTGAGAAATAAAATCCTACATTTAACAAGTCCAAGAAACACACAAGGGAGAGACAGACAGAGGGGGGATATTTTTGTGAGCAAAAATAACTTGTCTAGTCATGTTTCTTGTGATTCTTCTAGGGACAATGTGTTCTTGCTCATTTTCTTCTTGTCTATTCATGAACTCGTCATTAAGTGTCATGACTAAGCACCGTTCTCCCTTCTAATGGCTTATCTCTCACCCGTAAATGGTCAAGTATTAGATCAGATTAGTGTTATAGTTAAATGATGAGTACAACAGAAGAGAACGCAGTTTGTGCTACTAAAGTCACTTGTGGTAGATGCTATTATTTATGCGTGATGTTTGTGGGATTTATTCATTTTATAACTGATTTTTTTTCACCTTTTCTGTAACAGTCAATAGGCTCTCTTCAAAAGAAATATTCAATTGGATCGTTTGAATTGCTAAGTAAAACTGCTCCCATTCAAGCGCTTTTTCTTCTTATTCTTGGTCCGTTTGTTGATTACTATCTTAGTGGCAAATTGATAACAAACTATAAGATGTCTTCTGGTGCCATTGTAAGTTCCTTTTCCCCTATTGACACCAATCTATCATATTATGTATGTATTTTATCTTCAAATATTCAAATACTGTTGGATTATTCTCTTAAATTTTTTCTTTAACTTCTGCAGTTATGCATTATTCTTTCATGCTCGCTAGCTGTATTTTGCAATGTGAGTCAGTACCTCTGCATCGGACGCTTTTCAGCCGTTTCCTTCCAGGTTTTAGGCCACATGAAAACAGTATGTGTTCTGACGTTGGGATGGCTGCTATTTGATTCGGAGCTAACTTTCAAGAATATCATGGGAATGATTATCGCAGTCCTTGGCATGGTAATTTACAGTTGGGCTGTAGAGGCTGAAAAGCAATCAAATCCAAAGACATTACCTCATCATGCGAAAAACAGCATGACAGAAGAAGAAATTAGACTATTGAAGGATGGATTAGAAAAGATTCCTCTGAAAGATGTTGAACTTGGTGAGGCTGAAGGATAGATTGACTCGGATTTGGTGGTGAATTGTTGATAAATGATGCAGGCATATGTGTTGTGTATTTCTTTAATCTGCTTTGTGCCTTTTGTCTAGTCCACTTAGTAGTAAAACCTCGTTTCTATTTGCTTACACTGGCACGGATCCAGTTCATCAGTAATGTTTCTTTATTAGTTTTATTTGTTACTTTCGTTATGTTGAGGTTATTTATTTGGTGTGCCAAGAAATTGCTAGATGAACAATATGATGGCACCATTAAGATGTATAATTTGTACGCTAATGAAAAGCGATATCAATCCCCTCTAGCACTTTTTTGTTTGTTATGAGCTCAATTCGTGTCATCTTTTATGCTCTGTTCATTTGTACTGTACAAAGAGAATAGAGACATAATTTAAGGGTGAAACATGCGTTTACTTTGTGGTGTGATACTTGAGAGAACGATAGGAATACTAAGATTATATGATTTTTTCATCTTTTTTTTCTTCGGGTTTGAGGGTGATCGATGGGAAAATACCCTTCATAATTATCATAATAAGTAAAATTGACTTTTAAAATTATGCTTTACAACAACAATTAATACTTCAAATTTCTAAGTTGTTTATAAAAAAATTTAATAGATAAGTGTATTATATTTTTATTATAATTTTATTAAAATAATTATTTTTTTCCAATTTATTTATTTAAGTATAATTTTCGATTACTTTCAATATTATAGACAATTTGACAATTTTGATTTTCTTTCTATTAAATTTAATTTTTAATATATCATATTAATCAAATCATTCACATATTATTTATAGAGAATATAAAACAAGATATGATTTGAAGATGAAAAATGTGATTTTTTTATTTCCCCTCCACTCCTCCATTGTGTCCAATTGAAAGTAATTGATGGTAAAAGACCTTATACCATCAATTAAATGATGATGTGAAAATATGAGTTTTAAAATTATGTTTTTCAACAATAATTAATACCCTAAATTTTTAAATTATTTGTCAAAAAAAACATTTCAATTTGTAAATATATTGTATTTTATTATTTTTTATTAAAATAATTTTTTTCAATATATTCATTTAAATAATTTTCTTAAATAAATTTAACTTTTTAAATATAATTTTAGATTACTTTCAACATTAAAGACAGTTCGATAATCTTAATTTTTTTTAATTAAATTTTAATTTTAATTTATTGTATTAATTAAATCCTTTAGAAATTTTTTCAAACTTTCCTTTTAAATCTACTTACTCTCGTCTCCAATCTTTCAAAAGTAATAATACAAACCATTCCAATTATCTTTTTCTCTTCCAAATTAACTTTCACAACTAAAATACCCTTAATCTCTCCCATTTACTGGTGTGGTTGGAGATCCCTTGATCTGTGACAATGGAAAATAGAAAAATTAAGAGGTGTAACAAATTTTTCTACAACAGTAATAAAAAAAAAGTAAGAAAATTTTACATAATCGATTATAACAATATGTAATTGGTTATTGTATGTTTTTACTTTTTTTTTTCTCATTTAAAATAGTACGTAATTTATTCTTTAATGGCTGACTATTCTCATCTCTTTTGTTTAAAATATATTATATAAATAAAAAAATTTTAAATTATTATAATTTTATATATATATATATATATATATATATATATATATATATATATATATAAAGTTTTTAATAAATTTTTATGTTGTATTAAATATTTTATGATTTTATAAGTTTATAAGTTTATGATTTTATGATTTATTAATATGATTTGATGATTCTATTTTTTTATAGTATTTTAATTTTATGATTTTATAATTTTATATCATTTGAAGTCTTTTATGATGACATTGTGCTGAACTTTCCATCTAAATTTTAGTTTGAATTAATCAATCCCTTCTACAACTAGTTCAGTGAAGGACCATCAGGCTCGACGAGAATGGTATGTAGTATTTGTGATTGAACTACAAATACAATCAATGAATCCTACTTTCGACTATTGCAAATGGTTCTCCTGTGGTGCACACCTTACCGGATAGGATTGTGTTCTTCCCACTACTGGAGCCATGTTGAAAATTCATGTGCTTTTGCTTTTGTAAAACCATTTTTAGGTTTCATTCTCGCCAATGTGTAGCACGTACAAAGTGCGAACCTCAGGTTCAATACTTTCTAACTCTTGGGTGCACCTACGAAATATTTCAGGTTCACTTCTTTCAAACTTTAAGGTGAGGAATGTGACCAGGGATGTTAACGGGACGGGTAGGGTACGGGTAGTAGCTCTCCCATATCTTACTCGCTGGATAAATATTCGTCCCGTACCCGTATTAATATCCGTCAGATATCCGTTATGTGGGTACCCGTCTATTTTTTTCATATTCGCGGGTATCCATGGGTATTTACAAAATTATTTAAAAAAGTAAATATTTAATAATAAATTCAAATAAAATAAAATAAAATACATCACTATCATAAATTTTAAATAAAGTTCAAACAAACTCAAGTCCATAAGTCTAAATAATTATAAAAATAAATATAAAATAATTTTTAATACAATGAAAATTCTTTAATTAGTTAATTAGTGTTTTGATCAACAAACATATTTTCTCCAATTGATTCCTAAAAAAAAAATCAAATAATAAATTCCAACTGCCATGTATCAGGTATTCTTATTTTGATTCCATCATTTGACAATAAAGAGTGTCTTTGATGTATATGTCCAATTTCAAGGAAGGGAAAAACAAGAATGTCAAAGGGTGTATTTGGAGGAAGACAACGTACCAATACTTGAAACTAGAATAATGAAGACCAAAGAAGATAAGATGTGCAACTTAGAAAATATTAGATCAAAATGTTTTTTTACTAATATATATATATATATATATATATATATATAAGGGTATTTTTGTGAATTAAAGTTTAACGGGTACGGGTATCCACGGATACGGATATTATGATACCCGTACCCGTCCCATTAACATGTGGATATCAAAAATACTCGTATTCGCGGGTACGGATATTTTTGACATCCACATCGTATCTAACTCTTTTAAAAATTATTTTAGTGATTCTTTACTTTTGGAGAGGAGATAGAAAATTTTTAAGTCTAAAAATTATAAACATGTCAAGGATTTATTAATAATGTATTATAATAAAAAAATTTGTTGTAATTGAAATTGATGATAGAAAATTATAACAAATAATAATTTAATTAAAAAATCATAAAATTTTATATAAATTCAATTAAAAAATTTAAAATTTAGTACTAGTCAATATATAACAGTTAATTTAATGGAAATTGAAATGAAAAAGACTCACCTTTACTATGAAATTAAAATTTAATTAAGCTTAGCTTAAGATAAAAAAACACTTGGAAATTTTATTTATCCTTCATCTATTTTCTATTCATCCTATTTTTCCTAAAAAAAAAAAGAACAGAAAGCCGATGATGTTTTTCACGCATACAGAATGGGGGTAGAGCTAAGAATATAAAGGGAGTTAATTTAGGAAGATTGTGCAATCCGAGGCGAGGAGATTGGGGAAGTAAGAAGTGGGATGATGGCTTCAGATGGGAAGAAAAGCGATGATATGGATTCGCTGTTTGAAGGAATGGTACTGTTTAACCCTGCTGCCGATATTGAAATTGGAGTTGAAGCAGAGGTCCGACAAGACAATTACAATGGTAGTGATGCGCTCACAACATCGCAGCCCCTTGACGAGAATCTCTTCTCCGACCTCACGCTTGTGGTGGATCCCCTCCAAAACTCACTAGCAGCTGAAGCCGACCACGATCTCCAATCTCAACAACAGCTATCTGTATCTGCTACCGCCCCAACTTCTTCTTCTTCCTCTACACAGGGTCAGGTCCAGGGTCAGCCCCCTCGAAGGAGAAAACGATCTGGCTTGAGGATAGGATATGGTAGAGATGCCCTTCATTTCAACGACATGCCTCACACTCTTTCTCCGCTCCCCCAACCAATTTCTGACAGTGATAGCCTGGGCGCTGGTCATACTGTTCGGCTCCCAGAGACCTTTCCCTCCATTGTCACTGCCACTGCTGATGCTGATGCTGATGCTGATGCTGATGGTGTTACTCTTTCCCAACCGTCTACTGTATCTTCCTCCAAATCAGAGAATGAGAATCGGGAATATCAACATTCCTCAGCTTTTTCTGAGGAAGAACCATCTGCTGAATCTTCCTCCAAATCAGAGAATGAGAATCGGAAACAACACCTTGTTTCAGCTTTTTCTGAGGAAGAACCATCTGCTGAATCTTCCTCCAAATCGGGGAATGAGAATTTGAATCAACAACATGCATCAGCTTTTCCTGAGGCAGAGTTTGAGCAAATCAAGGTCACCATACGTGAGAAGCTTAACCTTGCCAGTCAACTGGTAAAAAATGCTTCTTCTGCTCGAAAGGATTCCATCAGAAATAGAAGAAAAATCGTTGAGAATGCCAATCTTGCTTCGCTCAAATACATGGAACTCGAAAAGCAATTGGAAGAAGCCTGTGAAGCTGAAGATTTCGAAAGGGCCGAAAAGGTTAGCGAAAAGCTTTCTGATGCCGAGAAGGAGAAACTGAGTTACATCAATTCTTTGAGAGAAGCCGATGCCGTTGTCGACGCTTTAGATTTAAAATTGCAGCATGCCCTTGAATCTCAGTTAGTTGCCGAGGAACAATGCGCTATCCTGCTCGACCATTATGCAAAGGTTAGTTAAACATACATCCTTTACTAGTTTACTCTTTTTAACACATACTGCAGTTGCATAACTGTCATTTCTTTCCTCACATCTTTTCTTCCCCTACATCGTTTATATAATAAGTTCAGGCGGAATGTTGACCAAGCGTAGGTGAAATGAAATTTGTCTAGTTTACAGCTTTTTGCATTTCCTTGTAACTTAATACAAATCCATCGATCAAATCAAATGTTACAAATTCTAAAGTTTCGTCCTCTGCTAACACGAGAAAATTGATTACTCATTCGTTGACATCCCCTTACAAATCGATTATGGTTAACATTTCTGATGTGACTGTATTCCTTTTTTCTAGAACGCTTTAAATAATGCAGATTCTACCCTGAAGAAAGCAACATCAGTTTTTTCAAAAGAAATGGACCAATGGCTTTCATCATCTGAAGCCTTGGAGGTGAAAAAGATGGAATTGGAGATTGAAGCACAATTTATGAATGAAGCTCGTTTAGAATTGAATAATTCCATTGAGCATTCAATCCAGGATGACAAAAGAGAAAAAGAGATCCTTTGTAAAAGAAAGGATGTGTTGATGGGTGAATTGGATCAACTTCTTGCTTTAGTTAAACAAAAAGAAAAGGAGATAGCAGACAATGACTCTACTTTAGAAGCTGTAGAAAATAAGATAAATAAAGTTCTCTCTGGATTTGAAGAGATGCAGTTAGGCATTAATGTCAATTATGACGAATTGCAGTCTGCCCTTGCGCATGTGAAATTAGAAACTGAAACTTTGACTCTAAAGAAGGGGGAGATTGATAACTTTTTCACACAGGAAAAAGAAATGGGAGCAAGACTTAGGAATTTTGCTAGGATTTCTTCAGAGGAAGCTGAAGGATACCGTGAAACAGTTAAACTGAGAAGAAGTTTGATGTCATCTATATTGAAGTCCAGGGGGGACAAACTGACACTTGCAGAGAACGAGGAAAAGCTTTCTAGAGATGTCAAATTGTTTCAAGAGGAGGTTTCTGCCGCTAGAGCTTCCTTGCAGGTTAATACTGATTTTTGTGTTTAAAATTTTGTGTGTATATATATGGCTGAGATGTGATGGATGATCATAGACTCCCAGTGTCTATGCCTGCCTCCTGTCCTGTGCACTACCTAATAACCTTAAATTTGAAGTTGCGCACAAGTCAAGTTGCTTGAATATATAATAAATAGTCCCACTCCATAAGTAATCAAATCCAAAAGCTACACAAGCAAGTCATTTATTTTCCAGCAAAAGAAAATTACTTTGGTAGTTTTTGTTCACAAATTTCATTACACTGTTTAGGAACTATCTTCAAGAAAGTCAAGCATCCAGCAAGAGATAGCATCCTTCAAGCAGAGGATTATTTTCATTGATAAAAGAGTCCCAGAACTAGAAGCAGAAAAGAAAGTTGCTACTGCTGCAAGAAATTTCAAGGAGGCGGCACGAATAGCTACCGAGGCAAAGTCACTAAATGTTGAAAAAGAGAGCATCCAGATAGACATGGACACATCTTCGTTAAATCTTGAGAAGCTTGAAGAAGAAATCAAAGACACCCTTAATAAATTACAGGAGACTGAGGGGGTGATTTTATTAAAGGAGAAAGAGTTGGCAATGGTCAGATACCAGAAGCTACTTTTGGCATCTGCTACTGCTAGAGCTGAAAAGGCTGGCGCACTAGAAATGGGTGACATGGAAGAAGCGAATCTCCTATCTACTGAAGCCGAGGCAGCAGACCGTGAAGCTGAAAAACTTCAATCGACGTACAAAATTGAGGAGAAAGACTTTGTTGATCTAGGAAAACATTTAATTTCGATGGATCTTGTATCATATCTGGATCAGAAGCAACTGGGAGAACTAGTTGTGTCACTTCATCTATGGACTGGATAATTGTTGAAAGAGGATTTGGTGATTGATAATCAGATATACGAAAGCTTAGTAACTGGAAGTACGTTCTGAGAATGTGATCGTCAGTGTTCCCTTTTTTTTTTATTCAATTGTTGAGGCGTTCTTGAGATTTGTGCATTTTTCTTTTCATTTTGTGGGGGCGGAGCAGGACAACAAAAGCGGTGTAAGCTGTGAGGATTGTATGATTCAAACGATAGCTCTTAGACATTTACAATAGCTAGAAAAAAAAAAAAGCTATTAAGAGAACAATATGGCGACGCAATTCTATTTTGCACCCCTGGTTTGTTCCGCATCTTGTAAAAGGTGTTGAAAAAGTTGAAATTGTCTAGGTATAAAATTTTATGATTATGTACTTCTGGGACACGACTCAAGTGCATAATCTGAACAGATATAAAAATATATTATGAATTACATAATATCAAATATACTTTCAGGCTTGAAAATATATATGGATTGTGATCGCGTAATCTGATATTTCAGAGTACATAATTAGAATAATTTTCAAATTCAAAGAATATTTTGGATTTTTGTATTACACATTTTGAAATACATTTCTATATTACATACTCTAAAAACATATGAATAAAAACAAAATGAATTGAACAATTTAAAATATTTTTTGAATTGTGTAATATGAGACTTTTTGTATCCAGTAACATATTTCGTATTTTACAATCAATTTTCAAATTATGCAATCAAACGTGATTCCGGTCATAAACAATTGAGGCATTCCCCAAATGGGAGGAAGAAGGTAGAAAGTTGCTAAACGAAATTACTCCTTGACAATAGTTTTATAATTTTAATATAAAAATGTAATTGATAGTGCATAAACAAAAATATATATTATAAAATATAAAATTATTAAAGGATCCGTAATCAATCATCAAATAGTACTTTTTCCTTCATGTAGAATCACTAAATAATGAGAGAAAATTAAAGGACAAAAGCGAATTTAAATTTTCTATTGAATTTTACTTTGTTACTTTTGTCTTTGAAAAACACTGAAACTAATTTTGAAGTTTTACAATATATTTAAAAATAATAAATCACTAAAATAATATATTTTTAATGTTTAATCAAAGAATAATATCAAAAAATTTAATAGAAAATTTTAACTCAAGAAAAAGTAAAATTCACGCAACTTTAAACATCTATGTTTGTTTGTGGACATTTCTATTGTTCTAAATTTGATTTATAAATTTATATGATTATACATATGCTAATTTTATTTTTTAAAGCATCTACCTGTGGAATTTTCTATTTCTTATTTTGTTAATAATACAAACTCTACCTAAACGAGAGATAAAGGGCATCTCCTTTTGTAACAAAAGAAAAGGAAAATGGAAGAAAATTGATTGGGTAAAACAAGTGAACATGGTAGTTGAATTGCAAATAATTTTACATATCAAGAGCTTAAATTTTAATCATATCGTGAATAGATTCATAAACATAAAAAAATATAACATATACATAAATACTATATATATATATATATATAATTAATTAATAACAAAACAATTTTATAATCAAATAGAATATTTATATCTATGTGTATTTATCACAATTTCAACAACACAACCTTTAAAAAACAATGTAATTGCTCCATAAAATTTATTTAACTATGATTATATGCTACGAAACAAATTTTGTACAACATCAACCATTCCTTTTTATTTACTCATTTCTTAAGTGTCATCCACCAACATGTCCATAACACAACCTCGAGTACAAAATAAAGCCTACAAAAAAGAAAAACTCTATAAGTTACACCACTACCACACAACCTTCAACGAAGTCGCACCACTACCGCACAACCTCCAACAACATTGCACCTCAGTTCAAATCTTTGAGCGAACTTTGAGAGGAGATGAGAGACACATAATGAGAATGAGAAAACAAGATGTCCTTACAGATGTCCTTACCTTATTAGAGAACAAGAGACAAAAGGCAAGGATGCGAGGAGACACGAGCTTGTATTGCACAAAAAAGGCAAAGGTAAAAACATTAGGGTTTTTAAAATAAGTTGAAAGACCCAACCCGATTCAGTGGTCACTAATGATCCATATGGAAGTTTGGCTCGGAATTTGCATATGTATGTGCGATTCCAACACAATTTAAGAACTAAAACAAGTTTTCATATTATTCGTATTGCGGAGGATCTGAATCACAATTCAAGAACTAAAACAAGTCTTCATACTATTACTATTGCAGAGGATCTCTATCGTACAATTCATATCTATGATACTTAATACCATGGAGAAACATATAAAAAAAAAAAAAAAAAAAAAAAAAAAAAAAAAAAAAAAAAAAAAAAAAAAAAAAAAAAAAAAAAAAAAAAAAGTGGGGGACTAGGTTAAAGATGTAGAATAAAAGGGGAAACAAAAAACTGAGCACACAATTTAAAACTGCAAGAATGAAAAACAAAGGGGTCACTGAAAAATGCAGTGGATCTCCGAAAAAACAGGAGAGCTTAGAGAAGAATGACGGGTCGAGGGGTTTTTTCTTTCTTTAAAAGGCCTGATACAGAATTAAGATTCACAAAGAACCCCCACTAATTAGCAGTTCTGAAACAAATTCGTCATATCTCTCAATTGATTTTGAAACAACATTACGTCGTGCCCGCTCCACCACTCTGGAATAGTGGCTGCAATGGCCGCACCACTGAACTGAGACGCGATGGTATCCTTGGACTATCTGGGGTTATTGACAAACGACAACCTAGATTTACGGTGAAGGAATGTGTTGGCTTCATCTCTTTCGCAAGAAACACAAGAATCTTTATATTTTATCTCATGGATCCAACCATGGGCTGCTGCTCCTCATACGATATATTTTGATAACAAGCCTACCATAGTAAAACATACAGAAAAAAAAAATAAAAAAAAAATAAACTACTACCATATGTGGCAACAGAGCTTTATCATGCAGTAATATTAGACATCAAAAGCCAAGGCAAAGTTTGCACTATATCTCTTCAGTTTCCAGATAAAGAAAAAATTTAAAACACTACAGAGACATCACGTGAATGAACCAGACCACCGTAAGAGAAAACTATAATTTACTTTACAGGTCAACATACACTCTAGTCGGAGAAGGGTTGACCAATTCCTATTAGTGCTTCATCTTGACCTGTGATCAGAAAGCTCTTTTAAATTATCCTGCTCCTCTTTGATGCATGGTTCATCCACTGCCATTGAGTCCACCGCCGACACCTGAAAAGATGCAATTTTAAAACCCCCGGTGTGATCTTATAAATGAGAAATTTTAGTATACAAAGACCAAAACATTCAACCTTGGAGCATGCAATCTCCTTGAAAGGCGTGAGAAAATCTCTTCCACTGTCCAGATGTTTATGATAACTTTCCTGAAATTTAAAATATGCTCTTAATTGCCACACTTAAAAGTAATTAATTCATCTTAAAACTAAAACAAGAAAAATCACCGCACAAGCACGTCATTTTGCAATATGAATAAGGAGACACAAGTGTCATAACCTGAACCCAATCACTGGGAAAATAAATAAATGAAAGGAACCCAATTGAGAATGTAATAAAATATATTGCAATTTGCTAAAATGACACGTAACGTAAAAAATAAAATTATACTCAGAATTGGATTGAAATATAATTTTCATTAAACTCCCTATAATGTACTTGTTACTCATTCTGATGATTAGTTCATTTGATTTCAATAATATTGAAAAGATTATTCTGATGCTTAGTTCATTTTCCACTGTTACAAGGACAAAGAAAACAGGTCGGGACATACTGCATCTTTATGCTCAGCTTCAACACGTTCACTTTTCACCCTTCTGCGAGGTTTGCTGTAAAGAAAACAGATCATTTAAAGAGCCTCAAAAGAAACTATCAAGATGGGCAGCAGAAGCACAAGAAAATACCTGTCATCATCAACCTCCATATCAGAATCAGGATCCCATCTTTCATCTCTATCATCTTGATTCTCATCTCTCTGAATATGAATAGTAAGTAATTCTCAATATTTACTCAAGCACTTTGTCAATACAATGATGGTAAATGATAAAAAAATCTCTGAAAGAAAAAAATATGACGGATCATTTGAGCATGTTCGTACATGTTAATGAACATGTTTTTTTTTTTTTAATTTTTGGATATATAATATACAATGCTCTAGACAAATTTCTGACTTTAACTTGAGACGTGATAACTGCTTTTCTGAAACATGTTTACAGAGTGGCCAAGTTTCTAACAAGTTTTGTAATGATGGTTTTTTTAAAATAAGCTGTGTCTAAAATAAATTAAAAAAAAAATCTGCAGATCTTTCCATTTCAAATGCAACCTTTGCAGTTTGGATATTGGAAAAAGTCAAGAGTAGTAACTCCACTAGGATGCAATAAATCTAAGCAATGAGAGAAATATCTATTTCCTGAACATAGTAGCAGAATTGGAACCATGATATGCTCCTACTCGATCATATTTACAGGCCAAAGGATATTCAAAATACTGTTATACATATCTATGAGGGAACTAGGCAACTAGTTCAATAACGATTAAGAGATCATAAAATAAAGAGTTGGAAAAAAGTGTATTGTATTTCTCAATAGATACAAAATCAACCTCTTGTAGCTCTGCATCAGGTGGTCGCTCCTGGAATGGAACACTTGGTGCATGTTGAAGCCTAGACAAATTATCAAGAAGTTTTGCTCTTATTTCATCCAATAAATGTCGAGAGTTCTTGTTTTCCATGTTACTTGGAGCAACATGAAGAGTGTAATCAGGACCAAAATATTCATAATACTCGTGTTGAGGCATCTTATCATCTAGTTCAATCCCAAGAGCAACGCTAGTCTGATCAGCAACCAATAGAAATTTGTTAATCAGAGAACACTTTCTGCTTAAAAAATAGAATACTTTTACTTGGCACAAATATCAGGTGTACAGGCAAATACTGATTCCCATATACTTGATTTCAACAGGACTGCTAAAAGCCAAAAAAAATAGGCAGGCATATCTCAACTTTTAATCTGTTAGATGTTTTCCGTAACCTTTTTTAATAATGCTATACAACTAAATCTTAACCAGTGCTTTGAGTTGTGTGCACCAAAGAGCATTTTTCACACAAAAGAAAAGGTGTATCAGTCGAACTATTGTGATTTCTTCATTCAAATTTCTGTACCCGCATTCATGTCCATTGCAGAGGAGATCCAAAATCAAACTACTACTGAGAACTTAATTATCAGGCATCAACATTCATTCTTTTAAACGAGACAAAAACAATAAGATAATTCAACCAGAAAAAGTTCAAGAAAGATCACACAACACAATACCTCGTAACACCAACAACGTGCCACATTTCTTATTGTATAGCCACCTCCCCCGAGCAATAGAAGGGGAACATTAAAAGATCTCATATATCTGACACACTCAGCATGCCCTTTTATGGAAAGATTGAAACAACCTAATCTGTCTCCAGATAAAGAGTCAGCACCACATTGTAATACAACAGCACCAGGTCTAAAAATTTCCATAACCTTTCCCATTATTGGCTTAAACAAGGACTGATAGCTCTCATCATCGATTCCATCATCCAAGGGAACATTAAGTGAATAATATTTCCCTTTACCATATCCAGTATCACGAATATCACCTGTTCCAGGAAAGTAATCCCCAAACTTGTGAAATGAAACAGTCATGACCCTATCAGTGGTGTAAAAGGCCTCCTCTACACCATCACCATGATGGATATCAATGTCCACGTATAGAACACGCTGCACATGATAAAGAGAATGCAGATTACTATGATAGAGCACTTAGGAAAAAATATTTATTACAAAACGTTTAACATTGATAGGAATGCAGAAGGTAATGTCTCTGGTAACCCACATCTTAAATAAGTTCTAATGCAACCAGACATTTGAAGGCAATAAACAATGTCTGCTTCATTAACGTAAAAGAAAAAAGCAGATTAAATCCCATTCAAAAATAGAAGGGAAGCTCTAGCTCAAGCATTGTTCTCAAGGACGAGAACAAGAAAAGATTCACATCAAATGCTGACATAAAAGTAGGATAAGTTCTATGAAATACAACTCAGTTTGTTGAAATAAGTAATATGAAAAGAAAACACTCAACAATTGCCTACTTAATTTGAATTCATCTCTAGGTCTTTGAGAACACCAAAGCACAAGTGTGCAAGACACTCTACTTTTTTGAGTTAAAAATATCCAGCAATTACAATTCATGAAAAGAAAAAAGAGCTTATTAGATAATAATATGTATTAAGCATATTGAAGGAACCAATAAACCAAAAACCTTAAACCATTAGAAGAACCTTCACTACCGGATCTTTGGGAACCAGCCTTGTACAACACATTATTTTCTATGGAGAATAGAACTCGTTGCACATTGATATCCGGTTAGTGCATTAGTTAACCCAGAAGGTATAACCAAGAACTTAAAGTGGCATGGGTGAGCATTAAAAGCTCGTAGACCAATCTTGGAAAAGATAGCTGTACCTTGTAATTCATGCAATAACTCTCAATCATAGGAATTGGGTATTTGTCAGGGACTTGTTACTGTGGCTTTATTTAGGACTCTGTAATCGACCAAAGCCCCCTACTCCTTTACCTTTTCTTGATCAAAATAACTGGACTAGTAAAAGGATTACAACCAGGTTGAATGATCCCAGACTATTTCTTCAATCAATTTTTCAAATCTCATTTTTTTGTACGCAGTGTAACAATATGGTTCACATTAAACAAGTTAGCACCAGATTTGAGTGGAATACTACACCATTATGCATGAATGACATGTCATGTTGGAATTACTCAAATTAGTCAAAACTTTCCCCAAGGTAGTAGCCAACCAAGCCACTCCCAGAATCAAATTGACTCGTCCAAATTCAAAGACCCAAAAAAATTTAGACAACACACTCCTATACTAGGGTGGAGATCATTGTAGCATCCTTGTGTTTGCTTTTCAAATCCACCTCCCAATTTAACCAAATGCATGTTTGTTGTAGACACCTGCAAACCCAACTAATACACATGTTTTTGAAGCTCCAGGTACTTGCCGCCTCAAAGGAGGCAAGATCGTGCAATTCTTCTAAAAACGGATATAGTAGGCCATACAAATATCCCCCACTCCCATAAGACAGATTGAAAATTTGGTGATAGAAATGCTGGGAACCGGCATTATTCACCCAAGTGCAAGTCCTTATGCTAGTCTTATTATTTTAGTCAAGAAAAAAGATTGGGGGTGGCAATTTTGTGTTCATTATAGAGGCCTAAATAAAATTACAATACCTAATAAGTTTCCTATTGCAGTTATGGAATACCGTTTTTTCTAAGTTGGATCTTAAATTGGGCTATCATCAAATAAGAATGCAAGAAGATATTGAGAAAACAGTTTTTCAAACTCATGAAGGGCATTATGGATTCGTGGTTATGCCATCTGGATTGACAAATGCTTGTTCAGATTTCCAATCATTGATGAATGAGGTGTTAAAACCTTTTTTGAGAAAGTTTGTATTAGTATTTTTTTATGATATTCTCATTTTTAGTTCCAATCAAGAAGAACATATTCAACACCTACAGGCAGGTTGGAGGTACTGTTACAACATGAGTTGAGAGTGAATAAAAAGAAGTGTATTTTTGGGCAAACTAGTATGGAATATCTCAAACACATTATCTCTACTGATGACATGGCAGCTAACCCAAAGAAGCTAGAAGCAATGTGGTTATGGCCCACACCAAAATTTGTAAAAGGTTTGAGAGGATTATTTAGTCTTACTGGGTATTATAGATGCTTTGTGAAAGACTATGGTAAGCTAGCCAAACCCTTAAACTCTTTATTGAACAAAAATGACTTTCAGTGGGATGATGCAGCACAAACAGCATTTGAACAATTAAAATCTGTTGTCACAACCTTACCCACACTGGTTGTTCCAGATTTCACTAACAATTTGTGATAGAGATAGGCACTTCAGGTACGGGATTGTGGGCCATCTTATTTTAAAGGAGGAACATCCTTTAGCATTTTGGAGTCAAGGATTACCAACTAGAGCACAACAAAAAGCTTTTTGTAATCAAGAATTTTATGACTTATGTTGGAGGGCACTCAGGGTTTTTTCGAACATATAAATGAATAGTAGGATTTATTTATTGGGTGCGTATGAGGACGATATTAAAGAATATGTAGCTTCTTGTGATAGCAAATCAATCAGCAAAAATAAGCCAAGTATGTTGTCTCCAGCAGGATGTTACATTCTCTTCCAGTTCCACATAAAAGTAGGGCTGACATATCAATGGACTTTATAGGTGGCCTTCCTAAGGCTCAATGAAAATATTTTGTTCTAGTGTCTCTGTATCATCTAACTACACATGCTCATTTCTTTGCATTATCACACCCTTTTTCAGCAAAGACTATAGCATATTGTTTATCAAGGAGGTGATTCGGCTACATGGATTTCCCGTTACCATTTTTTCAAATCGAGACCAACTTTTCATGAGTAGGTTTCGGAACTAAATGTTTAGGTTAATAGGAACTCAACCTCGCATGTTGAAGGCTAATAGGTTAAAAGAGTAAGAGAATATGTTGAAGGCCCAAGATCAAATGAAAAGATATGCTAATCATTATCGTAGAGATGTTCAGCTAGAGGTGGGTGATTGGGTGTATCTCAAACTACAACCATATAAGATTAGATTGTTGGCTAAAAAGTTGAAGAAGAAGTTGAGTCCATGCTATTATGGTCCTTACAAAATTCTAGCCAAGGTAGGGGCAGTAGCTTACTGGCTGGAGCTTCCACCTCAATCTAAAATTCATCCAGTATTCCATGTGCACTCTTGAAAAAAGTTATACACCCTACACAGAAGTTTCAACCCCTGCCTGAACTATTAACTGAAGGTCATGAGTTGAATTTGATTCCAAAAGTTGTGTTAGATTGCAGAATAAATGATGTTGGTCAGCAAGAGATTTTGGTTATATGGAAGCAGTTACTAATTGGACAGCCTCTTATTGCAAAGGTTTATGGGAAAAGAAATAAGGGAAATGGGAATAAAGCTATTTGATGCAAGTACAAGTAGTTGGGAGTCAGTTACCATGTCAGTAGAGTTAGTTAATGAATAAGACAGGTTTGTATAAATACTTTTGGGGTTTAGAGAATAAGGGAAGGCAAAAGAAAATATATGTGGGAGGATACTAGACCCTCGAAGAGCCAGAGTTATTGTTTTCTAAAATACTTTCCATTGAAATAAATATACGGTGTTTTCTTTGTTATCTCTGCAAATTTCATCTTCCTTAAGTCTTCAAATACAGTTTCTGTAAAATTATCAAAAGAAACTTGATAGCAAGATCTAACACGCAATTGTAGGCCTTTATTGCACCCAACAATCACTTTTACTCACCCAAAGAGTCGCTCTTGGTGCCACAAGAACCAATTTAAAAGGGATAGCTATATGAGAGGAAAAAGATCATTATTGAAATTGTATGTAAGAATACGTGACCCATATATATGGAGAGAACTCTACCCCCTAGAGTAATGATTACAAAGATCTCTAGAATCTTCCAGTACCACACTTGTAATGATTACAATATCTTCTTGCAACTCAACACAATATTTTCTCCTAACTCAGAAGAACCCATAACAACAACTACAAAACAAGTTTTCATTAAAGAATTGATATTTGATGGCAACCAATAATTAAAAGAATAGGAAAAATAATTTCCTTAAAATCATGTAGCTCCCCACCCAGCTTGAGATCTTCCTCCAAGACTCCAACTTAAAGGCTAACTCAATGGCCATTGAAATGTCTATGACACAAGATCTTGAATGAAGACCTCCAAGAAAATAACCCAATGGTTGCTCCTTACACCCAGTAAATCCCCTCATCTTAAGAATGTCAATTAAAGGCTTAGCAAGTTTGCCAAAAGTAGAGACAAATATTTGATAATAGCCAACAAAACTGAAAAAATCTCCTAGTTGTTTGATGTTCTATGGTTGTGGCAATCTGCCGGTGCTGAAAGCTTGTGAAGGCCAGTTACTTTCATGGTGCAAAAACTAGAATTTCCTGTCATAGCATTCACAGAAAATTGAAGAGTCTCAACTGCAATACCATCCACAGCTGACTCAGGTTTAGCTTTTCCAGCTTCTGCAGTAGGGTATTCCTCAGCCAACTGCAGCAATAAAACTTGAGATATCATATGCTTCAACTGATGGAATTATGGAAAACTGAGGTTTAGGAGGGGAATTAGTGAATTTAGCAGGAGGGACATGGTTTCTGACACCATGCTTATTGATAGAAGCTTTGGCAGCCTCATGCAACTTCACAAGGTGAGTTGCAGGAGCAATAGAGTTGGGGTTGAACTTCCTGATTGTCACTTTGGGTTTCATGTTCCAATCCAGCCAAGAATATGCTCAACATCCTGATTGTCACTTTGGGTTTCATGTTCCAATCCAGCCAAGAATATACTCAAGGCCTGTTCAGGAAGAAGGGCTACCTGAGTTCAGGCGACCTCGAAATCATCAACATATTAACGTGGCCTGCCTTTGCGTTTGACTTTAATTAGAGCAAGCAGGTCATTGTAAACTTTGTCGAATCATTGAGCTACATCAGCAATGTATTCAGAGCAGGGAGGGTGGATACCCAAATTGCTACACATATAGTTGAGAGATGCCACTGTAAGCAGCCCAATTGAGGTGGATAAAGGCTAAACGAACCTTGCAAGCTTACAATGTGCCATCCAGAGAAAAAAACTGAATGTACATACACAACCATTCTTCCATATCCTTACCATCAAACCAGAATTCCACCTTAGATATGCGAGTAGAGTAGGAGTTGTGGGCTTCATTTTGATTGCCAAAATGGTGACTGTTGGTAGAGAAATCATCATTGTGGTTCTAGGAAGATTGAGCCTGTAATAAGCTCTTGATTTGTTCCATTCCTGCATCTAGATGATTCAAACAGGTCATACTCACCAATTTTCACAATTAAATCATTAAATTCTTGTTTCTTCTAGAGCTCAACCATCGTAATTTGACTTCAGGTCATAACAGCCATTGCTGATGAATCCACCTGTCTCTAATACCAATTGGGACTATTTGAATATCCAGAGAGTAACCTGAGAATAATCCTAGCTCAGAACAGGGATACCAATGTCATAATGGATTTAGTTGCAAGGAGCATAGTAATTGATTGGAGAGAAGAGTCAGAAAAAATAAATTTATTAAAATGGTGATATCTCAATTTCATTGCCCACCTGGCTGTGATAATGCTCAAGTCGATTACAATTTCCTTATAGAAAAAAGAAACATATACTAAGTATTTCTATGGGTCAGAAGTATGTTGATACAATGAGATACTTTGAACCTAAAAAATTTCTCCACTCTTGCAATCCTCCCGATCAGCCTATCAGGTCAACCCTTTCAAAGACAACCTCTTTTACTCGAGGAGACTCTTTTCATTGACCTTGGAGAAATTTTTTCAACTACAATTCCACTTGGTTCTTTGGGCTTTATTGTGTGATTAATAAAATGCATATTGCATATTTCTGCATCATCTTCAACATGCGGAAGCTTTATGTACTAGCTTTAGTGTGATGTGAGTTTGTCTTCAGCAGATGCACATCCAAATACAGTTAATTTGATCTTCCACACCATCATCATTATCATTTGTCCACTCAATACTTTTTTTCCCATTAGCTATGCGAGGAACTTCTTGATTTCCTCCATACGAGCAGGTTGCAACAACAACTTTTGAGGAACTTTATCAAAGAGTCCACCCTGGCTTCCACAATTACTATTCTCACTGACCAGACTCAAAACAAGGCAAGTCAAACCAACTGATAGGCCCTCAAAGTGTAATGAAAAATTGAGAGATAAAGGAAAGAGATAGAAACCAAAGAAACAAACTACGGTATTTCTCTGCCAAGGGAATAGTTCCCTTTCCAACTATAGAATAGTTAATTACAAAAGATCCAAAAAGAAATCCTACTCATGAGTGTAATAGTATCTATATACTTCCCTCACTAACTACCACAAACCACTAGGCTATTGTAACCCATCCGCATAACCATTGTTCTCTAGAACGTACTCACTTCTTTATTCTAAAATACACTTCCAGTTTTGAAATCAATTGCAGTTGTTGGTCATATAAGGAATAAATTCAACCTGAATTAAAATGAGAACAGTCATAAATCAATGATATAACGTGGGAAATTAAATTTGGGAAACCTCATGTATTTTGAGAAGTTCCAAAATAGCCAGCACAATGTCATTAACATAGCAAAACCCAGAAGCCTCACACTTCTTTGCATGATGTAGACCACCAGCCCAATTTACTGCAATATCACATACTCCATGGTTCAATTTTAGAGCACCACCAACAGAACCTCCTGCATATGTCTGGCAGAAAGAGTAAAGACCATCAAATACAGGGCAGTCTTCACCAACATTAAACCTCTTCAATTGTCTCAATTGGTCTTGCTGTGTTTCAGGAGTGATGCCTCTCAAAAAGGCCACATAATCATCAGCATGGAACTTGCAGAGGTCCCTATCTTTGGCAGCAGTAGGCTTCAGAACCTGCATGTGTTGAAGCAATCCATAGTGGGCTAAAAGAGCATGCGTCATTCGAATTCTATGTGGTTTCATTGGGTGCCCCTGCCCATAATAATAGTTTCCAACCTCTGGATCATAGAAATATGAAACCTTTCTCTTCACACCATCTGGCCCTGATGGAAGGGAGTTCCCTCCACTTTCCATTAAACAATCTACACATTACCACAAACAATGATAATCAAGAAACATAATAATGATGATAATAATAATAATAATAATAATAATAATAGGGGAAAAAAACAAATATTCAGTAATTATCATGCAAAAACACCGTGTATTTAACAAACTACATCATAAGGAAATGCACAAATCAAGCACGTAATAACCAAAGTGGGCAATAATTATTCTCTTGATTGCTGAACACCAGCAGAAAAAATACAAACTAACTAGCCTTTTAATTACAAATTGAGATTTCATCGAGAGCTCTCAGACCTCGAGCCTATGTAATGTAGTCAAGCAAAAGGTTTAAGGTGGGCAAAAAGGGCAGAGGTTGAAGTTTTCACTTTTCAGCCTCCGGATATCTAGGCGGAAAAAAGAAAATAAGATCTAGAAAGGGGTAAATGCTATTCAACAGAATTTCAACTGCAAAAGAGAGAAAGAAGACTGGAGGTAACACCTAATGTTTTAAATGCCTGGCTATTTTTGAATCAATACAATGACTTTATGACCATGCAAAAGTAATTTATCGGTCTCCATATCGCATATCGCTTCAGAAGAAAAACGAAGAGAAATGTAGATCGGTGGAAAATACAGGTCACCAAAAGACTCGAAAGAGAGAAATCTCACTTTAGTTCTAGCAGCGCTGACGAATGGATGAGTTCAGAAATTCAGATAGTTGAAGCAGCTCCAGGCTTTAGGCTTCAGGCTCCGTCTCTGAGATGGATATTCAATTTGCTGCTGTGAGAGTGCAGTGGACCGTAGAGGAGAGGATTTGAACTTCGTAATTTTGGAGAACCGAGTCTTCTACATTTATTTATGTTTTATTTTGAATAAATATTAAAAACTTAAAACCAACAATATTAACTAAATAATAAAATTTAATTTTTTTAAAGATAAATAATATTTGGGTTGGGAAACTGTGTACACTTGTTTAGTCAATTTCTTCGTTCATGTTTTCTTCTAGTACTTTCCTGGATTATTATGGTTTTAAAATTACTTATGCTCTAGAATTTTGGATTGGATCATTTGGAAAAATATTGACTTTTTAGTTTAGTGATTATATAATCAATATTTAAGGATTTATAAACATATTTTAAATTATATTCTTTTGAATGTATTTTCACTTAATATAATATATTATGAACGTAAAATTTAAAATGTTTTTAATTGTATAATTTTAAATATTTTTTTAATTTTGAATTATACAATCAAATATAAAAATTAAATTATGTAACTTTAAATGTTTTTAAATTATGCATAATTTAGATTTTTCCCACAAATAGGGAAGTATAATAAAAAAAATGGAGGCGTCAAAAGAAATTGTCATCGGTTTATCTTTATGGTCATTTTTGTCAGTTTGATGAGCTGGATAAAAAGTTAAGGCCTTTTACTTTCGTTAGTCTCTTTATTCCTCCAGATCTCTTTTTCCTTAATGCATATGCATAAAATTAAATATCTCCATAAAATTAATTATTTTATTATTTTATTTTATTTTATAAAATAATATTATTTAAATAAATAAATTCTATTTTCTATACTACGTTTTTTCTTTTATGATAATTTATTACTTAGTCACTTAATAAAATCAAGTTTAAAAAATATCTTTTCACTCTATTTTGTAAAATATTATTATTTAAAAATAGAAATAATAAATTTATCTTAAGAAAATTAATATCTACTAAAAATATACCAAAATAAAATATAAAGAAAACTACCTTTTTAATTTTTTTTACAAATATCTCGACTCTTACTTTTATTAGTCATATAAAAAATATATTAGTCATTATCTATAATTATATATTAAGAGAATTTTTTTTAGTTATTCATAATTCATCTTTATAATTTAATTATTTATTTATTATTTAAAAATTAAATATTATTTGTATATGTTTTTTATAAAACTATTATAAGAGTTATTTTTTCTTGTCATTCATCAATACTTTTTATTCTCTATTTATTCCATTTTATATATTAACTATTATTATAATATCAGTAATATAATATCAACAATATATATATATATATATATATATATATATATATATATATATAATAAAATATATATGTAAAAGTTATCTTTTTACCTATATTCCTGTTTATTTTATTAAGGTCTCAATCGGTTGATTTTTAGTCGATTAATATTTTAAGTTTTCCATTTATTTATTTTGTCACATTTTTTTATAGATGTTATTTACATTTTTATCCATGATTTATATTTAAATATGATTAAATATAATTTAAGCCTTGGATAAATTTAAGATCTTCCAATTGAGTATCGGAAGAATTGTTGTAATATATTTAATTTTTTGTTAAATATAATTAATTATTTAGAGAATTTTTGTCATTAATTATATATATATATATATTAAATCATTTCAGAGGTTTCAATATTTATAATGAAATCTCAAATAAGTCCTTCAATTTTTATTTGATTCAATTGGGTCCCTAATTTTGAAAAATAGCAACAATTTGGCCATAATTGTTAAAGTTGCTTAAACGATGTTTTCAAATGATGAGGTGAACAAGTATAACGGATACGTGTCAATTGATTTTGAAGTTGTCTATAGCCTACGTGTCAATTAATAAATAAAGTGATTGAAGCCTTAAATCAATTCATCTTCTTCGTTGAATCCTCCTTCTTCAATTGGTGCATCTCTTTCTTCAGCCGCAAATGTCGCTTTGTCTTTCTTGTTCCTCTTGCACTTGTAATGGTTGGGGAAGAAGAACCCTAGTGTATCTTCTCGTGGTGCTAGAGGATCGAGGAGTTTGGGGTTACCATCGATTTGCTACTATGGAGAGAAATCAATTTTAAGAACTGTGAAAACAACAAAAAACAAGGGGAAAACAATTTTGGGGTTGTTCAAAGTACAAGGTAAGAGATGTTGAAGGCAAGTTGTTTGTGGTTTTTAATGTAATAGGGGATGACTATTTTTTTTTAATTTTTGCGCAGAGTGGAAGTGAAGATGGTGTGCAATTACTTTAAATGGTGGAATGAAGATGCCATTGAAGAAAGTACTAATAGTGAAAAGTGCAAAGGAAGGGTTTATATTTTGGTGAAGAATGAAGAAAGTGATAGTGATAGGAAAATGATAAGTAATATGGAGAAATCAATTAAAATATTTAAGAAACGGATGAAGGTGTTGATTGGGATGGTTATTTTTGTTTTTGTGGTTAACGTAATTGTGCTATCAATGTTGATAAGGAATTCATGATATATTGTTGCAGTGTCCTTCAATGGTTACAATTCGTTGTTTAGGATGGTTATTTCTATGTATTGTATTTAACTATATCAATGAATTTGGAAATTTGAAAGAGTTCATTACAATTTCATCGGTACCATTTATTGTTTATTGATAACGTAAAGATGTATGTCATAGATTAATAGTCAATTGGCTTAGTTGATTATATGATTCCACATATGGTAATTATAAATATGATTCTGCGTACAATTATTCAAAAGAATTAGACCTCGTAATTCAAAATGAAAAGTAAATAATAGATTTCATATAAAGAGGTTATGAGTTCACGCAAAATACATCACAAAAGTGGTGGTCCAACCATTCAGTAGCAATATTAAAAGATGTCTTAATGTAAGGAAATAAATTTAAAAAGATTGTCAAGTGACCTTAAAGGTTCACAACTTTTACAAAACGAGATAACAAAATAGGAAACAACACATGCAGCTTCGAAATATGACATTCAGTGATCATGGTATTCAACCCCTCCTAACATTGAGTTTTGCTCTGGGTTTGATGCACCTCGTGATAGCTAAGTTGGAGTTGGTTGGTGGGATGGTTGAGGTGGAGGTGGTTGGTGGGATGGTTGAGTGGGAGGTGGTTGCTTAGATGGCTCACTTGGGGTTGGCTGTTGAGATGCTTTGGTTGGACTTGGCTGCAGGGATGCTTCAGTTGGACGTTGCTGTTGGGATTCCCTTAATTGAGTTATATGAATTTCAGTTGCTTGCGGACAAGCCTTTTGATTGTGTCCTATTTGCTTACAAATACGACATGTTTTATGTAAACCACATTTTCTCAATCGTGTTTCATCTCTTTTGATCTCCTATTGCTCTAATCTTCTTATTTTCTTTGGCCTGTCTGGTAATATTCTCTTTGAGGGGGCAACACATCAGGATATGGAGTTGTCTCCCATAAATTCTGACCATTGATAGGATATATTATGGAAGTGTAGATCTTTTCATAGGTGGACTTCCTAAACATAGCTGGGATGAAGTATTCTCCATTAAGGTTTAGAAACTTTATTGCAGACAAAAAATGGCAACAGGGAATACCACTTATACTTCATTTCCTCAATGTGCATGATTATACGTCTATATTGACAACAAACCTCTCCCATGATTGTGAGATGTGCCTAACTTCAAATAACTTATTTGCAGACCAACTGCAACGACACATAAAACAACAATAATCAAACAATATTCATATTTTCAAACAAAACAAAATGCAACACTTACCTAGGAATCCAATATTTTGTTATTTATGACTCCTTCTCAAATATGTTCATAATCCCGAGACAGATAGATCCTGATATTGATTGTATATTCAATTTGTTCTTTGCCCACCTTCTCATCAAGTACACACAAATATCCTCCAACATGCTTATCACTAGCTTAGTCCTTGTATGTAACAATACAATATTGAAGGCCTCAAACATATTGTTTACTAAGGTATCAGATTGAGATTTTGTGGTAAATCTTGGTCTTGACCAATATCTACATCAACCATTAATATTTCAATTAGGATAGAATACAACCACTTTAGTTGGAAAAAAAATGACTAAGCATTAAAAACAATGAAACTTAAATTCAATTACTTGGGGGGAATTGCAATCAAATGCTTAAATGCATCCTCATTAACCTTTTTTATATTTCTCATCTCCCTTTCCCATGCTTGTGTGTGTGTGGCTATAGCTGTTACCCACATTAGACACCTTAGAGTTTTTGCTGGAAATTGCTTTCTAAAATTGGCATACAAGTGCCTTACACAAAAAACATTGATCAACTCCAAGCATAAGTTTTTATATGGCTGGTAGTAGGTCATGCCAATATAAAAAATAAAGCAATACGTTAAAATATTTGATCTAATATAAATGTAGGAACAGAAAGCTGAATAGAAATTTACCTTTTGTTGATCATATATAAATGTCTATGATGCACACACTGCAGCTCCACTAAGGTCCTCAATAAGTAACTCCAAAAACCAAGTCTAGGAATCCATGTTCTCAACCTCCACAACAGCATATGCAATAAGCAAAATTTGGTCATTAACATCTCGACCAATAGTTGTTAACAACTCTCCCCAATATTTTTCTTTCAAGAAAGCCCCATCCAATCCAATTATTGGTATACATGAAATAAATTTGTCTTTGCATGCTTTCAAACATGTATAAAACCTCTTGAATATTGGCTGCCCTTGATTCTCCTCAACATTAACTTTGACTGTTGATCCTGGATTTCTTGCTATAAGTCCATGTGCGTAATCATATATCCTTTTGTATTTTTCTTTAAAAGACCCTTCAACATTTGTGCTGCAATTGCTTTGGCCCTATAACCCATACACCTAGAGATACCAACATTCCATTTTCTACTAATTTTTTCACGGATTTCAATTCCCTTTACTTTTGGGTTTTCCCTAACTATTTTTTTTTTCCATTTTTTTACTCAACCACTTTGAACTAAGTACACGTAGGTTGAATTCCCTACTACATGTGTGCTTATCTATAATCTTCCACAACTGCCAAGTTTTAATTGCTTTCATGTAACCATAATATGCAGTCCATGGGCATTTTCCTTTTTCACCTATACAGTTTAATCTCACTCGTCTTTAGTCATTCTTTACGAACTTTATATTTCTCCCATTTTCCAAAGCATAGCTTTTTGATGGCTTCTAAAAGCTCCTCTTTTTTAGTGAAATAGGTCCCCAATTCCCATTTATAATCAACCATTGTCTTAGGCATTGTAAAAGTAGCAAAATTCGTGTACCCCTCTTCATAACTATCTACAACATCACTCATATATTGATCAGATAGCCATTCATTATCCAAAAACCCCCTGACATTATCCTCCACGTCAGTATCTTCTGGCCCACAAGCAGTAGATTGTCCACGTGAAACAAATTCAACCTAAACTTCTACATTACCAGACCATTCCTTATTACCTATTTCATCATCTATATCACAATCAATACTTACATCTAGTAGGTTGTCAGTACTTTCATCCATGCTACCATCAGGTCCAGACTTAGTCCAATTGTGAACATCACCATCTTCTTCGATCTTAGTCTACCCCACACCTTGATATTGAACTCCCTCCTCCCTTAATTTAGCTTCAACTTCAGCTTCATAGTGAACTCCATCCTCCCTTAATTCAGCCTCAGCTTCATATTCACACTGAACTCCACCCTCCCTTATCTCAACCTCACCTTCAGCTTGACACTACAAACCATCACTTAAAACAACACCAATATTAGACTGACTTCCCTCTTCCCTTATTTATGCATCACCTTCACCTTCACATTCAATACCATCTCCTAAAACAACAACTTCACCTTCACATTCAATACCATCTACTACAACAGGAACACTTTCCCTCTTCCCTTAATTCAGCCTCAGCTCCAGCTTCACCCTGAACATCTTATCCTAAAACACTTGCACCACCCTCCTTCTATGTGGCAGGTTCATCCGAAAAATATTCCAGCATTTCAATCACCTGGGATTCAGACAATGTGTGTTCAACAAATAAATGAACATGACCATTTAGTTTTACGACATTAACCATATGCATCACACCATTGTCATCACAGAGAAACTGCAGTCTATCATCTAATATTGGAACAACTTCAACAAAGAACCATAATTTATTCTCTCCAACATACTCGAGCCCTTTTATCACACTTAAAACAACATAGTAGCTCCATATGTTTGGGTTGAAGGATAAAGTAGTACTTTCCCCATATTCGTACCACAACTTCCCATCACTTAATAATTTACCTCCATGGTGAAAAACCACCTCAAATTCCTCATCCATCACACAAACACATATACAAATAGATACATAAACCTATATATTAATCAAATACCTACAAAAAAAATAAAAAACATATATTAAATACAAACCACACTGAAACAGACACTCCAACAACACTTTAAACACATGGACCACAACACAAAAGCATTTACACATGGTGGGCCAACAGAACCATATTTAAACACCTTCAACCTATAATCAATATTGTAGTTCCCCTAAAACACACATGCCCCTAACCAATATTTTGGTTCCCCAAAACACAAACACCACAACATGCATCAAACAATTTATTCAGAAATTAACATGCTATAGAGAGAAACTCACCTTCTCCGCCCTTCTATTTAAACGAACACGCGATTCAGATGAAGGAACACCTCGATTGCACTTGGATTCCAACAGCTTCTCCCCCTTGTCTTCTCTTCGCAGAAAACCCTAAGTCGTTTACGTTTCCCCCAAATCAAATTTTTGCCCCTTTCTTATTCTGCCAATTCCTTAATTAACTTATTCAACAAATATAATATTTAACACATCATTATTTCTGATCAAGCCATGTGAGTAAAAAATAACATATCAACATGCCTAGTCAATGTTCACTTAACACTCACTAACGTCGTTAACGATTATGGTAAAATTTTTGCTATTTTTCAAAATTAAAGACTCGATTGACTCAAATAAAAATTGGGAGACCTACTTAATATTTCGCTACAATTGATTATTCATAATTTACCTTTTATAATATAACTATTTATTTATTATATAATGATTATCTATTATTTGTATACTTTTTTATAAAACTATTATAAGTGTTATTTTTTCTTTTCATTCGTAAATAATTTTTTTTCTCTATTTATTTCAATTTGTATATCAACTATTATTATAATATCAGGAATATATATATATATATATATATATATATATATTTATATATATATATATATAAATTATTTTTTTACCCATATTGTTGTTTATTTTATTAGGTTATCAATGGGTTGTTTTTTAGTCAATTAATATTTTAAATTTTTTCATATTTTTTATTTTGTCACATGTCTTTAAAGATGTTATTTACATTTTTATCTATAATTTATATTTATATATAATTAAATATATTTTAAGCCTTGGGAAAATTTAAGAACTTCCAATCATCGGAAGAATTGTTGTAATATATTGAATATATCCTCATAAATAATTTTTGTTAAATATAACTAATTATTTGGAGATATATCGTTATAATTTATATATATATATATATATATATATATATATATATATATATATATATATATATTAAAAAAAATAAGAAAAG
>Ga0214542_1001144_pt1 | contig 53530 bp, 18 predicted proteins | sample CNSS1metaG_FD_160096 | JGI IMG/M metagenome (GOLD analysis project Ga0214542, IMG submission 160096) | Root nodule microbial communities from cowpea collected in UCLA plant growth center, Los Angeles, California, USA - CNSS1 | ecosystem: Host-associated > Plants > Roots > Nodule | place: USA... | reverse complement strand
GTACTCGCGTTCTTAACTGCCTGGATTCTGGTTCCCCGCAACGGCAACCATGCTCAACTCACCACAGAGGACGTCTTCCTTCTCCATGCCTTCAAGTCAAATGTTCTTGTAGACTGGTCTGAGGTTAGCTCTGATACCAATTGTTAACTCAGATCTGTCCAATACTCTTAACCACAAAGGGATCTGTGTTGATAAAAGAGTTTCTCACTTGTTTAATGTGAATCTTGAAGGAGTCTTTAAGGTTTAAAGCTTAGTTAATCAATCACACAGTTCTAGATTAATGGACTGTTTTAAGACAATCAAGAAGAATTAAAAGAGATAAGAGGAATCAAAACACACAATTTATACTGGTTCGATTCAAGGCGAATCTACATCCAGTCTTCTCCTAAGTAATACACTTAGGAGGATTCCACTAAACACAAAGGTTCCAAGAATTACAAGCACACCTATGTAATTCTAACCCCAAAACCCAAGAACTTGATTCAACAATCAAGAACTTCCCCTAGGAGCAATGCATCCACACAATTGCACCTAGGTCCACACTTCAACCACTGAAGCTACTGTAATCAAAGATACAGAAAACAAAACAAGAAACGAAAACACCTAAATTGTGCAGATTTGACTTGATGCTCCTTGAATCAAGCAAGATCCATCATGGTAGAGTCAACCATCAATCATTCTTGGATCTGTGCTTGGGTTATTTCAGAATCTTCTGAAGCTCTTGTGTCTCTCAGATTGCTCTTTCCCAGATGCAGACTGCGTGATCTATCTCAAAAATTCCAGACCCAAAACAGATTACAAAACAGCTTTTATACAAAGGTTTTTGCTGTCACTAATTCGATTAGCAATTTACCTAATCGATTATCGTGAGTACATTTTCACTCACTTTGTGCCAGACTTCACAGCTAATCCATTAGTTCAGAAACTAATCATGTGCAGGATTACACAGCAGGCCTGAAATACAATTGATAAAGAGAAGCTAATTGCCTAATGCATATCCTAACTGGACCAAGCTATATTTTATCCTAGATCAGTAGACATCATCAAAACTGTTCTTCATTTATGGATGAAAGGCTCCCCCTTTCAACAGAAGTAAAAAAAAAGAGAAGCTTATGCAGAAAATATTTTATGCAAAAGTCTATGGAGAATATAGGTCTGATAAAAATCGTAGTTACATTATTTTGTTTACATTAAAAGGTTCTTTTAAGTTGTTAAAAATTATGTTCTTCCCTTAATTATAATTACAATGGAGAACATAACAAATAATTTTCATTAAACATGTTAAAGATAAAATTTAGAATTACGGTACATTCATATATATTTTTTCTTTCTGAAAAAAGTAATGTAAAATCTAATGGTTTACATTTGAATTCTTAAATGATATCAAATGTTTAAACATATCAAATCATCGATAGAAGTTGAAAATAGTAATACCAATCGTGCTTTTGAGAAATATTGATCAATCAAAAGGTTTTTGCAATGACACAAAATTGTAAGTTAATCATTTAGGGAAGACTGTCATTTTTACAACTTTAATTACATGGAAAAATATTGGTGACAAAATATTTATCCTAAGAATGGATTTAGTTTCTTTTGATATAGGTTAATTGCCTTTTAAATTTCAAAGAATATTGTTTTCAATATCACTATATTTTGCAACGACAATCAATAAAAGTCAAGACCAATCTCTTTCTAGAGTTGGATTTTATATGGTTTATCAAGATCTAAAATGCTAGTTTATGTTGAAATATGGAGAGTAGAAAAGAATAAGAGTTATCAATATTATCATTATTATGTTGTTTTGGTTTCTTTGAAATATGCACTTGTTGTCTCAATTTTTAATTTCCTGGTTTGTAATATTTGTGAATACTTTATGTTAAGTGTGGTTTATTTTGTATAATTTGTAATAGCCTTTTCATATTTTTACAAGTTTAAATTATTCTAGTAATTTCTTTATCATTAAAATGAGACTATGGAATGTAATAAGTGATGTATTAAAAGGTTATAGAATTGTAAAAGCACAAATTGTAAATTGTAAATTGCCATTGGCAATACCATGGAGATGATTCCATTTTTTCTGAAAGAAATAATATATTTTAATAATAAAATAAGTGTTAGAAATTTGTAACTTTATCATTATTTAAAAGTTAGATGTAATATGTCATTATATATTTTGTTTTTTGATTTAGTCTTGGATTGTGTGTCACTATTCAAAAGTTAGATGTGACAACATTAAACATTGACTTTTTGATTTAGTATGTAATGTAATATTAGACAATTTTATTCCTTTTTTCGCTTTAGTGTTGGAGTTGTATCATTAAATAATTGTGTTTTTTGGTTCAATTTAGATTGTGCTCAAAAGTTATATGTAATATGTGATTACATAATTTTGTTTTCTGATTCAATCTTGGATTGTGTGTCACTGCTCAGAAGTTAGATGTGACATAACATTAGATAATTTAGTTTTTGGTTTAGTTTTGAATTTTGAAGTGGTCATCTTTTGTCATTAAGTAATTATGTTTTTTTGTTTAGTCTTGGATTGGGTTCAGAAATTAGATGTGACATAGCATTAGACAATTTTAATTTTTGGTTTAGTATGTAATCTAACATTAGACAATTTTGTTTTTTTGGCTTAGTTTTTAATTGTTTAGTGGTCACTTTGTGTGATTAAATAATTCTATTTTTTTTATCATCTTGAATTGTGTGACAATGCCCGGAAGTTAAATGCGATATAATATTAGAAAATTTTGTTTTTCGAGTTAATGTCTGATGTAATATTAGACAATTTTATTTTTCGATTTAGTTTTAAATTTTATAGTAATGATTTTGTGTCATTAAATAATTACTTTTTTTAATTTAGTTTTGAATTGTACTCAAAAGATAGATTATTTATTTATTTAGTATATGAATATTAAAAGGCTATAGAATTGTAAAAGCACAATTTGTAAATTGTAAATTGTCATTTTCAATACCATAGAGATGATTCCATTTTTTTAAAGAAATAATATATTTTAATAATAAAATTAGTGTCAGAAATTTGTGACTTTATCATTATTCAAAAGTTAGATGTAATCTGTCATTATATAATTTTGTTTTCTGATTCAGTATTGGATTGTGTGTCACTGTTCAGAAGTTAGATGTGACATAACATTAAACAATTTGACTTTTTGATTTAGTTTGTAATGTAATATTAGACAATTTTGTTTTTTGTTTTTTGCTTTAGAGTTGGAGCGATCATTTTGTATCATTAAATAATTGTGTTTTTTTGGTTCAATTTAGAGTGTGCTCAAAAGTTAGACATAATGTGTCATTACATAATTTTGTTTCCTCGTTCAGTCTTAGATTGTGTGTCACTGCTCAGAAGTTAGATGTAACATAACATTAGATAATTTTATTTTTTTGGTTCAGTTTTCAAATTTGAAGTAGTCATCTTTTATCATTAGGTAATTATGTTTTTTTGGTTTAGTCTTGGATTGGGTTCAAAAATTAGATGTGACATAGCATTAGACAATTTTAATTTTTGGTTTAGTATGTAATCTAAATTTCGACAATTTTGTTTTCTTGGCTTAGTTTTGGATTGTTTAGTGGTCACTTTGTGTCATTAAAAATAATTCTTTTTTTTTGTCATATTGAATTGTGTGTCAATGTCCAAAAGTTAGATGCGATATAAAATTGGACAATTTTATTTTTCGAGTTAGTGAGTAATGTAATATTAGAAAATTTTATTTTTCGATTTAGTTTTAAATTTTATAGTGATCATTTTGTGTCATTAAATAATTACATTTTTTAATTTAGTCCTGAATTGTACTCAAAAGATAGATATTTTATTTATTTATTTACTGTATGATGTAATATTAAAAGGCTATAGAATTGTAAAAGCACAATTGCCATTTTCAATACCATGGAGATGACTCCATTTTTTTTTGAAAAAATGATATATTTTAATAGTAAAATAATTGTCAGAAATTTGTAACTTTATCATTATTCAAAGGTTAGATGTAATATTTCATTATATAATTTTGTTTTCTGATTCAATCTTGGATTGTGTGTCACTGTTCAGAAGTTAGATGTAACATAACATTAAACAATTTGACTTTTTGATTTAGTATGTAATGTAATATTATACACTTTTGTTTGTTTTTTGCTTTAGTGTTGGAGCGATCATTTTGTATCATTAAATAATTGTGTTTTTCGGTTCAATTTAGAGTGTGCTCAAAAGTTAGATATAATGTGTCATTACATAATTTTGTTTCCTCGTTCAGTCTTAGATTGTGTGTCACTGCTCAGAAGTTAGATGTAACACAACATTAGACAATTTTATTTTTTTGGTTTAGTTTTAAAATTTGAAGTGGTCATCTTTTGTCATTAAGTAATTATGTTTTTTTGGTTTAGTCTTGGATTGGGTTCAGAAATGAGATGTGGCATAGCATTAGACAATTTTAATTTTTGGTTTTGTATGTAATCTAAATTTAGGCATTTTCAATACCATGGAGATGATTTCATTTTTTTTTAAAGAAATAATATATTTTATTAATAAAATAAGTGTCAGAAATTTGTAACTTTATCATTATTCAAAAGTTAGATGTAACATGTCATTATATAATTTTGTTTTCTGATTCAGTATTAGATTGTGTCATTGTTCAGAAGTTATATGTGACATAACATTAAACAATTTGACTTTTTGATTTAGTATGTAATGTAATATTAGACAATTTTGTTTTTTTTTTTGCTTTAATGTTGGAGCGATCATTTTGTATCATTAAATAATTGTATTTTTTGGTTCAATTTAGAATGTGCTCAAAAGTTAGATATATTGTGTCATTAATTGTGTGTCACTGCTCAGAAGTTAGATGTAACATAACATTAGACAATTTTAATTTTTTGGTTTAATTTTGAAATTTGAAGTGGTCATCTTTTATTATTAAGTAATTATGTTTTTTAGTTTAGTCTTGGATTGGGTTCAGAAATTATATGTAACATAGCATTAGACAATTTTAAATATTGGTTTAGTATGTAATCTAAATTTACACAATTTTGTTTTTTTGGCTTAGTTTTGGATTGTTTAGTGGGCACTTTGTGTCATTAAAAATAATTCTATTTTTTTGTCACCTGGAATTGTGTGTCAATGCCCTGAAGTTAGATACGATATAACATTGGACAATTTTGTTTTTCGAGTTAGTGGGTAATGTAATATTAGACAATTTTATTTTTTGATTTAGTTTTAAATTTTATAGTGATCATTTTGTGTCATTAAATAATTATGTTTTTTAATTTAGTCTTGAATTGTACTCAAAAGATAGATATTTATTTATTTATTTAGTATATGATGTGATATTAAAAGGCTATAGAATTGTAAAAGCACAAATTGTAAATTGTAAATTGCCATTTTCAATACCGTGGAGATGATTCCATTTTCTTTTTTGAAAACATAATATATTTTAATAATAAAATAAGTGTCAGAAATTTGTAACTTTATCATTATTCAAAGGTTAGATGTAATATTTCATTATATAATTTTGTTTTCTAATTCAGTCTTGGATTGTGTGTCACTATTCAGAAGTTAGATGTAACATAACATTAAACAATTTGACTTTTTGATTTAGTATGTAATGTAATATTAGACAATTTTGTTTGTTTTTTGCTTTAGTGTTGGAGCGATCATTTTATATCATTAAATAATTGTGTTTTTTGGTTCAATTTAGATTGTGCTCAAAAGTTAGATATAATGTATCGTTACATAATTTTGTTTCCTGATTCAGTCTTGGATTGTGTGTCACTGCTTAGAAGTAAGATGTAATATAACATTAGACAATTTTTTTTTGTTTAGTTTTGAATTTTGAATAGGTAATCTTTTGTCATTAAGTAATTATGTTTTTTTTCTTTAGTCTTGGATTTGGTCGGAAATGAGATGTGACATATCATTAGACAATTTTAATTTTTGGTTTAGTTTGTAATCTAACATTAGACAATTTTGTTTTTTTTTTTGCTTAGATTAGGATTGTTTAGTGGTCACTTTGTGGCATTAAAAATAATTCTATTTTTTGTCATCTTGAATTGTGTGTCAATGCTCAGAAGTTAGATGCGATATAACTATAGACAAATTTATTTTTCGTGTTAGTATGTTATGTAATATTAGACAATTTTATTTTTTGATTTAGTTTTAAATTTTATGGTGATCATTTTGTGTCATTAAATAATTACATTTTTTAATTTTGTCTTGAATTGTACTCAAAAGATAGATAATTTTTTTTTCTCTTTAGTATATGATGTAATATTAAAAGGCTATAGAATTGTAAATGCACAATTTGTAAATTGTAAATTGCATTTTCAATACCATGGAGATGATTTCATTTTTTTTAAAGAAATAATATATTTTAATAATAAAGTAAGTGTAAGAAATTTGTAACTTTATCATTATTAAAAACTTAGATGTAACATGTCATTATATAATTTTGTTTTCTGATTCAGTCTTGGATTATGTGTTACTGTTCAAAAGTTAGATGTGACATAACATTAAACAATTTGACTTTTTGATTTAGTATGTAATGTAATATTAGATATATATTTTTTTTTTACTTTAGTGTTGGAGCAATCATTTTATATCATTAAATAATTGTGTTTTTTGGTTCAATTTAGATTGTGCTCAAAAGTTAGATATAATGTGTCGTTACATAATTTTGTTTCCTGATTCAGTCTTGTATTGTGTGTCACTACTCAGAAGTTAGATGTGACATAACATTAAACAAATTTATTTTTTTGGTTTAGTTTTGAATTTTGAAGTGGTCATCTTTTGTCATTAAATAATTATGTTTTTTTGGTTTAGTCTTGGATTGGGTTCAAAAATTTGATGTGGTATAGCATTAGACAATTTTAATTTTTGGTTTAGTTTGTAATTTCACATTAGACAATTTTGTTTTTTGGCTTGGTTTTTGGATTGTGTAGTGGTCACTTTGTGTCATTAAATAATTATAAATTTTTGTCATCTTGGATTGTATGTCAATGTTTATAAGTTAGATGTAACGTAACATTAGACAATTTATTTTTTCGAGTTAGTGTGTAATTTTACCTTAGACAATTTTATTTTTCGATTTAGTTTTAAATATTATAATGATTATTTTGTGTTATTAAATAATTACGTTTTTTTATTTAATCTTGAATTGTATTCAAAAGATAAATAATTTATTTATTTATTTAATATATGATGTAATATTATAATTTTTTTCTTAGTTTTAGATTTTGGTCATTTTGTATCATCGAATAATTAAATAATTAAGTATAATACCTGATAAACAATCATTATTCAAATAAAGGAATAATAATATTCTCTTGTCAGAGAATAATTTAAATAACAAAATAATTGATTATATTTTCTTGTAATCAAACTACCTGTATTAACTATACTTTTAAAACAAACAAATGGATTTCAAATCCACTACTTATTTTTAATGAATCAAGACTCGCCGAAATAATTACATTTTAAATATTAATATTTGATTAACCTTCTGTTTCAATTTCTCAATTAATTAAGTTTTAGAGTTTAATTGGATCAACTTTCCAAAAGATATGACAAATCAAGCACAAAAAATAAGCTATTTAATTTAACGATTGTCATCACAAAGTGTGAGATTTAAACATGACCACAGGTAAAACGTAAACACATATTTATTACCTTTTCTAAATACCTTAATTTAAAAGTTAGTCCATAATATGCAAAAAGATATAGAATATTTTCTCAAATCAACAATTTTTAATCTAAATTGAGCTACTTTTATCTTTTAATTCTAATTCACGACATAGTTCCAAACGTACGTTTTATTTAATCGACATCATGAATAACCAAGGCTGCTTCTTTCCTTCCTGCACCCCTTCGAGTACACCATAGCCTTATGAAAATGACCTCACTACCCTTAATGAAAATTTTTAATAAAAGGACCTAAAATAAATCACTTCATCTTCCACTTCTTCTCTGCATGTTCTCTGCACAGCGCTGCCACTCACGCACTTCAACCCTTACACCTCCATTTTCTTCAACGGTGAGATGCTTTTGAAGATAAAATAACTTTTGTTTCCCTGAAATGGTGTTTCCTCCATTAATGGGATTTCCCAGCTAAATCAATGTTTGTTTGTTTTTTTTTTTTTTCTCATTGTTGCAACTCTTAAACCCCTAATAATTTCATTGTTATTTCTTTGTCACTAAAAAAATCTCCATGTTTTAAAAGATTCATCATCACCAACGACCAAGTTTCTAAATGCATTGTCTTTACCTCCCCAGTGGTCTTGTTGAAGAAGATCTTCCCCAAACATAAGCACCACCAAGCACCTCAGAGGCTGGATGCAAGTGGTGGTGCAACATCTCCGAATCTACAGTGTTATTGTCATCCAGGAGGACACGTCCGCATCAAGAAGCTCATGAACCAGCATATATGTGGACATGGGTGTAAAGAAGATGGTTGAGGCTTGGTTTTTGGTAGGCGTGATAATATGGGCTTGCTCGGTCCCACGAAAATAACGTGGGATTGGTCAGAATAGTTTGTGCCACTGTCCCTAAACTCACATAAAAAAAATTTATATTTGTGTATATTAGTTACTTTTTTTTTGGACTCTTATATTAACGTTTTAAATTTTTGTATGACTGGAAAAGACAAATACTATGTATTTTTTTAATGTGTGCTAAAATTTGAAGAATATGTATGTCAAAATACGAATATGAATATGATTAAAATGTTGAATTATCAATTTATCATCCAATTCTACAAAGTCTTTTCTTAATTTTGTGAACGGGTTAAAGTTTCTCAATTTTTTGAACAGTACAATTTTTATCATAAAAAAAAGCGGACTAGCTCATGGACCGTCGGTCTGCACTTATGCGAGACAGACCAGACTTTTCAGCCTGCATTAAAAATGCAGGATGGAACGGGCCATCTCACATTGTGTGGGTTAAATGCGCGACAGGCCTAAACAGACCTAAGCGACCTGTATTGCCATCCCTATTTCTTGAAGTTTCAACCCAATTCGAAAGGTTCTTTTTTATATCTAAAAATATTTTCCGAAACATTAAATTTGAAAAGTATAGAAAAATACATTTTGAAAAGTATTTTTGAATTTAAAAATATTTACTAAAATACGTAATCCGGAATAAAAGGAATATTTTCTTGATTAAATATTTTGAAAAATATTCCGAATCTGAAATAATTTTCTAAATATTCAATCTGAAATGTTTATACTTTCAAAATAGAGTGTTCGACCAGGATGAAATATCTCATTTGGAAAAATTTAGAAAGAAAAGGGGTGCAGAAAGAAAATAACGAATTGCAGGCAGAAGCGCAGCCAATAACCAAAGAACACGAAGCTGCAACCAAGAGAAACAAAAGAAATATAAACTTTTTTTTTTCAATAAAGGAACAAAAGATGTCCACTTAATTAATAACACGTTATTTTTTTAAAATTCAATTCACAAAATACCTCTCTAAACTTTTTAAAATGTTTGAATAATAAATTTTATAACTTTAGAAAATTTAAATATGTTAAATTCAAATTGTATTTAGTTTAAATTTTATATATTTTCTTTAGATAAAATAATTTAAATAATTTAAATTTTATTCTTTTTATTTGGATAGAGTATAACCCTTACATACAATCAAGTATAATGTTTCATTTTAATATGAAATAATATCTAATAATTCAAACACCAATTAATAATGTTTTTTAATTAATATTGGATGAGATTATTATTTTGACTACAATTTACAAGATTTTTCTACATTACGTAGTTTTTTATTGACTTTTATTGAAATTATTTTTAACTTAGTGAATAATAGTACTGAAAAGGAGTTTACATTATCTAATTACAAATAAACATGTATGACAAGTTTATTAATACACACAAAAAATATGGCTACTTACATATTAATGAATTTTAAAATCCAAAGATAATTGTTACCAACAATATATATCTTTACTTACAAACTTTTTTGTATATGGGGTTTGTGGGTAATTAGCTTTTACCTATTGGTTTGAGTTGTTTCCAACGTTCACTTAGTATCATTGCAGCATAAAAGAACTAGATGTATAATTGAACTTATTGTTTGCAATATCCTTTCTTAATTTTTAGTTCCTATAATTTAGTTTTAGAGACACACATCTACACTCACCTTCACGCACGCAAACATAGTTTAAAATATTTACTTCTAGGAATTAAATATTAGTTTTTGTCATTTCAAACAATTTAGAACATTACTTCTATCAGCTAATTAAGTCTTTGCAATTGTAAATTTTTTCAAAACTTTTTCAAGGAATCTACTTTCTTTTTTCATAATTTTTTCAACATCTGAATATTTAGTTTCGATTATTATAATCAACATCTTTTTTTTTTTTCATGCATTAATACATTATTTATTGATGAAATTCTTAAAATCAACCATAGATTTAATTTTAACACAATAAATATATAGAACAGTTATCCCACTATCATATGGTTGAGTATTTGTGAAAAGAAAAATATAGGACACAATATGAAACATAAAAAGGAAAAATGGATGATTGATTGGAGCATTCTCATGTACGAGTGGCGGATCTTGCCCAATAATATTGGGAGAGCCAAAAAATGTACTCAAAATTTATATTTTTAATTATTATCACTATAAAATAAAAATTAATACATAATTTAATATAACCGTAACTACAAAACAAATCACACATATCTGAAGTATTATTTTTTCAGATTTTTGAACTCATCAATAATTAAATAAAAATTAAAATTTTCAGCTATTTCTTTTAATATAAATATGAAAACCTTTCTAAATAATTAATAGGAAATTTCTCATGTAACTCGTTGAACTTTAAGAAAAGGATCTTCTAATTGAACAATATGATCATTAGTATTATATTTCAGAATATGTAAAAAATTGAATTAGTCTTGTTTTCATCTTCACATATACCTTTCCTTTTATCACTTTAAAACAATGAATTTATTATCTTATTCTTCATTAATATTTATCACAACCTAATAAAAGATTAAGAGTTCCTAAAAATGATTAAAATCAAAAAATAATTTATTACAATCTAATAAAAAATGAGAATTCCTAAAAAAATTTATGATAATAAAGTCATAAGTCAAAATCGGTTATGAAAAAACACATCATACATTACTTTTACTTCTATATTCATAAAAAATAAATATAAGACTCATATGAGATAAAAGATAATGCTAACTATTAAACAAATATTTCAGGATGAAGTAAGACATGATCAGAATTTCCTTTTTTTCTTCATTAGTAAAAGAGAAAACATGAAATTAAAAGAAAAAAAATAATAAGTTTGTATCCAACATTTTTTTTAAAAGCGAAAAAAAGAAACATGTGAGAATAAGAGATAAATCTAATATGTAAAAAAACTCAAAAAGATAATAAAAAAAAGAAGTATCTTAATAAATATTTTTAATTTTTATTATATTTGATTTTATGTGTTATCATTTATTATTATTAAATGTTATACTTTATAAAAAATTAAAAAAATACCTAATTTAATAATCATACTTTATATATATATATATATATATATATATATATATATATATATATATATATATATATATATATATATATATAAATAAGAAAGTTGAATGTGGGTATTCTTATATGTTGTGGTAATTGGTGTAGTTATTGTCTTAGTCAGATATTGCATGTTTGGGTCAAAAATTTGACTCATTTTAATCATTACAAAGTAAATATAAATATAACTTTTCAAATATCAGTATTGACCAAACTGCAATGTTAACTGTAGTTTAGTTAACTTTAATTCGACGAAAAGATTAATTAAAAAAAAACTAAAAAATATGTAAAATTATTTTTAAACTTTTTATTAAATAAGTACTTGTGTCAGTGTCATTTAGCGAATATTAACTGAAATAATGAGTAGAGTTAAATATGGTTTTAATCTTTTAATTTTTAGTAAAAGTTGGAATTAATTTTTTTTTCAAATATTGTATTAATTTATTTTTCATTTTTAGAAATGCGTAAATATAGTCCTTTAATCAGATTTTGTTAAGTGTTTTAGATGTTTTAAACACGTTTCACGATAATGTTTGAGTTGTTTACACTGTTTGACATATTTTTGCGCTTCAATATTAGATGAAAAATGCGTTTGAAACGTTAAATACACTAAATAAAATTTGGTTAAAATAACTAAATTCATTCATTCTAAAAATGGAGGACTGAATTATTTCAAAGTTTAATTTCAATTTTCGATGAAAGTTAAGAGATAAAAGTATATTTAATCTTAAATATTAAAAGTAAAAAAAAAAGTTAGTCTTTATTTAGCTGACACTAATATTATGTTCTTTTAAAATTTATATTTCTTTAATTTAGTGTTGACTAGGTTGGGACTAAGTATAAAAGAAATATGAAAAAAATAAGGTTAACATCGACTTAACATGTAATAGTCTTATTTAATTTTAATATCTTATTTATTATAATTAACATCAATTAAACAAATACTAATAAAAAGAAAAAGATAAGTTTATGTAACTGAATGGACACTAACTTTATTTATTTAAGTTAGTGTTGATATTAAATATAATATAAACTAAAATAAGTAAGATTAGTGCGGAGTTAAAGTATATTAACTCCATTTATTTTTAATATTTATATTTATTTAAATTGGTCTTGATTAAGTCAACATTTTTAATATTTATATTTATTTAAATTGGTCTTGACTAAGTGAACAATAAGTTATATATTTTAATCCGTATGTGTTTTTAATATTATATATGAATTGTTAATTATTTTTAATCTAAAAGTTCAAAGTTAAAGTGACAAATTTCCTCTCTCATAATTTTACTTTTACACTTTCTATATAAATTTTGTAATATTTTTTGTTCATATTTATAAATATTCTGGCACTCATATATTTCATTATTACTTATCTTGTTTACCTACATTAATCTCTTTCATCCAGATATCCCTTTCATCTACATTTTTTTCCATCTACTTCATCAACATTCTTCAACCTATCTCCTTCATTTATACTCATCTTCTTCATTCATCTTCATCTTCTTCACTACATCCATCTATTTACTTTCATTTATATGATTTGAATATGAAGGTACTGTACAATTATTTTAAGTTATTGTCATTAGCATCAATCAAGTCGATGCAAAAAAGTTTACAATAGAAATATTTTACTGCTTTAATTAAAAAAATTAACTTAAAAATTAGTGATAATTTAACATCGATTACATTGATGTTAGTTAGAGTCAACCTTCAAAAAGACAACGCTATCAATTAACATCCATGATTTAACTCACATATGTGCACAACGCAAAATTAACACTAATATTTATATAATTTTGAGTCTTGTTTGTTTGCGTAAGCTTTAGACAAAAAAGGTCGACACTAAATACACTTTTTTTCACACTAACTGGATAATTTTTTATATGATGTTAGTGTCAATTTTAATCTCTTGTAATATTGATTTAAATTAAAAAAAAATAATTTTGTTATACTTTATTATTTAAAATATTTTATATATCATTTTTATTTTTTATTATAAATAGATCTATATTAATATGAAGTATTATAATTCATCACAAAAACTAAATAATTATTACATTTTTTCAATTGTAAAAACTATTATATTTAAATAATTATTACTTTTATTTTTATTTATTTTTAATATTTTTTATATTTAAATAAAATTTTTAATTACGGAAACATTTCATTGGAAGGTAGATATACTTACACCTGTTTATATATATATATATATATATATATATATATATATATATATATATATATATCAGGAAAATAAAATCAGAGTACGCAATTTGACTAATTTAGATCTCTATTATTTATATTATATAGGATTATGAAAATCACTTTGAATCAGAAATAAACTACAGCTAAATTGAGTATTACACTTGTCATTTGTCATTAGATTTACGGTATGATTGGTTATACTCTTCATTGAACTTATATAACACGGATTGATTATATGTTGGGTTAAATGAAGATTAAATTCGATTGAATTGAATTGAATTAAATTAAATTAGGTTGTATCATTTATTATCTAGTCAAGTTTAATCCAATTTAAATTAATTTATTTATATACCGTGTTTAATAAGAATAATATGAGATTTATGTTTGTCTACCACTTGTAACTATGGTAAGTTTAATTAAATCTAAAACTCAACAACTTTATATCTTTTATTGTTTTGTCTCCGTCTTTTTTTTTTTACTTTCACTACTTCTTTTTAGGGATGACAATGCAGGCTGATCCGGCTCGTTTAGGCCAGTTTCATATTTGGTCCGCAAAATACAGATTGGCATTTTCAACGTGAGTTGAAAATTTTGTCCTGTCCTGCATAAATGCGGGTCTGCAAACCAACCTGTGTTTTTTTTTTTTAAATAATCTTATCATAAAGGTTTTAATGTTCAACAAATTGAGAAACGTTAACCAGTTCCCAATATTAAGCAAAGACTTTGGGAAGTTGATGATAAATTGATAATTCAACATTCATCATATTCATATTTGTACTTTGACATACATGATATGTTATTCAAATTTTATCACATTCAAAAATACATAATACTTGCATTTTTCAGTCACATTAGAATTTAGAATGTTCATGAAGAAGTCCAAAAAGAAAGTAAGTGATATACACAAGTACAATTTTTTCTATGTGAGCTAGTGGATCGGTTCGCATAAGCCGCAAGCCAGTTCACACAAACTGTGGACTTCTGCACGCCGGACTCATACGAGCCAAGACTCAATGTCCTGGCCCACCCTATATTTTCTTAATAGGTATGCGGGTCAACCCACTGGACCAGATCCATATTGTCACCTCTACTTAGTTCCATTGCATCTCATCCTTGACATTAGACAAACAAACTTAAAGACTATTGGAGAAATGTATCTTATTCTTCGTATCAACCTTAATATTTCCGACTCTGCCATTCGTCTCCATCGTTTTCCTCTGCCACATCTAAATTCTTATTCTTATGTTAGACGAACAAAACATAACATTGCAATGTGTCGATCTTCTTTACATCAACCCTATTGTTTTTGCATTTGTTGTTTTCCTTCACCATTCAGCTCCTTTATTTGCCTTTGTAATAACTAAAATTTTACGATGCAATTAATATTTTTGGTATACAATGTATTGGAACTATATTAATTATGAATTGTATACATCTTTTGTTATTATTATCTTAGAATAATGTAAGATGTCAATTTATGACTACGATCAATCTCCTTAAAATCGAATACTAACTATGGACGGTCTTCTTATGATCGAATATTAACTACAACTGATCTTTTTATAAAGATAAATACTAACTATGACAAATCTCCTTAAGATCCAAATAATGACTATGGACCATCCCCTTAAAACTGAATACAACTTAATGTCTCAAATCTTATGTTAATAGTAAGATCCTCTGAAAGTCCTACTCAATTTGTATCATTTATGTTCAATCACCATCAATGTTAGAGATTCTACATAATCAAATTCATTTGAACCATGCTAAGGACTCAAGTAAAAACCTACCACGGCTCCTTCAAAGGGTTAGGTAAATTACAATTAAATAGCTGACAATGCAATTTGCACGTGATAACAAATACAGAACACTAGTTTGATTAAACGTTTGAATAGATATTATATGAAACAAAAGATATTAGGTATTGGAGAAAAATGTGAAGGTGACCCAATGTGAATTTGAAACTTATTAAATTCAACCAAGAAAAAAACACTCTTATTGCACATGTCAAAATGAAAATAATTAATGAACTTTTTCTTTAGATTTGTTGAAAATGAAGGGTCAGAGTTGTGCTGTTATTTCCATTTTCTTACAACGGGAATAGAAAGTAATATTTTCTTTTCTAAATGTTTAAATTGCTTAAGTTGTATGACGTTAAGCTCCTCCTCCTGACTACTACGAGTAAGGACTAAAAATATTAAAATTTACTACCACTCTTTCTATATGTACAATTTTATTTGACTTCAAATTTTGGCATATTTCATTAATAAATTTTATTTTACTAATAATTGATTATATTTTATTTTTATTTTCTGATGTTAGATATTCTGAAAAGACTTCGTGTGTCATGATATTGTGACTTTTATTTAAAGTTCTTAGTGAAATAACCAAAATAAATCATAAAAATAAATAATAATAATAATAATAATAATAAAATAGAAATATGATAAAAGAAAATAGATTAAGGTAAATATTTGTTATAACAAATATGGGATAAATTTTTAACGAAGAAGGATAGGAAATAGTTTGAGTTGAGGATCACATCTTGGAGTTAATATAGGATTACTTATTTATTTATTCTTTAAATTATATTAAATATTTTTAATAATCGCTACATCATTTAGAAAATAAAAAAATAAAATATATCATCTTTTAAGATAAAATATTGCATTTCAGCGTAACAAATCTTCCAGGTTGAACCTTACACTTCGTGCTTATAAGCTTTCACTCGAGAAAATATATAGACTTAAATTGCCCCGAGTTACATCCCCTATAATCAGGTTTTAGTAAGTAACATACCATATTAGTGTTCATGTTAGGTTTTAAGTCGTGGTTGTACATTGCGACCTTGTGTATATATCTTATTTCATAATTGTCACTTAGAGATGCTCGCATGTCTCATAAGAAGACCCTACCATCAGACTCACTAGGTAAAGCCTTAAAGGTAGTTTATGACTTGTACACCTACATTAATTGTCATTGAGTTTATTAAGAGATATTCTAAAAAAATAAACATAATAATGCATATACCTCAACCAACATGATTATTGCCACAATTTAAAGTAGGCCTAACGACATGAATGAGACATAATCTTTATTCAAATCAGCTTGTGTACTTTAGTCAGTAAACAACTTAGTTCTTACTCATTAAATTCCATTCATTGTGAAGATGTGTGTCATTATTACAACTAATTTATGAACTTTAGTCTCATTCCAACTTAAGAATCAAGTATTTGTTGATGCATCAATCTTTTGGTAGATGGATTTGCAATATTTCTTTTTGACCGGACAAAGTCAAAAGGGATAATACCATTAGTAATTAAGTTTCTGATAGATTTGTATCTCACTCTTATATGTCTTCTTTTATCATTAACATTTTTGCTAGAAACTTTAGATAAAACAATTTGACTGTCACAATTCATTGAAATAGGAGGCATAAACTTATTTAATAATGGTGAATCATATTTTTTTTAATAGATTTTGCCTTAGTAGTAATAGTATCTAAATCCTTTGTTTTCATGGTAGGTTGTGAAATAACAATTTGGTTAGGAGATTTTCATGATACCGCTCATACATAATTTAAGTAATTTTTTTATGTATTAAATGTGTTTCATGCTAACATTTGAGTTGTTTACACAGACACATTCTCGCTTCAATATCTATCCGAAAACGTGTTTGACATGCAAAAAAAAATTATAACTGATCACTAAATTGGTCACTAACTAATTAAGTAGAAACCAATTTAGAGATTAATTCATTTGGTAACCAAAACCTTACTACTAATTTTGAGTAACCTTGTTAGCCAAAACCTTGGTAATTAATTTTAAAGAGCAATTGAGTAACCAATTATAATTTTTTATTCATAATAGTAACTATTTTAATAACCAATAATTTATAATTTTGTAAATTAGTATCTAAATTAGTCACTAAAATCGATTACTGTTGAGTTTTCTTGTATTGTATCAAAGTTCAAAAGAATAATAATAATAATAATAATAATAATAATAATAATAATAATAATAATAATAATAATAATAATGTACACTATCTATACTATTATACAAAGAGATTCTATCTCATGGTGTACACACATTTTGTTTTTAGTTTTAATGATTTTTAAATCAAAATAATTATTTTTCCAATTTTACCCTCTAAATAATTGTTTTTTTAATTTAACTATTCTTTTAAACTAAAATAAGTATATATAATAAAATAGTTATGAAAAAACTAAAAATTATATATAATAAAATTGTAAAAATTATTTAAATTTACTTTTATAATTATAAAAACAATAATAAACACGATCATATGTTTTTCACTACTAAGTGTATCAGTAATAATATGAACGATGGAGAGAGAGGGTGGGAAAAGATTGAGAAATGTAGTCACCGTTCACATTACAGTAGACGTATACATCTTTAAAATGGGATCTCCCCGCACCATTCTTTCAGAACCCTAAATAGTTGTAAATATCTGAACATCAGCAGGATCAATGGCTGATCAGCAGAAAAGGGATCAACCTTCTTCTTCAATCAAGGGGGTCCAAAGAAGGATTGCAGAAAAAAACAGGAGATCGCACATGACCAACCTTTGTTCCAAGCTTAACTCTCTTCTGCCTAACATAAATATTCCCAGGGCTTGTTTTCGCTCTCTCCCTGCACCATGCATGAATGGATTTATTCAAGAAAAATATAGTATAGTGTTTTTCTAAAAATTATGTGTATGCCTGTGCATTGTTTGAGGGTAACTTTTTGTTAATTCAGGGTGGAGCATTATCACGTGGTGATCTAATAGACGAGGCTGCCAATTACATCAAGAACTTAGAGACAAAGGTGAAGATTGCAGCGGAGAAGAAAGAAAGCTTAATGCAGAAGAAGAGATCTCGTAGTGGCTGTTCCAGCACTTCTCAAGCACCGAAAATTGAGATTCATGAAATGGGTTCCTCTCTGCAAATCATTCTGACGTGTGGATTTGACAGCAACTTCATTCTTACAGAAATCATTCGCATACTGCAGGAAGAGACCATTGAGGTCAAGAGTCTCCATTCTTCACGCAATGGAAACTCAATGCTACAAGTTCTGCAAGCACAAGTATGCATAATCACTGATATTTTTCCTTTGCTTTGTTTAGTTCACAAATCAATTAATCAAACCTCTTCAAGTATACTTTTAAGATAAATATTTCATTAATCATGCAAATCTTATATGATCACTTCACCCTCCTCTTTGTTTATGAATTTGTATTCTGCAAGTGTTTCTATCCGCAAGGAACAACCGCCATGAGCGAGAGACTGAAAAGGTTTGTGAAGGAACATCGGGAGAGCTTTTAAGGCGCGCTATGCTTTCTCCATTTGAAGTTTAAATGCCATGAGATGCTGTTGATTTGAAGTTGTTTGTCAGATTGAGATTGAATAACAAATGACTGGTACTTCTATTGCTTGTAGTGACTTCAACGAAATTATTCAAACCAGTCGATGAGTTCTTTTGATTCTTATTATTACATTCAAATATGTTAATAGCTGAGTTTGAAGTCTAACTCAACTTTACAAAATTAGTTTATAAGAGGAAATTTCCATGCACCTATATATTGTAAATTGTTTTATTTCTAGTGAAATTCGATGTTTGTTAGACATACACCTATTAATGTCAAGTTCTAAACTCAAAATATATATACCTCAACGTGAGGGATGTGTTAAAAGTCTCACATAAACTAAAGATAAGAAATTTATAGTATATAAATACGAAAATGATATTCCAACATAATTTTTGAACTCAATTTTGACATGGCTTACGTGGCAGCCTTTTTTTATTTTTAAAGTAATTTTTTTAAATGAAACTAAAGTGATGTGCACGTGCACGGAAGTAAGTTACCCTGAAAGTTGTTTTTGGCAAAATGAAATTGTTGGTGTGACAGAGAGAGAGAAAGGGGAAGAAAGTGGAGTTGTTGGTGCGACAGAGAGAGAGAAAGGCAGACCGACAGAGAGAGCAAAAGGCATGGGTAAACTCTAGATGTTAGAGAATTAGAGAAAGAGAGAGATCAAAAGTCATAGAAGAAGACGTTTGTGGTTGCCAGAGAACAGAGGTGTGACTAGAAGTCATCCACGACGACGTTTCCACCATTTTCACGTTTGAAGTGTAAAGTGTGTTTGGAAGTTTTTGCACAGTAAATCAAAGAAGACGACCACTAAGGCTTTCAAAAATCCAACACCTCCGGCACACCACAACGACGATGGTTGACCCATTTATGAAATTTTTGATTTTTCAGAATTCCATCTGTTCCCATTATGGAATGTGTTGGTGACTTAAGACGATGTGGTTGGCATATATTCAAAAATTGCTTAAGCCTTTTGGGTCTCTGAACCAGAATGTTGAACATAACTCCCCACTTAATTGTTTTCTAGTCCCCAGTTTTGAATTCATTTTTTTTGTCAAAATTCCGTGACCAACCTTGTGTACCCATTAAGGAATGTGGTGGGGATGAAAGACGATGTGCAAATTATGTTTTCATGGAAATATATTTTTAGCATCATACAGTCACTGGGTCCGTAACAAAATCCGTAAAACTGGTAGTGTTAACCAAAATATGTAACAGAACTCCCCACTTGTTTTAGTTCCACTCCCCACTTTTTAACGTAATTGAGTTTAAAGAGGATGTTTTTGCCTAGCAAATAAAATTGAAATTTGAAATTTGAATTGGTTATAAAAAACATGAAATTTGAATTGGTTATAAAAACTAGTAGTGTGAACCAAAATATGTAACAACACTCCCCCCTCGTTTTAGTTCCACTCCGCACTTTATAACGTAATTGTTAGTTTAAAGAACATGTTTTTTCCTAGGAAATAAAATTGTAATTTGAAATTTGAATTGGTTATAAAAAACAGAAAATTTGAATTGGTTATCAAAACTTTGAAATTTGAATTGGTTATAAAAACAGGTTGTGTGAACCAAAATATTTAACAGAACTCTCCACTTGTTTTAGTTCCACTCTCCACTTTTTAACCTAATTGTGAGTTTAAAGATGATGTTTTTGCCTAGGAAATAAAATTGTAATTTGAAATTTGAATTGGTTATAAAAAATTGGAAATTTGAATTGGTTATCAAAACTTCAAAATTTGAATTGGTTATAAAAACTGGTAGTGTGAACCAAAATATGTAATAGAACTCCCCACTTGTTTTAGTTCCACTCCCCACTTTTTAACCTAATTGTGAGTTTAAAGAGGATGTTTTTGCCTAGCAAATAAAATTGTAATATGTTGACATTGTCATCAATAAAAACTTTAAAATTTCAAGTGGTTATAAAAAGTTTGAAATTTGAATTGGTTATAAAAAGTGGTTGTGTGAACCAAAATATGTAACAGTACTTCCCACTCGTTTTAGTTCCACTCCCCACTTTTTAACCTAATAGTGAGTTTAAAGAGGTTGTTTTTGCCTAGCAAATAAAATTGTAATATGTTGACATTGTTGTCAATAAAAATTTTGAAATTTCAATTGGTTAAAAAAAGTTTGAAGTTTGAATTGGTTATAAAAACTGGTTGTGTGAACCAAAATATGTAACATCACTCCCCACTCGTTTTAGTTCCACTCTCCACTTTATAACGTAATTGTTGGTTTAAAGAACATGTTTTTTCGTTGGAAATAAAATTGTAATATGTTCACATTGTCGTGATTGTAAACTTTTAGATTAGAATTGGTTATACGAACCTTGAAATTATAATTGGTTAAAAGTACTGGTTGTGTCAACCAAAATATGTAAAAGAACTCCCCACTTGGGGTAGTTTCAGTCCCCAATTTTTAACGTAATTGTGAGTTTGAAATGCGTGTTTCTGCCTAGTAAATAAAATTGTAATATGTTGACAATGTTGATGGATTCAAAACACAAGACTGGGAACCGAAAACCAAAATATTCATCACCACTCCACATGAAGTTATTCTTGACTCCATAGTTGGAACTGAAATTCTGGGACTGATGTTACTCTTGTTTTGTTGTTAAATCATGATTGCCTACATCCAAATAAGGTTGCACCTAATGTATTGCTTATATGAATAATTTGTTTGCATCAAAGTATCAAATATTTCACCAGTATTTGCACATTGAAACATCAAATACATGTTAATTAAAGAAATGACTCCCAAGTTACAAAAAACTAACAAAATGCCACAATTTATTTAAATTTTTGTAACGAGAACTTAAACACACAAAACACTTGTTAAAACATCTGTGTGGATGTCATAACATCAGACTAAATCTATTGACTTTGCAACGTCACAGTAACACCGATTAATGTAAACCTCAACTATAGGTTGTTTTTGAAGATGGTCTACCTCAAACACCAATTTGTCTCCTTCCTTCAAACTATTTTCAACATAAAACTTCCTCCAGCCTTGTCCAAACTTAGTTGATTTCTTCGTTCGCGACACAAGAAGTTTGCATTCCACTCCATTTTTCTGTGCAACCAGATATATGACATTCATTTCAAGGCTCTTGATGACTTCAACAAAAGCAACATTCAAGTCTTGTTAAGATAACCAACAATAACGTCACCAAAAATATGTGGAATCCATAGGTATTAATCGTATTTAAGAGAATTCACATTAGAAGAAGAGTAATTACCAGGTGACTTGCTTTTGCTTGAGATTTAGTCAACGTCACCGCAAACAATGTTGTTCCAGGGTCCGTGGATGCTCTCTTTAAGAATGCCTCCATATTTTCTGGTGTGCATTCGCCAATAAAAGTTATAGAGTCCTCAAAATTCCTTCTGCGCGCTTGCTTGGAAGCATTTTAAAATATAAAAAAAAAGTATTGCGCCCAGAGGTAGGGAGTGCCCTCCATTTATGTGGGGAGTGCAACCAAATATTTTGGTCTACAGAGGCAAAATAAAAAATGTAACACACACCATAACCTGCACAACATCATGATCTCTGAGTCATGTACATCAAATTAAATAAAAGTTACAAAGTGCTCAAAATTCGTTCTTCATCCTCGGTTGGAAGCATTTTCAAATGCTAAAAATAAAAACTGCACCCAGAGGTGGGGAGTGCTCTCAGATTATGTGGGGAGTGCAATCAAATATTTTGGTCTACAGATTCTGATATCAAAAATGGAACACACACCAATCATCTGCACAACATCATCATATCACATTCTTGTAAATAAAGTTCAATAAAAGTTCTCACCACCAGAACATCATCACCTGACATCATCAGAACACATAATAACACCAACAAATTATAGCCAATCAAACACCAAAACCCATCCTGTGAAACATAAAAAATTCCTATTTTCCATCTCCCACCATAAGTCAGTAACATACGGCCACCAAAATTCCAAAACCCCCAAATGTGCTACTTTGAAAAATTTGGTGTTGCCCAAAGGCACACCATTGTCAAACACCACAACACGCGACTACACAATGGAGACTACAAAACCACACCACAGTGCAAACAACACCAAGGACTCAGTCAAACAATGTTCCACCAAAAACGAAAATAAAAAACAAGTTTTTCCCCCAAAGCTCAAACCTTTTCCAATGTTGAACGAAATAACAGGAACCTTACACTCAAACGGCGTTGCAGAACGGCTTCCGGTGGAATGGCTATCATTGTTGTCGACTCGCTTCCACTGGAATCGATCTCGTCCAGTATCGTCGCTATCGCAGGTGTCTCCTCTCACGGTGACGGCCTCCCGCTTCGCTTCTCTAACACCAGAACTTCACTCTGTCTCCACTTTCTCCGACTTTCTCTCTCCCTGTCTCACCAACACTTTACTCTGTCTCCACTTTCTCCGCCTTTCTCTTTCCCTATCTCACCAACAATTTCATTTTGCCAAAAACAACTTTCAGGGTAACTTCCGCGCACGTGCACATCACTTTGGTCTCATTTAAAATAATTACTTTAAAAATAAAAAAAGGCTGCCACGTAAGCCATGTCAAAATTGAGTTCAAAAATTATGTTGAAATATCATTTTCGATATAAATAAGTGCAAACTTCACCTTATAAATTAGATTTTGTAAGATTGAATTAAACTTAAAGTCTACTCCTTCTCTATATGTTCTTTAACTTCTTCCTAACTTATATAATATAAATTAAACCTAAAACATATCAAAAGCAAAAACTATTCATTCTCTAGTATTTATGTAAAAAATATCCATTTTTTCATAAAATAGTGCAGAAGTGAGTTAAAAATAGAGATCTCATAGTAATGTTATTATTTTATTTTCATTCCAGCCCCAGTTACCAAAAACTATGTTGTTTGTTATGTTCTTTTCTTTAGACAATCAGAAAAAGAAGTGGCTGTATTTTGATCTATCAGAAAGAAATAATAGTGAAAAGAAAAATATTAAGGAATATTGATGGTCTAAGAGAATAATTTAGACCCCAAACTTTTGTAGTGAACATTATTGTTGTATGCTGCTTATAGATTGTTATATCTACCCGATGTAAATAGATTTGATTGTTTTGGTTTGAGTAGGAACAAACCTCGGTATAAAATCTACAATGTATAAATATATATTTTATATTGATTTGGGTAATAAGATGTTCTTTTTTCAACTTTTGTTGTCCGAAGTGAATTTATTTGTGTGACCTATTTTTTTTTAAAGGAGATCAGTATTGAAAGATTTCATATTTATATAAGAAATGTTAAAATAACAACTTAAGAATTTTAAAATTTTAAAATAATTAAAACCTTGGATAAAAATATTATTTAATATAATATCTTTTCTTTCTTTATTATCTGTATTTATTTCCTGAATTTATTTTACAAACAAATGTTATTATATACATGTTTTTTTAAATAATAAAATCATTTTATTTTATTATATACATGTTTTTTTTTCAACATTATCCATAAGTCATCATATTTTTAAAAAATTTAAAAACTACTCATAATAAAAAATATATTTACACAATAAAATTATAAAAATTATTTTATAATTTAAGATTTTTTTTTTCAACATCCAGTAAATGATATAAAGGTGATATCCCCACTTTTATCCAAATTTTAACACCTCTATCTCTAAATTTTATTAATATGTATTTAAAGGATACACCAGTACAGCAAATGGTTTTGACATATGTTATTTTTAATACTATACGGTTGGTGAACTAAATTATATCCCACCGTAATAAAGAGGAAGGTTTAAGGGTTTAAGGGTATGGATCCCAACCAAAACCTATATTATATCAAATGGATTCGGTTATAAACACAACGGAAACCCAAAATCGTTCACAAAACATTGTTGTGAGAGAGGAACCTAAGAGCAGAAGTGAGAGCGAGTATGAGATAGATCGAGAGTAAAACTGTTAAAATTGTTGCGAGAGAGAGCCTCAGAATTAGAATGAGAGAGATTAAAAGCGAGAGCGAGAATGAGATCACAACAATAGGTCACAATGGTTACATGAGAGCACCCCAAACATGACATAGTGACAATGGAAAACTTGGAATGCAACAACACTAAAACAAAGAAAACAAACATTAGAATTTTGAATTGATAAACAAACCTCAACGAAACAAAAAAAGAACAAGAGGGAAGAGATAAATGAACCTCAACGAATGACCTTATGGAGAAAGAATGGATGAAAATCCGAGTTCTGCATAGGTGGAGGAGAAGAAGAACAAGTTCTCCTAAACATGATGCAACTTGGCCTTTCACGGACTTGTAAAAATTTACAAATGAACTATGGAGAGGGATAACGACTCCGGTTCTCTATAAAGTCGAAGTCAATACTCAGAGAATCATACAAAATCTTTAAAAATACAGTGACATTTTTTGAAATAATCAACTTTAGTATCGACTATAATAACCGAAACCTATACATGCCCTAATTGTCTGAATATAGACTTTAGTATTGAAATATTTTGGTATCAACTTTAGACTATAAAAAAATATTAAATTTGTACAAAATATTTATATATTTCAAAATGACCATATAACACATGTAGAAAATATAAATTTATAAATATTCTATTTTTTAAAATTCAAAATTACAAATAAAAATCTAAAATTTTTAAATATTAAAATAATCCAAAAAATACGTTTAGAATGTAATTTTATAAATAATAATATTTTTTAAGATCCAACAATACAAATAAAAATCGCTAAGTTTACGTATTAAAATAATAAAATAAAATAAAGATAAAAAATTACAATTATAATCACTATTTTATAAATTAAAATAATAAAATAAAATATAATAGAGAATATGATTTTATAAAACATATTATCCATTTTAAGATCCAAATTTAGAAATGAAAAAAACCATTTTATATAATTTTCATAAATTTATTATAAAATGATATTTTTGTTAATTTTTCCTTCAAAAATTATTACGAATTATTAAATGAAAATCAACTAAATTATAATAAATTATATTACTTATTAATTGTGTTTTAAGACAATAGTAACCAACAACAGTAAAGAATAATTTGTCTTAGAAAGAAGAAAATAAATATACATTATCACATAAAAAATAAATTATGCACATTATTGTATTTATTTTTAATGTTTATGTAATACATTGGGATTAAATTGTGTGCTTATAAAATTTACAATGACGATAAAAATGACACTAGAAAACAAAAATAATGTTAAAAATGATAGAAAAAAATTGTATTAACTAAACTCAAATTCTAAGTTACATATATAATAATAGTACATTCAATCAATTAACAAGGTTAATAAATAATATTTAATTCTTAATATAATAGAAAAAATGTTAGTAAACTAGTTTGATTATTTATTCACAATTTAAGAAAATAAAATCACTGTAAATAAAAAACCATCAAAAGGAAAGTAAATTGTAGTTGAGTTAATCTAAAATGATAAAAAAATAAAATTATTTTTATAACAAAAACTATAAAGAATGTTGTATATTGTTAAAATTAAATAATATTATTTATAAATTGACAATTTTAAGTAAAAATAGTTATAAATGTGTATATTAAATTAAAAATTCAGTCAGGGCATGAAAGACTGATGGTGGGTCACATTCATTCATTCATGTATATGTCTACGGAAAAAAAGAAGATTCCTCATTCTTTGTTTGTACTATATTAATAATGTAGAATAAGGAACGTACAGTATTTAAAGACTCAATATTTCAACACGGCTGGAACTTCAACATAACCATTTTCAAAGAAAGACACACATGTTAAGTGAATGTGTTTCACAAACTATTTCGTTTTTTCTGTTCATCTGTCAATCATCTAGAAAGCTGTAAAAGAAGCTGTCTTTTGCAAGAAAAATAATTGTTTGCAAAATAAAAATAATTTAAAACAAATGTTTCTTTTTTTCTTTTTACATTTAAGCGTCTATAATCACTTTTAATAGTTTTTATTTTATTTTTAATATTTTTATATGTAAAAGATAATATTGATACAAAAATAATAATTGTATTAAATTTCTTTTAGCAAATTTATTAAGACAAAAATTATAATTAATTAAAAAAAATAGAAGATTCACTTATAAATTAAGTAAAATAAATAACTCTTAATTTGAAACTGAAATATTCTATTTCAATCTTCATGAAGAATAATAACATTTCTTGTTAATGAGATTGTAATCAATTAAATAAAATGGTTAGAAGTTTCACATCCACTAAAATTTATAGTACATACGTAGGTGCAAACTACACTAAAATTTATAGTATATATGTAGGTGCAAATTACATTTCAGTTTTGTAAAATTTAATTGGACTTAGAATATACTTTTTAATATGGTATCAGACAATAACAGTTCTTTTAAGGGCAAGAGGATGTCATGGCCTCCTCAACATTATTTAGAATTTTTTAAATTTATATATAGTTAGTTTTCAAAGTTTTTTGAAAATTTAAAATTTAATGTAATATATATTGAGAGTTGATTCAAATTAAATTAGATATTTTTTTATTTTATTTATAAAGCACAATATTTAATGTGGTTGTAGGGGGTTGTGAGGTTAATTTGGTAATGGTGGTGGTTTTAGTGTGGTTGTGGTAGTGGTGGTGGTAGTTATAAGGTGATAGGGGTGGTTTTAGTTTGGTTGTGAAGGTAGTAGTAGTGGTAGTGATAGTGGTGATGATGGTGACAATGGCGAAAGGTCATGAAATGAAAGGTAAGGGTGATGAAGGAATGAATGGTGAGGATTATGATGAAGTGTGAGAGTAATGAAATGGAGGGTGAAAATAAATTGAACAAATTGAATTAAAATAGGAACATTTTTGAACAAAATACAAATAGTCATACTTAAAATAGTTTACGAAATATGAACAATGTCGTTACCGAATTAAACGGCGTCAACGAAAATGGTGAAATTGAACATAATTTAAAACAGGGATCACATTGAAAAAAAAGAGAGATCAAATTGAACACAAAAAAGAAAAAAAGGATCAAATTGAACAAATTGGACCAAAACAGAAACCAAAATAGTATTTAAACATAAAAATATAAGACAAGTCATTCCATAAGTTAATTAGATGAGTATAAAAAAAATTATTAGACAAGTCTATAAATACATTGAGTAAAGAAAAAATAACATTAGACCATATCAACACCCAATCTCATTCGAATAAATAAATTTATTTTCAAAAAATTAAAAATTAAAAAATAAATAGTAAATAAAAGTATAAGAAAGGTGATGATAAGAAGAAAAAGTTAATAAAAAAAAGAGCCAAAATCTATTTCCATTCACCATTATTTTCCTTTTACATTTTTGTTTTGGCCAATTAATTTTTAATATCTGCACCTGTGTTTTTTTTCTTTTTACACATTACTTTTTTTCTAGTTAGATCCATATTATTTTTAATAACTACACTTTGACATTTTTAATACGCATTTTTGTTTTCTTCATGGGTCAACGGTCCATTGCATTTCATTTTATCAAACCCACACTTTTACTTTTGACACCACAAAATACTCTCCACTCATGGCCCTCCACATGGCATTCTCTCTTCTCTCTCCCTGACTAATTTTCACTCAAAAACAATCTCCTAAAAAATTTCTTCATTCTTCTCCCATGGAAGCAGAACACCAGAACCTTTATTCCATATGCCATTTTTCTCCCAATTCTTTCAATCTCCAACACAAACCCAAGCTTCTCCTTTTTCTCCACCCATTTCCCTCATTGCCTCCCCTCCAATCACACCTTCATTAATGTGATTTTGAGGTTGAATCAATGTGATTTAAATTGATCCTGCTCTGTTTTGTGGCTTTGAGTGGGTGGGTATTTGTTTTATTTGATTATGACATTGTATGTGTGTTTGTGATTAAGGGTAATGTTGATCACTGCCCACTGTGATTGCAGTTCTTGGGGTACGAATGTGTTGATTGGTAAAGAAATTATGTGCTTTATTTGAATGATTGAATGTTGAGGGTTAATTGTTGATGATTGATGCCGTTAGCTCTTTTGGGACACAAGCGTGTGATATGAGAAATAGGTAATAGCTGTGTTTGACAGAAGTTGTGTTTTTGTTTTGGTTCGATTGGGTGAGCTGTGATTAGGTTGGATGCATATGACTGACTTCTTGGGGGAGGGGAAAGGTGTTGGTGTTTAAATGATTTATCCAGATACCAATCCGTAATCCATTGTTTATTCATACAAGAACTTTTTATTTGCTCAAAATTTTGACCCATTCCATTAGGTCCATTTTATTTCAACCACAATTATATTTTAATGACCCAATTTCTTTTATTAATCAATAAATAAAAATCAAATTAAAATTAATTTCACAAGCTTTCGATCAATTTTATATATTTTTATGCTCATCTACGTCTTCTAGTATTTAATTCTTTTTTGAAAAAAAAACTAATCAAAAGATTATTTTCCACGCTTCTTTTATGATATTTGTATGATGGTTCATGTTGTTTGACATCTCGAGATAAATATATGAGTGCTCATGTGATGTCAGTGTTGTTTAATACTTAATATTTTTTTCAAATAATCAAAATATACATTTTAAAAGGTATGAGTATCGATGTGATCGCATCATCGTAGTACTTTGTACCTTTCTTTTTCAAAAGAATTGTACAGTAAGCTCTTCTTTTGGATGTTTCTATGGTCGTATGCACTATGTGACATCTTAATAAAGGTCTAAGTAATCGTGTGACCGTTTGTGTTGCCCTAATAATTAGTTTTTTTCATTTTCTCAAAAATATCAAAAATACAAAATCGTCAAAAATTAAAAACATCAACATCTTCAAACAAACAAATCTTTCAAAATAACTACATAATTATGAATCTCCATTTTGAATGGAGATATGTAGGTGTAAGGATTAATCCTTGTCGTACCTAAAAATCCAAACAAATATTATTGTCCATTCTTTTTTTATTCATTGAGGAAAAAAATATTTTTAAAATCATATCCATTTGCATGTTTAATTAAAGATATTGCCCTTGGACGAGGACAACCGCTGCAGGGTGATAACATTTTTCCTACGTGTAATTGACTCCTAGATTCAAAATCCAGTTTTCGTAGACAATGTCTTATTTTATGGTTTTCTATAGTTTTTTCATAATAAACTATGTGGTGACTCCAACATCTCCATTTTAAAATTATTTTTTTGGTTTGTAATCACGTCGTAATTTCGATTATGATAGGCAAATTTCTCCATATATTGATTAGAAAAATCTAATAATACACAATAGATGAGTCATTCGTATATTGATTAGAAGACTATAGCAATATACATTAGACAAGTCTTTCCACATATAAATTAGATAAGTTTATTAATACACATTAGACAAGTTTGTTCATTCGTTGATTAGATGAATCTTGCTATAGATATTAGACAAGCATGTTCATACACGAATTAGATGAGTATAGAGAGAAATATAAGACATGTCTAGCAATACACATTTGACGAGTATAGCAAAAAACTTTCGATAAGTTATTCCATATATTGATTAAATGAGTCTATGAAAACACATTAGACGAGTTTGTTCATATACTGATCAGACAAGTCTTGCAACACCTGCAACTTCATCTGTTCCCACCAAATAGGTGATCATCGCAAAAGAAGAGACAAACAATATAATAAAACACAAAAACACATAACAGGGTAAGCTAGGGTACCAAAGAAATATTCATACATATAATTATATAATGCCAAAAACCTACAAACATGGTATATAATATATCTATATCTATAATCACACGAGCAGTTGACACTAAACTCAATTATCCGAATATATATCATAGATATAAGTACCATTAAAGGTTTGCACCTATGATGGTTTCTAGTCTTCGTATAGTACTAAGACACAAGGGGTCGTCACCCAAGCACACAAGGTTAATCCTAGCCTATGACCGAAGAACAAGTCCAAAGGCTAGGATCTCCTACCACTCTCACCACATAACTTATTCAACTCTATGTGAGTTTGAATGATTATTAGAGTCAGGATGCCTGCTTCCAGATTCCCCTGTATCCAAGCATTTCCTTGAAATCCTTCAAACTTGATCGCATATGCTCACCACATCATATTATATTCAATTCATCGTAATGAGAACCATAAACATACTTCACATCAACCACAAAAATCCTTAAAACAGTCAAACAAGAGAAACATGCAAAACAGGGCAAATAACGCTATATATAAAGTACATCAAAATGGTGAAAATCATTTCTCTTACCACAAACTTCAAAACAAAGATCTAATCAGTCAAAGTGAAGATTCACATGTCTAGGATCAACTGTCAAAATTTCAACAAACCACATCAAAATTAACTATCAAGATGATCAATTCAATAGAAAACTAGGATAAACCCTAAGACAACTTAACACCTTTAGCTCCACAAGATGCTCTATCTATACCTAGGAACAATACAAGAATGATCAGGTCCAATTGTTACGATCACTGATCAACAAATACTCATATAGAAGATCAAAAGAACACATGCAAGTAGAAAAGATTCACATGTGTCAAAAACTAGAAGAAGACCAAAGAAAAAGGACTAAAACCTAACTTAAGCGAATGGAGAAACTGATCGTCGTCCAATTTGAAGACATTGTCGTGAGGATCACTTCTACATTCTCAGATCTTCAATCAGGCGAACAGAGGGGAAAAACCCTTAGAGAGAAGTCAGAGAACTCTAGAAATATGGTTTCTAGAGATGATGTGTCTTAAAATAATAAAACTCGTTTATAACAATTCTATTTATACTAAAACCTTTTAATATTATAATAATCGAGTCTCACTATTTTTAAATCATTATCACTTTTAAAACGTCATTTTCTAGGGTCTTACATTTAATTTGGTCTCTATATTCGTTATTTTTGTTCAATTTAGTCCCAATTTTGTTTAAAATTGAGAAATTTTGTCCTTGTTGAAATTGAGACCAAATTTAATTTTTATATAAAAGTTATAATGATGTTTTTATTAAAATTCACATTTTTATTATATATTTTTTGTTTAAGGTTACAATTAATTTAAAATTAGAACGAAAATTTGAAGATGAGAATTAACACCACCGTTGATCTAAAATTTTAAAATTAGTCCTCATCCTTAAAATTTTCATTCTAATATTAAAATAATTGTATCTCTGAACCAAAATATTTAATAAAAATGTGAATTTTAATAAAAACATCATTATAACATTTATATAAAAATTAAATTTGGTCTCAGTTTCGAGATGGACAAAATTGTTCAATTTAAAAAAAAATTGGAACTAAATTGAATATAATAATGAATATAAAGACCAAATTGAATATAAAACATTGACTTTGAAATGTGACATGTTGTTGGGTTGACAGGTGGATATTTTTTAAAATAAAAAATAAAAAATAAAAATAAATTATAAAAAATAATAAAAAAACAAAAAAATATGAAGTGACATATGACAATCACCATTTATTGTCGTTAATCATTTAAACAACATTAGCAAAAAAAGACTAAATTGAACAACATTGACGAAAATTAAGATCTGATTGAACAAGAAAACAATATTAGGAATAAAATGACAAAACTAAGCGAAAATATGGACCAAATGTATATTTTAACCAAAAATTTATTCTCTATTGTTTTCTCTCTCATTACCCGTGCATCATTGGAGGTGACCATTACAAGCGCACCTTTCTTCTTGTCTTTTCTCATTGTCCAACTCAATGGTGTGTGTCTTGCTTTTCCCATTGTTCAACTCCCATTTTTGAATATGGCTTTAAATTTTATATCTTTTTATTATTTGGTAAATTTATTTTTTTAATGTTATTTAATATATTTTTATTTAAAATTGATTTATTGTGTATGCTTACATTTAAATTGTTTGAAATTGTTGTTGTTTATTTTTTTAATATGTTATTTAATATATTTTAACTTAAATATATGATTTTTTGTATGTTTTGTGAGAATATAGAAAAATGGCCTAGGAATGGTGTTGGTGTAGATTTCTAATCATTTTGTCTAGATAGGATATCCGGTGAGAAATAAAGTTCTAAGGAGCAACTGAGTAAAAATGACAGTTTAACCAAGGTAAGAGAAACTAATCTTAATTCTTGGATTTTATGTTAGAATAATTGGTTGGTACGATATTGTGTTTTAGATTTTAAATTGGTATGTGACACTTGATTGATTTGGTTGATGTGATGATGATTGGCTAAATGAGAAAAATGTGTTGTATATTGAGTTTGATATTTGAGTTGTGAAGGTTGAAATGAATATGTGGAATAGTGTTGTACTATCTAATAAGTTGTTTTAATTGAACTGTGGTGTATTGTATTTATTAAATTGGTTGAATAAGGTAAGTATTGTTTATATATATATATATATATATATATATAATTGAACCAATCTAATATGCAAGAAAATAAGTGTTTGCTCGACAAGAACTGTGCCATTTAACGACCATCTGTAACATCCCGTCCGGATATTACGAATTTAATAAAATAAAATAGAAATAATACATCAGCATTTATTTAAAATCTCATTTAATAATAATGTCTCGTTTCCCAAAACACGGGAAATGTAAAACTTCATTGTATTACCAACAAGTCCATAAATACAAAACAGTGAGTTTTGTCAAGTAGGTCATGAGCCTTTACATCATATATTAAAATAGAGTGATAAAAACATGAACATAAAAATTCCCATAAACATCCTCGCTCCGCAACTAAGCCTCACCAGCTCCACCTGCATCATCACCTGCTCACGTGTACCGCGTACACGATCATCGCCAAACACATGCAGATAGGGTGAGCTAACAGTTGAAACACACAAAAATATATATCAACATACATATACATGTATAACCATTACAAATAATATAACAACAACACAAATTCTTTCTTTATATTGCATGGCCACAACCATATAACATATCCTTTCTTTTCCCACATAACCTTACTCCATTTCCATCACATGGCCACCACCATGTACACCGATGCACCTAGTGGAAGTCTCGTTACCTTCCCTCCACATGGCCACCACCATGCATAATAGGTACATCAGGAAACCTCGTTCGAGTTCTTCTCATGACCACAACCATGTAAGTAGTGTTCTATATCTTCTATTGAGTATCTCCAGGTGCCTTGCTGCCACACCTATCAGCCACAACCGATAGAGCACGTGCGAAAAACATGCTACGGATCACACACCGTAATGCCAGGTGGAGTTCCCTAGTACAAACATAGTTCCTAACGTCCCAGGACTACCAAACTCGTCAGCAACCACTGAGGAGGGCAATCCATTTGGACCCATCCGTACTGGCCACAACCAGCACACTCACACCGGCACACTCGCCAACCCGAGCCACAACTCAAGGTTCCTCGTGTTCATCCGCTATCCCGAGCCCACAACTCAAGGAAAGTCATTCCGGGCCACAACCCATAGAATGCCACGTGCTTAACCCCTATCCTGAGCAACAACTCAAATATACGTTCTGGGCCACAACCCTTGGAACACCAGCAAGCCCACCAACGAGATATTCTTAGAAGCCTTATAGACCATACTTTACAATTTCCACTTCATCCCAATAATATAGCATTAACACATGCTTTGGAAGTTTCCCAACACCCTTACTCCTTTAAAATAAACTCCTTTGTGTAACTTGTCCAGCCTATCTCGCTTAAGCGAGATCATTCTCGCCTGGGCGAGACTCCCACTCGCCCAAAATTAATATACCTTGTCTAGGCGACGAGTTCAACAATAACCACCAACCTTCCCTCGAGATCTCGCTTAGGCGAGAGGTGCTCGCCTGAGTGAGACGCCACTCCGCTCAGAACAACAATCGATCCCGCCTACGCGAGATGTCCAATCAAACCACCTAAAACACCCACGAATTCTCGCTTGGGCGAGGTATACTCGCCTAAGCGAGACGACCTATCGCCCAAAACCAAATCACACCGCCTGGGCGAGATGCACGAGCAAAATAGAGAACACACGTCCCTGCATGTCTCGCCTAGGCGAGCCTAGCTCGCCTGAGCGATAATTGCAGGTTCTGGCATTGATTCACGCACATACACATTGCACCAACGACCCAAAACATATCTCAACCACACCAATTCATTAAGCACAATTTAGATAGACACATGAGCATTATTTGGACACGAAAATAATCACAAACCACCCAACTTTGCATAATCACAGAATGCACAACATATCATCCCATTATAGACAACTCTTAGGTCAAATTCCAATGCAACAGTCCCCAAAATCCACAATCCCGAATTCCCTCAAGTATGGCACGAAATTTGGGGCAGCAATTCATCAAAATCATACAAAAACAATGCAGTTAAGATAAGGTTCGGATTCAGCTCCCCTAACCTGAAAAATCCCTAGCTTAACTTGTTAAATTGGGAAATTTCCTTTGATCACCAAGGCTTGCCTTATCAACACTTCAATTACCCTCTGTACTTCACTCCCAAATTTCGTCCTCCCTCTAAAGCTCTCAGAAAACAGCCTTCCAAAACCCTATTCTCTTCTCAAATTTTGCCTTTTATAGGTCTTACTAATTGGTTAATAAAAAAAATGGGAATATGATTAAATTTGGTTTTATTGCTTTTCAAGGGGCTGCTAAAGTTTACACCAAAAAGAGTTAAATTTGACTCACCAAGGTTTGAACCCATGACCTTCCCAATGCCAAATCAAAGCTAAACCACCAGGCCAACTTATGTTTCTTGCTAAGACACACAATTCAAGCATTATCTCATACAAAAATGTGGCCCAACATACCATTAAAACAATAATAACAAAAATACATACAATTGGCATACATAGGACTTGAACCCAAATCCTCTCACACAATCAAAGTACTCTCAACCACTTGAGCTAGTACTTTTCCACATTATACATAACAGAATTTAATGTCATAATTGCACAACCTACTCGCATTTATTAATTAATTATTTATGTAATTAATTAAATTTCGCGGATCTTACACCATCCACGGGAGGAAAAATCTCTCATTTAAATCCACTGATCCCAACTCTCGCCTAACAACCCTAACCACCCCAAGCTTTTTGGATTTTCAAAATATTTTTTCGTATAGCAATAGTTCCACTCGCCCTATGACCAAGCCCCTAGGAGCCCATTTTTAGTAGGCTTGTATGGCTCACTCAATGAGTGAAATGTCTAGAATTCATTGGATTTTAAATTTAATATTTTTGTCAAATGGTGGTTTGACTCGTCGAATGGTGGTTTGACTCATCCAACGAGTCTACATAGAACCATAATTTTGCAGAATATATTAGTTTGCATAATTGATTCCTTTAGGTATTTTTACCTCTTTTACCAACCATAGTAGCTACAAATTAGTTCAAAATTAGACAAAAGGAGTCAATTCAATCTAAAATAATATACATATTCTTACTTTGGTCCTTAATCACATACAACTTATTCCATTCACACCATCAAGACAATAATTTAACATAGCATAACACAACTAACATTACTACCACTACAAGAAAAATGCTTATTACCGACAGTCAGAATTCATCGATAATGGCCCTAATCTGTCGGTAATGATGTTTTACCGACGAACTTTCGACAACAAAAAATTTGTCAGTAAACTCATCGTCGGTAATACTTTACTGATGGATTATATAAGTTCGCCGGTAATTTTCGACGGACACATCCGTCGACCAAGCCATCGACCATTACCGACAGACCTGTCCGTCGGTAATTACCGACGACCACATTCGTCGAAAAATCCATTCGTTCATCCACTGTCATTACTGACAGATCCGTCCGACGATAATTATCGAAGGATATTTCTGTCGATAATTACCTATCATCAAATCACAAATATATCACATATCATCAATTTACCCAATCACAACAAAAATCATAAAATCAATTTAAATGACTAGTTTCTTTTATTCGAATTGTGAGCTACTAACACAAAAGTTTCATTGATCCTATACACCTCTACTCACACAAGATGCAATATTTGCACAATAAAATTTAGATCAATGATCTAAACGCACTCTAACAATCTTAATCAAAAATAAATTCATTTTAAGCTCTTAGACAACACATGTAACATTAGAACATGCCACATGTAGAGACTAAAAAAAGATAAAATATGAACTTATTTTTATTCAAGATTCTGATTGGATAAGAATGTTATTCTTCACAAGAAACATCGATCTTCAAGTAGATATGTAGAATATAAAATAGTTAAGGAGAGTACCAAGATAAAAATGAATTACTTTATATAGAGATATAGTAGTGTCTTTTAAATAAAACTCAATTAACAAATTTCTACTTATAACTCAATCTTTTCAATAATAAAATAATAAAATATATTTTATAAAAGTTATTTTTACTCTTTAAGTATTTTCTAAATGTTACAATGAATTATTTTTTATAAGAATAGATGAAACTTAAACTTTTACAGTATTGTACTTAGTTAAAAGGGTCAAATATCATGTCATTAAAAAAATTTAGGCTTAATGGAGTAGTATCTTAAAATAAATATAAGGGTTAACTATTTTTTTACTTACTGAACTTTGTCATGAAATTGAAATTCGTCTTTGTCCGAAACATTAATACATTTTGTTTCTTAAACTTTAAAAATGAATATAGTTTTTTTAACCCAATTACGTTAATTTGTTTACGTGTAAAACACATTTTCCAACAAATATTGAAGTGAAAATATGTCATATGGTATAAATAACTCAAATACTACCATAAAACGTGTTTGGCATGTCAAAAAAAAATTTAATGTGATTAAATTAAAATGACTACATATACTTATTTTTGAAGTTTAAAGACCAAAATTTATCAAAGTTTAGAACATCACACATTATAATTTATCATCAAAATTCAAAAACTGAAAACATACTTATTCTTAAAATATAAATATTTACTATTTGTTTGCATTGTTATTATCATGTTAAATTTATTACAATGCAAGTGATATATTTATTTATTTATATCACTTTTATTACCTGTTAATTAAATTGTCAATCAGGTTTATCTAAAACCTCTCAACTTATGATATGACATATTACCTTTTATTAAAATGTCTTATTAAAAATAGTTTTTTAAATAAATAACTTTATTATATTATACACGTTTATTATATTATAAACTAATTATTATTATAACTAAAAAATTTTATATTACATAATATTTTTCTTTTTGTAAAAAAAGAAAAATATTTTTATATTTTTTTAATAATTTATAAATAATTATTTTTTATAAAATTATAAAATTAACAAGTGTTTTCTATAATTTTTTTTTAAAAAGTATTTTATAAAAAATATTTTAAAAAATTAATAGTAAATTCTTAATAACTTTTTTATAAAGAATTTGTAAATATTTTTACAAAAATATTAAAATAAAATTAATAAAAATATGAAATTTTTTAGTATTACATAAGAAAACATTTTAATTAATTACTTTAATAAATATAATAAAATTAACTTTCCCGTGCGTTATAATTAAATAGACTTCCGACGTACTCTTAGGTCCAACTTTTCTTAGGTCTGACTTTTGTCTTGACAAAGACAGACTATAAAAGGAAAGTTATTATTAGCATATATAATAAGTCTGATTTAGAGTTTCGGATTCCCTAATTATGATTGAAGGTAACAAAAATGAAGTGGGTACCTTTCTAAGTAAGTTATTATATCAACCCAGATGATACGTACTGACTTTTCAAACATTAATTCTAACACCTATTATAGTTTCTTTTTTATTAATAAATATTAACACTTTATTATATTACTACCTTTATTCAATTTAGTGATTTCAATTAAAAAAATAAAGTCTAATAGACATGTATTATTAGTAATGAAAATTATTATTAATTAAAAAAGTAGTTTATTATTTACTAATTATATAATACTAGTAGAAATAGAAATACATGTACGTTTATATTTTTTGTAATAACTAAAACTAAAAAATATATATTAAATTAAAAAAATCACTAAAAACTATAAAATTAAATATAAATAAGTTTTATAATATTTTATTTTTTATTCATTTTGTAGACATTGTTTTTATTATAAGTTATTATTTTAGTTTTAAAAATTAGTTACGAGTAAAATATAAGAATTTGTATACCAAAAATAAGATAATATCCTTCATTGATGCTATCATAGATAACAAATATTATTAAATTATAAAAAACTATTAGAACAGAATAAATATAAAAGTACATATAAATTTTTAAAATAATTTTTTATCTTTTTGTAGGTGATTTCTTTTATTATGATAATTAGTTTAAAAATAAAATAGTAATAATTCATATACATTAAAAAAGAATCTTCTTGGTTAACATTATAAATATAAATAGTTTTTATAATTTTTTTGAATACTTTTAATTTACTTTATTAGTAATTTTGTTTTACTATAGATAATTAGCTTAGTTTGAAAAAAAAATGGTTATTAGAATAATAAAATGATAAGAATTTATAAATTATTGTAATAATATTTTATTATTGAGTTTCTATGTAAATAAGTCATTTAAAAAATCATTATTTATGTATATATTATCTCTCTTTTAAAATAAATCATAACTATTAAATATTGTATTCTGTAAAATTTTCGCCTTCCCCAGTTCAACTTCTTTTGTTATTTCTTATTTTCTCTCTATAACAAAAGTAATTCAAACTATATAATAAAAAAAATGCTCTCTTTAAAATGTTACACCTCATTGGGCAAGAGAAAAATAAAAAATAAAAGATGTAACAAAAAACGAGATAAATACATACAATAACAAAATTTAATACATACAAATATATATATATATATACATATATATATATATATATATATATATATATATATATATATATATAAGAATGTATAGTATTAGCTAAAATAATAATCCAACTTAATCAAATGCAGGACTTTTATTCAGAACCTATATTTGAACAATTCTTTTCAAAGTAATATAAAAATTCCTTATTATATATTTATTTTACTCTTTATAAATGTAAAGATAAAATATAACTATTTTGAATTTAGCTTATAAAAAAAAACAGTCCAAGTAAATTTTAAAGAGCTAGAAGCAAATAAGAATCCAAACACGGAAATATTATTATATAACTATATAATTACAGGTTCCCCAGACCATTTTCATAGAACCCTAGATTGTAATAAATCTTAGAATATCAACACCATCAATGGCTGATCTTCAGCAGGGAGATCAACCCTCTTCATCCAAAGCGATGGAAAGAAAAACTATAGAAAAAAACAGGAGAATCCATATGAAGAATCTCTGTTCCCAGCTTAACTCTCTTCTCCCTAACAACACTAATCCCAGGGTTTGTTTTGTTCTCTCTCTTTCAACCATCTTGCTTGGATGAAAAAGTCATGTTTTTTGTAAAACATTATGTGTGTTTTGATTTATAGTAGTTTCATTTATTGCATATCCAGATCTAAAGTATGAACTTCATCAGTATCGCTGAAGTTGTGTGTGTGCAATGGTTTGAGGGTAATTAACTCACACAACATTGAACGCAGGGTGAACCATTATCACGTGCTGATCAAATAGACGAGGCTATCAACCACATCAAGAACCTAGAAAGTAAGGTGCAGATGGCGGAGAAGCACAGAGAAAGTTTAAGGGAAAGGAAGAGATCTCGTAGTGGGTGTTCTGGTTCTTCTGCATCAACAAAACTTGAGGTTCATGAACTGGGTTCCTCGCTACGAATCACTCTGGTGTGTGGCTTCGAGGACCAGTTCATTTTGAGGGAAATTATTCGTATGCTGCATGAAGACAACATAGAAGTCAAAACGGTTCATTCCTCACGCTCATCTGGGACCTCATCGCTACATGTTCTGAACGCGGAGGTACCAACCGTGTTGCCTCAGATATATTCCCTTTGTCTTTTTTCTTTTTTCTTTCATTAATCAATTGTTGTTTCTTGTTTTATGCAGATTCAGCAATCCTGTAACTTAGGAACAACCGTTTTGATCGAGAGACTGAAAAGATTTGTGGACGGACATGTGGAGACTGGAAACGCATAGATTTTCCCATTTGGAAAGTAGGTCGCTTGAAACACTGTTGAAATGTCACAATTTTATGTTTATTTTTGGGTTTATACATCCAATCATCAACCCATTTCAGATGTAACTCGTATAACGCAGCCACAGAACTTTAAGTTGTGCTTGTTGTCTTTTGAATATGAATGTCCTAGCTTTTTGAATTAATGCAGAAGGTTAATAATAATGAGTCTATCTTGTCTTTTGAGTTTCACATTCACTCACTACTCCTCATAAATAGTAAACCATCAAATATACAAATTTGGTTCATTAAGAAGCAATGCTTTACACCTATATTCTTTATCAATAATGACTTGTTTAAAACCTAGAAGAACTCTATAAAAGTTAATTGATTGTGTTCAAAGTTAAATAAAATTTTATTAAAAGATTGATTTTTTGTTGTTGTTATAAGAATCGAATAATAGAGAATTTAGAACTCTCTTTGTTTCTTTTTAGAAAAAGTACTCCTATTGTAATTATTTATTTAGTAGTGGCGTTATTATTTCACATAGAAAGTAAAATCATGCAATTTAAAAAAAAAACAAATAGAAAGTAAAAGTAGAATATTATCGGTTTTTATGTTTCCAAATTTTTCAAATAAGTACTAAATCCTAAACCCTAAACTCAAAATATTTTTTACACAAACAAAAGTTAACATATAAATAAAGTATTTCTTTTATAAATTTTATATATTTGACCTTTTCAATTTTATATATATCTATAAAAGAAAATTTTTGCATCTCAAAATATATTTTGAAGATTAGCCACTGCCTAACCTTTAATCATGCAAATAATATGTTGTGCTTAAGGTTAAGAAAAAGAAAAGAAAACTGATGGAAATTAATGTTGGTTTCTTAGTGTAAGAGAAAATAAATAGAATTTTAAAAAGTATGAGATTTATGATATTTTATATCTCACTTCCTTTTTTTTTTTATGTCTTTCTCTTGTCTAAGCCTTTTTCTTTCATTCCCACACAAAAGTTATTTCCCAAACCAGACTTAAAAGTAAGAACTAAAACACGACAGAAACCACTGCCCATGTTATTTTAAAAGTTGAAAAAAGTTCCTTTTACAATTAAACCGGTTGGTAAAAACTAGTTTTAAACTTTAGTTTTATTTAAAAGCGGTTTCTTGTAAAGTAGAAATATCGTATAAATTTGTTAATTTACCTAAAATTATTCAAATGATAATAAAATAGTAAAAAACTTTTAATTTTCAACAATTAATATACTTAACAATTTTTACTTTATAGTTTTTTAATGATATATATATATATATATATATATATATATATATATATATATATATATATATATATATATATATATAAGTTTCATGTCTCTTTTCTTTTGCTTGATGTACAGTGCTGTAAGAAAATATTTTATTGCAAAATAACTTTACCTGCAGTCTCCAATTATGTCTTTATGGGATTTTTTCTTGTTCTGATTTGGCTGGTTCAAGACCAGAAGAGTTGAGTAATTTCTTTCTGTACCTCCATAATTGGCACTTCTAAAATATGCATTTTAGATTATATAATTCAAAATATAAATATATCGTAAATTGTGTTCTTTAGGAATATTAAAAATATATTTTGAATTTTTTTTTTTTCTAAATTATATATTTCAGAATACAAAAATTACATTTTGAATTAAACAATTTAAAATACAAAAATGTATTGGACTGCAGGAATAAATTTATGGAGGTGTGGAGAAGAAACTTCCAGACTTGCAGCTCCCATGGCATACAATAGAAATTTGGTCATTACTTTCTTCACCCGCTTAATGTTTTATACACCCCTATTCTTTTGAAATACCTATATTGTCCTTCTGATTTATATCCTTTGAAGCTCTCAAAACTGCATTTTTGAGCCTCCTCTCCATTGTTGAAAATCAGTTCTGTAAAACTTGAAATGATTTTTGTTTTTCAACATTTCTAACAATAGTAAGTTTGCCCTTGGTTTTGAAGTTATTTATGAAAAACTTTAGTTAAAATTCATATTTTGAATTATATAGTTCAAAATAATATATACATTTTTTATTTGATCCATCATCTTTATATGTTTTATTATGAAAATGTGGCACTGATATCTTCATATGTTTTTTTTAGCTGCTCTTATCATCCTTTAACTAGAAAGCTAAAGATATGCCTTAAATGTTTTATATGGAAATTTAAAAATCATTGAATATTGTCAAATAAAATGTATACGACAAGTAATCTTTATTTTGAACAAAATAAAATACAATATATTTTATAATATATATATTAAAAATTGTTTAGTAATATTTAAAATATGATAAATATATAATTATTATTGTATAAATCTAAATTAAAATCATATATATATTAAAATTATTATATAAAAAATTATAAATTAATATAGATACTTATGAAATATAAATACGTAATCCAAATTAAAATATTAGAATATATTTTATTAATATTTTTGCATTATTTATTAGGCCCAGTAAAATGAAATCAGAATGATTGATAATTTATAAAATAAAAAGTTGGCTTGGAAATAGTTAAAAATATTAAGTTTTCCACTGGCCAGATAAAAAATATATCTAGTTATTAAACTAGTCTTTAAAATTCTGAAGATCTATTATTTATTTTCAAATTATAAAATAACGCTCTAATTCCTTATTTTACGCAAACTAAATGAAAGAAGGAGAAAGAGTGTTATCCGAACCAGGGTGGAACGAAAACCAAGCTGCAACATTTGAAGAAGCAGTTACAGTCTCCAAGTCCGACCATGGCGGCGGCAACGTTGTACTTGGCAAAACCATTTTGCACTTCCAAAATTCCACTGCCAAGAGTGAGCGACAGTGGAATTGGAACCGTAAAGTACGAAATTCAAACCAAATTGAAAACGGGTTTCCTGGGACTGGGTCTGTTCCACTTCCTCAGCTTCGTCGAACCAGCTGCATCTCTGCAACTGCAACTTCAGGAACCTCCCAATGCCCTCTCACTGCCCACATGGGCCATTCACGTTTCCAGTGTCGCTGAATGGTCACTTTACTTTCTCCATCGTTTCAATTGGCTTTAGCGTTATAATCACATCAAAATTACCCCATGAAGCATGCATTTTCCTACACTTACTCTCTTCATTCCTTGTTTTTGTATCCAATTATGAAGGATTATAGCCATGGCTTTGGTGTGGCAATATGGGCACAAATCTAGATACCCTGCTTGGAAGGGCCTTTCTTGGGGTATGGTGAGTGACCTCAGTTTCTTCACTCTCCAATTTTTTCTTCCCTAATTTCTACCATCATTTGCTATTCCTGCATCTCATACTTCTTTATTGTTGTAGGTACCTCTACTTGGTGGAGCTTTTTGTGCATGCACATGGCATTTCTTTTATAACTCTGAGTCCCTTGAGGTAATAGGGCTTTTCATCTTTGATGCAGAACTAAACTACTATCTGTTCCATCTCACTCTATTGTGTTTTATTTTATCTCATTCATTCTTCTCATCATTAGACTGCACAAACTTTGGCTACTCAACATTTAGATTATAAATCAGGTAAAACCAATATCCTCAAAAGCATTTTGTTGTCTAGGAATAACCAACTTATGAAAACATTAAATATCTTCTCTCTCTCTCTCTCTCTGTTGGGGGCAGGCCAAGATTGAATTTGGGGGAGTGAGGACCTAGGTAGAGGTTGCCAACTCTTTTTGTCTAGCCCAACCAAGCTTTGCCACCTTGTTAACTTATCATTCTGTTTTATAAACTGAAATCTAATTCAATTCATCACAGCACTGTGAAATTAGTTTTCTCTTTTTAAAATCTAGAAGCTGAAAAAGGACCTGCATTAAATTGAAAGTATAAATAGATTACACTTTAAAGAAAGGTCTCTGAAAAGTAAGAAGTAAGTGACAGAACAGCGGTGGAGTCCTATAGTTGATTTGAAATGTCAATTTTCTCTCCATCTAGTTAGTAAAAGCAGAATACTCAACTTGTGGAAAGAGTAAAGAATAGAGACAAAGTGAGAGAATTCTGTGTGCGATGATGTAGTATTCGATATTACTAGTTACTTAACTTTGTTTTTTCTCTGTGAATAAACTAGATGCATGTACCAATTTATTACCACCACCATCCATGTCTAGCAGAATACAGAAAACTAAACATTTCGGATTACTGAGTTGTTCTGTGAAATAATGCTGATGCATTACATGTTGCGCTCTATGTGAGACTGACCCTGTTGAGAAAACTGTCTTGTTGAATTACAATAAGAAATAAAAAATAGATTTTAAGTCTAATTCAACCTTACAAAACTGGTTTGTAAGGTGAAATTTACACTATATATACTATAAATTGACCTTATTTTTAGTTAAGGTGAAACTTCCTATACATGTAATAAAATGTAATCGATTTTGTAACATGCTGAAGATGTGAAATGATTGGGGTTCTCTAATGGATTGGTGCAGGTATTGGTGGCTCTTCAAGCGGCACTGACTGTTATAGGAAATGCTACAATGTGCATAGCTGCATATCGGATATACAAATCATCCCAAGGCTCCTAGAACTTTGAATTGTATGTACTTTGGTATCTGGAACCATGTATATAACTTTGAATGAAAGTCTAAGGCTTCTTCTGCTCATTGGTAAATTGTCCTTGATCTGGAAGAATGTGAGAAGAGTTCGCTCTCATAAAGGAAATATTTAATGACAGACAGAATCCATATATCCTGATTTGTAAGATAAACATGCTAGGAGATGATCATTCTTTCTGAATTTTATGCACAGTAATTGGTTCATTAATTTTATGCAAGTTTCCCTTACCTGAAGAAGTCACAGTTCAACTTTGAATGACTTTTGAACCGTTTAAGATAATACTTTGAAGAAGAAAAATCGATGAAAAGTTTTAAATTTTGTTGGGAGCTAGAGACAACAATGAGTATTATGTTATAGGATAGTATGTATTCACGTTTGCGGTTTAAAAAAAATATTTACAAACTTAGTCAGACCTATGTGAGTGACATTTTAGTATAACTATCATGTAACGTTTCTCATTTTCAAACTTGTACCTATTTTTAGTATCATTTAAAGAATACATATATCAATATTCAAACCTTCATTTTTTACATATCTTGAAGAATCGGAACATCCGATTTTGAAATGCGTAAATTAATCTGTTTCAATAAGGGTGTGGTGTTAACATCATTTAGAAAATGTCACGTTAGCTATCACAAAGTGACATGTTTATCTTTCTTTAGTTTATATTTAAGTGTACCAAACATATCACTTCTTTCTTTATATTTGAGTTTAGGGAAAGTATTAAGTAGGGTAAGTTAATTATGCTTAAAATGATCTGTGATCAAAATTTTATTAACAGTTTTTTTTAAATGGTAATATCTCCCCCTAAATTGATTAGTCAGGGAAAAGTACTGCATGTTTATCCTCAAGGATTTCAAGGGACCATAATTTCGTTTTAATCCTTCAAACTCATTTATATGATGTTTTCTGCTTAATTTACGGCAATCTAACTGTCCTGGGCAATGATTTAATTGAGCAATAAATGGTATGACCAAAAAGTTGTACTATATATCTTTGTTTTGAAGGTAACAGGGTGTTAATTAGGGTTTGTTTATATGTAAATTGTATTATGAGTTCACATCATATATATTGATACCACGTTTTTCATCTTCCCATTGAAACTCAACTTTTTTATTTTTATAAAATATGAGATTTATATTCACACTTTATTTTCAACAAATTAAAATTCAGTTCAAGTATATTTAGGAAGGGAGTGTGGTTTTTATCAAAGATTTTAGAAATTCTAAATTAACTAAAAATAAGACATTTTTATAATATATAAGTGTGTGTAAACATCATCTTACAAGTCAATTTTGTAAAGTTAAATTATGTTTAAAATTGACTTCTTAATATAGTATTAGAGCCTTTAAGTTTGAACTTCTCCTAACGAGATTTATTGTTTATTTGTCCTGTTAATACCATCTGCTATTGGAAGATGATTTGTTATTTGTTGTACCTATCATGTCACTCACTATTAGGCCGCTTCATATTACCTATTAATATCCAATCTTATACTCGAGATGCATATGCCTCGAGATGGGGAGGTGTGTTGGAGATCCCAAATTAACTAGAGATAAGACGATTTCATAAGATATAAGTGGGTACAAACATTACCTTACACGTCGATTTTGTAAGATTGAATTAGACTTAAAGTCCACTTCTTAAAAAAAAAAAAAAAGTAAAAAGTTGAGTCTGATCCAAATTTGAAAAGAATCCTCCCTAATATTCAGAGATGGACAGTAGTTGAGAAGTGAGCAATTCTTTTATGATGAATAGTGTCCTGAAATTGAGGCACATGCATAAATGATTTGAAGTTGTGGTCCATTCCATAATTAGCTATGTGATTCTTCACGTGCCCTACTTCTTTTCGAGTTACAAAACCTGTTCATCTTATCTCTTCCGAGACTCTTTGCCATCGATGTGGTTGATGAGAGACTTCATGGCTTGTCGTAATAACTCTGAATCTAAAGTTGCCATGATCGATGTCCTTTTCGAAACAAAGCAACTTCTTCATGTTGCCATCCATTCTCAAGTTTCTGATTCATACAACATCCATGCTCTTCTTAATTGCTCATGCCTATGCCTATTGTGACCAACCACTTCATTTCTTACACCATCTTGCTATTCAATCAAGAACGTGCCATTTATTCTCTTAATCTCTTTTTGGCTTTTCCTCTCTTTCAACCTGCAAATTTAATGCCTCCGCGTTCTCATTGATTGCGCATATAAATCTAATAATTAATGATCCAAATAGAAGCTGAAGTATTTGATGATACATTGTTGGAAAAGTGTTAAATGGTGTGGGGTTTCTCCACCCACTTACCAAATTTTGCAATCCTCCACTGACTACATTTTCAAACTCTCTTTCCGTGTGGGCTTCGGAGAGAAAAACAAAACAAAAGAAGGAAACAGAATATAATAACTAAAAATAATAATAAATGTGATAAGTGGTATAAGCAAAATAGAAAATAAATAAAAATCAGTGAGTAGAAAAAAATAAACAATACAAAAGAGGAAAGTATACTTTGGGTTAACTTTGTGAAAGTCTAGGTTGTGAATTTGTTTTTAGAATAATAATATTTTAACCAATTTTTTTTAATTCGTTTTTAATCCATCACTTTCATCATTATTATATTATATTATTTTAAAAAAATTAAAATAAATAATTGAAGGATAATTAAAATAATGAATTAAAAGTGAATTAAAAAAAATAGATATTTTTTTGTATTCTTTGTTCCTTTCGTCTATGTTCAATCTGGGACGCTCAACTCCACACTTAGAATTTTCAGTGATTTATATGAATTCTCCACAATTTGTATGAATGTCCAAAGATCAACTCAAAAAGGAATATAAACAGGGAAAAGAGAGAGAGAAAGAGAGAAAATAAGTAAAGAAAAGAAATAGAAGAAATAGAACGTAAAATGAAAAAAAGAAAATATTAGAAAAAATACGGAGATGCAGAAAGTACATAAAGAAAAAGTTGATAATGAAGGGATGACTTACAATTATTAGATAGCACCAGAAAATAACATCATATGAAAATAATCTCTTTTAGTAAAAATAAAATAATACATCCACATAAAAGAACACACCATAAATTTAACATTTGGTACCTCAAAATCTACATTTATAAATAACACCAAAATCTACATCTATAATACTCAATAAAAATATTGTTACACAAACGTAATTTTTCTGAAATAAAGAAAAAACCGCAAACATTTTCATATAACTTTTATATATGCATGCAATATTTATAAGAAAATATATATTTACCTTCTAAATTTTAAAATAAAATTGACTTGGCTGAACTATTTTAATTAAAAAAAATCATTTTAAAAATTAATAATGAATTAGTGTCAACACTACTTAGAGTCAACTTTAAAAGTGAGCTATTAATTATTTAGTATTGATTTTTGCTTCTTAACGTTGATCTATAGTTAAGGTTAAATATCTATTTTCTTGTAGTGGATTTTTCTTACAAAACTTACAAATTTTCACATAACACAACTACCAAAAGAAATACACAGAGATTCTGTAACAACTCACTTAATATAATAATTTTCTATTTTTGTTTGTTCAAATGTGAGATTTTTGATAAATATTCACGTGAAAATCAATAATGACATGGTTGGAGTTTGAGAGTGGAATTTAACATTTTGAAAATGGATAGGTGATGAGAAAATATAACATTTTGAACCATGATTAGGTTGGGACAACTCTCATCACTCTCAATGCTAAACTTTTGAAAGTGTTTTTTGATGAGTCTTGATCGTGGAAGAAGAAAGTGTGAATTCATATGGCCTGCAATGGTGGAGCACACCCTCGTCTCTCTCTTCTTTCTTGAAATCTACATCACACTAAGTTTCTTACCCTTTGGAACTAAGAAAAAGATAAAGCATTAGGTCCACTTTATGCCTTTATCTTAGACATATCTCACTGCCCAAACTAGCCACCTAGGACCATCTCTTCGTGTGTTACGTCCTTCTTGGTAAAGGCATTGTTCACACAACTCCAAAGATTCTATAATATCTTAAACACATTACCCTAATGAGACAATAGATATACTATTTGAATTCATTTTGAGGTCAATAACCAAAACGAAATAAAAGAATTGTTTACTACTAAATTAAAAGTTATAGCTATTAGTGAAGACATAACTTTTTTTATTTAAGAGCAAAACAATTAGAACATTACAGTTTAACTGTGACTCGACCTACTTGACCTCCATCATAGGATAATTGATACTACATGATACATTTCAGATAGTTTGTTAAACCTTGATAATATAAACACCAACACTCTCGTTTTTCTTCTTTCATCGTGTTATATCATAATATGTATCTTTTGTGGTATGAGTTCGCTTCAATTATTATTGTCCTAATTATTATGGTTGAAGTAATCCTTTTATAATAATAATGAGTTTAGTTGTTGGTGTGACTTCAACAATATTGGATTTTATGTTGAGAAAGGTCATTGAATATTGGTATTACTTGTATATGTTGAATCATACTTGTCCTTGGTAAGCTTTGGTAGGTGAGATATATATAAATATATTATGATGTAACATATCATCATCTTTTCATATACATTCTTTCTATTTTTGTCACAACATATTCATTTCATGCGAGGTAAACCATTGAGTAAGTCACTACATGTATATACCTAACTAGGTTTTTTATACGATACAGAACTCCCACTTATATGTAAGGATTTACAGTAGGATAATTTTACTTTAATACTATTATTATATGCTTGTTATATTGAAATATATATTAAGATCGTTTAATTATGTATTTGTGTAGGAGTTTCTCACTTTGCTACGAGGTGAAGGTTTAGTATATTGAATGAAAATACACAAGCGGTTAAATATTGACTAGTTAATAAGGATGGATTTATATATTCTTTCATATATGGTTATATATGGTTTATGGTTATACTCATTGAGAAACTGTGGTTCTATATATGGTTATATGACATTAGTCTTACACATATAAAGTCCTTTGACACCACTTTAACTCCAAAACTTTAAGACAATGGTATCATGAGTCTTTATTTTTATATAGTGTTTAACTTTGTCTATTTTATCTTATATAGAACTTTTTGACTCACACTTGAACTATTCCCAACAAATAAAAGTTTAATAGTTATTAGAAAAAAATCCCTGTTAATGAAAACTAAATTGTTACCGTGAAATATTACAATTAAAAGTTTTTGTATTGAGAGAGGAAAGGGAGAGAGATGTGTAAAAAGAAAGACAAGGGAGATAATAAATTCCATATATCCTTGAGAAAATTAATGATTGACATTTTTAATATATTGATTGTTTGTTATTATATTATACTGTGTCCAAAGAAAAAAAAAAGTGACTCCCTCACTTCAGATGTCAAATTCTATACTAAGGAGGATATAGAATGGGAAGTAAGAGCAAAATAGAAAGAAAAATTCCAAATAAATAACATTGAAGGATGACTAAAGAAATACCCAAAAAGAAATAAAGAGAGTTTTTATCTGATTTAAAAAGAATCTGTCAAAAAATTATTATTTCGAAATCATTTGAATTTAATATTTAAACAAGTAATTTTGACACATGATATTTTAAATTCACTTAAAAATAAATTTCTACTTTTAAAACTCCTTATTCAATCACTCTTTTCAAGTATTTGATAAAATAAGTTATTAAAGTAGCTAATAACTATAAACGAGACATTTAACCTTTTTGTGATAATTTGAAAGTTGATGTACTCTAAAACAATACTTTTCTTATATTTTGTTTACTTTAAACGATTTATCACCTCAAAGAAATGAATTTATTTTATAAAAAATGTTATTTGATGAAAGTCGAGAGTAACAAATTTGATCACCAGAAAAGTAACAGGGAAATTTTAATAAAATGGCAAGGATAAAAAAATAACAGTTGAAGTTTCTTAACAGATAAAGAACGTTTTAAAGTTATTAGAATGAAAGTTTTTGTATGAAGGGAAATAATATAAAATGAAAATTAAAAAGAAATTAAGATCTCAAGTTGAATTTTACCGTTGAAGTGAAGATAATCAAATTAATAAATTTTATGAGGCAGTGCAAGGAGAGATCCACAAAAAAAAAATGTCAAATCCCAAATCGAATTTTTCCATTGTAAAACAAACTCTTTAATCAGATAAAAGAAGCTTTTAAGTCAGCTAAATAAGTTTACAACTATTTCAAATGCCTGTATTATCAAACATTTAGTAAGTTAATATAGCTTTTGTAAATTCCAACTAAAAAATAGTTGTGTAGTTTTATCGTTAACTTGTAACTTTGTCATAAATATATATAGAAATGAAAGGAATAAAATATAAATTTTTTATAAATATTTATTAAATTGAAAGAAACTAAAGTTTTACGTTATAAGTTTTCACATGCATTTGACAACTTTTATCAAATGCATTTAATTCAACTAAAAGCTTGTAACTTAAGTTTTGAACTATTAACTAGTTTTTCAGTTATAGTTATGTTAAATAGAATCATTATAAGTTATAACTTTAAAACATTACTTTATGTAGAATCTGAAAAAAATATCACAAGTTAATGAAAAAAGCTGTTTATTAAACACTTATATTACGGTCAAACACTTATGAATTTAATCATATACATTATAAGTCAGGTGAAATGATTAATTAAATATATTCTTAAAGCTTTTATTTAATTGGTCATTCAAAATTAAGAGCCATTAAACACAGCTTTTAAATGTCCCTAAAATAATCTTTCAAATATCACATTTGTATTACATTGATGCTTTAAAACAATTCGAAGTCAAATGATTTATTATTAAACATGCGAAATAGTTGTAAGATTATATTTTGTAAGACACAACTTTAACTTTTTCCAAGAGACTAACTTTGTAATCACATTTCTTTCATTTTTGCAGAAAAATTCTGGAAACTCCTCTCCTAATGCAAAGTTTCCAAATTTAAATCACACTTAATTAATGAAACCATAAGTTTGTAATGAAGAACACTGTGAAAGTGCAGAACATAGAAAAAGCAAAAAAGTGTATGACACATAAAAGTTGCATATATTATATATTTTGAAAGCTTAATGGAGGTTCTTTCTCCCTCCATAGATTGTTGAATTTGAATCTACACATATAGATTTAAAGGGATTTATCTTTATTCACTTGTTCTCTCTTTTTGTGACAACTGCGTAGTCTTCAGTCCCTCTTTGCCTCTCCATGCCACTCTTCTTTACAAATTTCTCAAATCTTTACATTTCCCATAAATGCTTTTTATCACATCATTTGTATACATAGTACTCAAAAAATAACCTCATAAATTCAATTATAAGTATCAAAGCTAGATTCAGTATTGGCTTTGCATAAAATTAAATTAATGGCAGAGATCGCTAAAAAAAAAAGTAAGTGTATTACTCGTAAGTTTTAAGAAAATGAAGAAAACATTGTTTGAAGAATTAAGGTGTTTTTTAACTTTAATGTTTGACTCGGTTTGAGCCTTCAAACAATATTCAATTCCAGAAAACACCAATGTTCTTCGATTTTGGACGGACATGTTATATGTGACGTTGAGCAATTGCAAGTGTGACAGTGTTTCCATGCGAAATGGACAAAAAACTCATCTTGGAAATGTCACACAATACACAATTCTTTCTAAAAATAAACTATTAAAAACGGTAACATTAGTTTTTTTTTTTTAATTCAACAAAGTGCCGAACATTAGTGTATCTATAACTATATATAAAGGGGATTCCCTCTTTTGTGTCCACATTTCATAATTCCAACTTTACCCTTTATAATTTAATTATTTATTAAATTTTTAAAAATTAACGGTTACTTTTACAAGTTTT
>Ga0214542_1001143_pt1 | contig 53534 bp, 19 predicted proteins | sample CNSS1metaG_FD_160096 | JGI IMG/M metagenome (GOLD analysis project Ga0214542, IMG submission 160096) | Root nodule microbial communities from cowpea collected in UCLA plant growth center, Los Angeles, California, USA - CNSS1 | ecosystem: Host-associated > Plants > Roots > Nodule | place: USA... | reverse complement strand
ATATAAAAAAAAAAAAAAAAATATAAAAAATATATAATAAAATATATATATATATATATATATATATATATATATATATATATATATATATATATATATATATTCATGTTTGAATTACTGACAAAAATATTTGTTGGTAAAGTCTCACGACGTTCTGAACCCAGTTCACGTACCGTTTTAATGGACGAACAGCCCAACCCTTAGAACATACTACAGTCCCAGGTGGCGAAGAACCGATATCGAGGTGCCAAACCTTTCTGTCGATGTGAGCTCTTGGAGAAGATCAGTCTGTTATCCCTAAAATAACTTTTATATGTTGAGTGACGACCCTTTTACTCGATACCGTCAGATCATTAAGGTCGACTTTCTTTTGTGCTCAAATATGAAATTATATAACAAATATCCATTGATAATGATTAATTATGTATCCATGGATAACCATTTCTTTACAAAGAGATTTTTCATCAATAAATGAGGGTGAATTATGGTGAAAATTTCATATTCTGAGGTGATATTAATTGGTTCGAAGCATTAATAAATTAAGTAGTTTTAGTTAAAAAAAGAAATATACAATCTTCTGATATGAACAAAAAGGTTTTACATAAAAATATTGGTGTGATAGTAAACCCTAAAAGGTAGCAATGTTGACATTAAGAAAGAAGAAAAAGTGAAACTCTGTAATGGTGGCAACAAAGGCGAAGTCAATTTACAACCTTAGGAGTACATAAGTGTATGATTGTCCAAACCTTAGCTTGCTAAAGGCTCTTTATTGACCTACTCCTTTAAGTTCACATGGGTATGAGACACATTTTTCTTTCCGAAAACTACAATTAATAAGAGGTTGTTGGTTGCACATCATATTTTATGTATTTAACCATGTCCAACTCATGTGAGCAAAATCTTGCATACACATGGAAGAGCTATGCACATATAATTAGCGTGTTGAAACTTAATTGATTGAGAGGGGAAAGTGATAATAGATACCTAATGTTGTAATTGATGAATAGGGTGGCATTGGTCCTTCTTTGTTTCTTATGTTTCAATAAGTCACTATCTTTTTGCCTACCAAAACCTACATGGACCACTCACCTAAACGCCCTAAACTAGTAACCGTGTTTATCCAATTCAATTTATGACACTTGGTTTCATAAAGACAAAAAAAAAAAAAAAAAAAAGTGTCGTAACAATTATTATTTGGTTAGAAAGGTGAACATTTGTTATTATTATCTATTTTAAGAAAATTATAACTCTTAGTCATAAAAAAATATTTATTACTCATATTTTAACAAAATCATGAATCTAACCTAATTAATTCCTTCATTTGTCGGAGTTCTCATATTATAATAACCTATTTTTGTCCCTTAACTTTCAGGTGAATTTTGAAATTAGTTTATTTCGAAACTTTGGACCAATTTAGTCTTTCATCTTTCAGAATACATGAATTTAGTCCTTTTAATCAAATTTTGTTAAGTTTATTTGACATTTTAAGCGCATTTCATAATAGTATTTGACTTAACATTAAAGCAAAAAATGTGTCAAATAGTATAAACAACTCAAATACAATCTTAAAATGTGTACAAAACATCAAATAAACCTAACAAAATTTGATTAAAAGGACTAAATCCACTTATTTCGAAAGATGAATGACTAAATTGGTCTAAAGTTTCGAAATGGATTAATTCCAAAATTCACTAAAAGTTAAGAGACCAAAAATATATTTAATCCTTTTTTTTTCTTATAAAAAATGAATTAAAATATGATATTTGTATCTATTTATATATTATAATTTTTTTATTTTTAATTAATATAGAATTTTCAACGTATTTTTCTCAACCAATATTAGACATATCAAGTGACAACTTAATAATAAGTAATATGATAGCTTAAACAAAATATCATTCCTATTATCTTATAAAATTAACTTTAAGTTTAATTTAATTTTTATAAAAATAATTAAGTGAGATTTGTACACGAACATGTATTATAATTTGATTATATCTTTGGATAATGTAGAATTTTCAATGCCATTGATCATAATGAATTTATATTTAAAAACTATAACATAATAATTATGCTTCTTCTATATATGTTATGTGTCAACAAAGTTTTTAATGCATTTCTTTCTAAGTGTGGAAAGTTTGAAACATAGACTCACCTTATTTGTTTACACTTTACCATCATTTCCATGTTCCAGAGCAGTACATTTCTATCTCTGGTCTTTCTTGCTTTCTACATTCCAATTTTAATGGTGACAAACTCACCCTAAATAATAATGGAAAAATGGTCCCTGAAATGGCGTGTTGGATGTAATTGCATGTAGCGTTCCCACCTATTCTACATTCAAACTTTATAACACTTCCAAATCACATATATGTTGGTGAACAGGGAATCTAGGTAGTTCTTTTCTATTTAACCATTAAAGTAAATTCAAAATTGTGCTTAATATGTGACAAAAAATATCAAATAGAAAAACATATCTTTAAGAAAGTGTCCAAAATGGCAAAAGCACCAAAATGATGTATTTTTTTAAAATAATTGAAATGGACAATTTTGAAAAAACTACGAAAAATAGACAAATCTTGTACGTTTAGTATGATTTCATTGTAAATAAATCGTGTCAAGGTAACATAACTTTAGCATAAAGTATTTTTAAGTTGAACTTGTGTAAATGTGACATGATTTTGATTCAATGTATTTTAAATCGAAGTCGAATTAGTGTGACATGACTTTAGATCAATTTTGGTAGAATTCATATTAGATCGTCACGACTTTAGTTTAAAATATTCTAACTTAAAGTCTTTTCACAATGTCACTATTTCAGTTTCAAAAATACTCTACATTAAAGTCATGTTATCTCGACACTATTACTTGAAAGTGAAGTCATACCATTTTAATACCACTTGTTTATTTTCGTTTTTTTTAAAACTGTCCATTTTGACAATTTTTGAAAAAAATTACAAATGGTGTTTTGTCGCCCACAATTATATATAGCATTCTATAATAAAATGTGTATATACTTTAACCATGATTTTTTTAAAACAATCTTATTAATTATGTTCCAAACAAATATATAGTAAGTTGATACAATATATGTTAGTAATAGAAAAATGGCAAGAAAATAAAGAACATAAAAGAATATAAAAAACAGTAGTAGAAAGATAATATTTGTTGATGCATTTCAAAATATAAGCCACCAATCCACTGCATTATTTAGTATTGTCCCCTACATAAAATTTAATCAACAGTATTCAATTTTTTATATATATATATATATATATATATATATATATATATATATATATATAATGTGATTTTTAGGGTGGACGTATGCAAAACTTGAAGTAGAAGTTCATAGAAAATTAAAGAAAGGTCATAATCAGGTGAAGTTAAATAGTTTTGGATTGGAGTTCAGTTCAATTCCAATATATCTATATCTTTATGCAAGTGTTAGATGTTAGATTGTTTGTGTTGTTATTAATATTAATTGAAGTAAACACTTAACATGTTTATAACACTAATAGACTCATATATTAATTATTTTTAACATATCCTTAGTAAATTTATATATTTTTATAAAAAATAATAAATGTTGACAACTAATAACATAAAGTATTTTTTAGGATTGAATATGTTTTTATCCCTTAATTTTCAGTAAAAATTGAAATTATTTTTTTCAAAACTTTGACATAATTTAGTTTATCAATTTTAAAAATGCGTAGATTTAGTTTTTTTAACAAAAAATTGTTACGTTTCATGATAGCATCTAAGTTTTTTACCGTTTGATACATTTTCGCTTCAATATTAGCGTTTACTAGAGTCTTGTGTACTATCGACAATTATGATATTTCTGATTATAGTGGTTGTAAATTGATAAATTTTTTGCTTTACCCTTTAATAAAATTATTTCTTCTTCTCTTGCTTCTTTTGATCTTATGTATTTTGATGTGTGGAGACCTTTTCCTATATCCACCAAAGGAGGTTCTAGATATTATATCTTTTTGATTGATGATTTTACTCATTTCACTTAGATCTATCATATGAAACATCGGTTTGATTATCTCACGATTTTCAAAAATTTTAATGCTCTTGTAAAAATCCAACACTCTGATACTAGATAGAAAATAAAAAAATATATGAAAGAAATTCTATATTATTAAATGAGTATAAAATATTACAAGAGGTGTGTTGTTATACATATAAACAAAACTAATCCTATAATCTACAAGTAAATGAGCTCAAAATGTGAGCCTAGTAAATGAGTCTAAAATATAGATATATGTTAATACTGGAAACAAGTTTTTTAAATAATGTTAAATGTGAAAATTATTTTAAATAATCGATAAGTTTTTCAAAAGATGTGTTGAATGTGATTATTATTTTGAAAAATTATTACGTACTTGATTAGTCCTTCTTAAATACAAGCCATTATTTAATAATGGTTCGTTGTATTTGTTATTTGGTTGGAGAACGTACATGATGTTTGGCATGAATTGTGAATGATATTAATGTGTTAATTATACATTTATGTGAATATGAAATTTGTATTGATTTTCAAATTAATCTTTATTAAATTAGTTCACCTCTCATGTATGAATTTCTTCGATTGATCTATTTGATATAACAACTCCACCGATAATAGCAAAAGGTGAGAGACATCTTGAAAGATTGTTCTTCTATTAATATTTTAGTTTTACATATATTATTTGGAATTACGTGGTTTGAAGATAATTATAGTAGTAAATATATGTTTATGTATATGAGTAAATTAAAATTTTAAAAATAGTTTTATTTAAATTAATTGAAACAAATAATTAACATGTAACGATAATAAGGCGGTTATTTTTGTCGGTCCGGTTCGTTGACAGAAACAGTGGGAAAAAGAAGTTGGTACATTGAAATCCGAGAATGCTTTGTTTTGTTTTCTTGATTTGTTAACCAATTAATTATCCTTTCTTCTGAATTCTTATGTAGCTGGGTAGTAGTTGGTTGGTACCACCTTTTATTACACCACCATTCTTTTAAAACTCATCAAATTATAACAATCTTACAAGTATCAAAAAAAAATTTATAATTGTCTTTTTTTATCAATACAGACAAATAATTCATATTTTCATTGAAATCTGAAAATGTCACTTAATTTAATTTTTATAAGTTAACAAAGATTGTTGATTTTTTAGTGCAGAATTTAGATTAATTTTTTCTTGAAAATACAGTGAATTTAATATATATTAAAATACTAAATTTAATGTATTTTAAAAGCATAATAACACAACAGACCGATCAAAGAATCTAAAATTCATCATTTTCATCATCTTTTCAACAAAATTTCTGTATAGAATAACGTGTCTCTACCAAAACTATTTTACTACGCACATCCAACACAAAAAGTTATTAATTAATTTTGTATTTAATATGATATGTTTGCCAAGAGAACATAAATTATCAATTAATCATTCATGACGTATAATTCTTATATATTATTTATCTCAATCTCTATAATTGATGTATATAAAAGTTCATTTTCGTTTCTAAAAGGATTTATTTAACATTTTAATCTTAGATAGTGTTATATTTATAATAATTAAAAGTTCATTTAAGTCTCTTCTACAAAAAAGTATGTAGGAACTTAATTCAACAAGTGAGACATTTTATTTTGTTGTTACTAATTGTGCATATTAAGGAAGAAACTCATCTTCTAATTGTGTCATATATAATACGTGCAAAGTGTTCTATTTTCCCTATGATGGAAGGAACATGTTTATGATTCTTGGGTGTTTGTTGAAGTGATTCATGACACTAGGTACAACATACATATGGTTTATTTTCTATTTGGTTTATTAATGGTACTTGGAAATCATGAACCATTTTATTATCTTTCCTATTTTATAATGTTTTTGGAATATAGAATATGTTGAAAGTAAGGGAATGTGATGTATGAAAATGAGTGATTCAAGGAAAATTTACATGGAGGAATCATTACTTGTGAGGACCATATTCTTCCCTTACATGCATATGGCATCATTGCTTCACATTTTTCACTATTTCTATTTGGTATGTTTCGTATTTAACCACATGAATAATATGAAACAATATAGTTTTGCATTTTTTTATAGGCATAGTTTATTTTTTTGTGTTAATGTACATTATCGGAAAAAAAGGTAATAAAAAGTTTACACATTTAAAAAAATAGTGTTGTTCTTTTTAGGCAATAAATATGTTGAAGGAATAGTTTGACACGGTTGGGTACTAACTAAAAGAAGGAAGAAAAGGAGAGAACAAACAAGAAAAGAAAATAGGAAGAAAGGGAGAGAACCATTCATAACTTATAGTAGCCAATTAAATAAAAAATATCTTTGATAAAATAATTTAAAAAATTCAATTAAATACAACATTAGAACTTTATATTTTTATGAATTTTTAATTCATTTCAAATAACTTATCATCTTAAAATTTATAATAATGTTTTTTAATTTTATTCTCATTATATATATATATATTATTTAAAAAATTAATATTGATAAATTTACGTCATTGTTTGGCGATTTTATATTTTAAAGAAATTAAATTTGATGGTTTTGTTGAATAAAAAAATGTTAAAAGAATAATTGCTCCTGGAGGTAATACGGTGACAATTTATATTGAGTTAATTTATTTTTAAAAAAATCTTATTTATTCTTTAAATGTGTTTTCAAATTATGATAGACCATGTATTTTTAAATTTTAATATTAAGTAACACTTTGATATTACAGTTTTTGATTACTAAAAAAATATACTGAGATAAAAAATGAAAAAGAAAAAAAAAAACGAGCTAAAATAACAGAACACTATTGGAAGTTGTACCTTACTGTGTCGTGGGTAGTTGTTAGTTGGTGGTTTGATCACTTCAAATACCAAGATGAAATCAAACCACCATGGTTCGTCAATTATACCTACATTTATATAAAAAATTAAAAAGTACAGCAAAGATTGTTTTGTCCACATAACACGTTCTTTTCAGGAAAACGGTGATGAAAGTTTTAACACTCACAGATCCACCCAAATGATTAACACTTAAAAAACACAAAACATGATGTTTTTAGAAGAATGTTTAGAACATGCAAAGTCAGAAAGAACTACTAAGTAAGGATCTTACAGTAGTTAAAACAACATGGTTTGGTATTGAAATGAAACTCAAATTCTACTCTTATTACAAGGATGCGTGTGTATGGTTGATGAAACGAGTCAAACCAGAACTGGTAAAGGTTTTAAAGAAAAGGTGATAGATATAATAGGTGCAAAAGTTGCAAAATCTTGTTACATAATTTGGTATTAGTTTATTGACTTTCTTTCCTGGTCCATACAGTGTATACAGAAAAAAGAATACGAAATTGTAGCCACTATTTACTGCATTATACCTAAGTCCTAAGATATTAAACTATCACCAACAGCTTGCGTACACTCCATCTCATAAATGCTACATGCCGAATTCTGTGCTTATATGAACACCCCAAATGGCTATAAGAAATCCCCAACCCCATTGTGTCTGCAACTGCATCATTTCAAACTCCTTATTTCACCTCTCTCTCTCTCTCTCACTAACATTAATACTGTCACACACTTTTTTCTGCAATGGAGTTGGGAAGCATACTGCACTTTCTTCAGGACAAGACCATTTTGATCACCGGAGCCACCGGCTTTCTTGCTAAAGGTATAAAATTTGAATTCTCTGTTGTTGTTGTATTTTACTGTACTGTTCTTCTGTTGTGTCTTTAAAATAACATAAAAAAAACCTCTTCCTTTTCCTTTCTGTGTTTCTGCAACTTTTTTTCATTATTTTGGTTAAAAAGGGTACACAACAATGATATGTTACATGCAGTATTTGCATGATGTAGACTATTATGATGATGTTGTACTTGTGTGTGTGAATGTGTGTTGCAGTTTTATTGGAGAAGATATTGAGGGTCCAACCAAATGTTAAGAAGCTCTACCTTCTCTTAAGAGCTGCAGACGCCAAATCTGCAACTCATCGCTTGCACAATGAGGTAAATGCACAAGATCAGTTTCTGCTCTGTGCAGTTCTTTTTAACCTTTTTCTCATCGTTTTAAGAATCAACTTTTATGATTTTCAAGTAGATATACATAAGTGCTGAATAACCATTTTCAGCATCTTTTTGGAAACTCAATGTAACTTTCGAAGAACTGCATTTTCTTCTAGAAAGGGTAGAATAGTTGTCTCAGACACTACACTAGCAGCAACCTTTGTCACCTGTCATAATATAACTAAGCTCGTGACTAATACCTCTTAAATTTTGCTGCTTTGGTGCAGATCATAGCGAAGGATTTGTTTAGGGTGTTAAAGGAAAAAGTGGGTGTAAATTTTAACACTTTCATCTCGAAAAAGACGACTCTGGTGCCTGGAGACATTTCTCGTGAAGATTTAGGAATTGAAGATACCATTCTAAGGGAAGAGATTTATGATCAAACAGATGTCATCATAAATTTAGCTGCAACAACTAACTTTGATGAAAGGTATAGTATATATACATATAAATATACATATATAAATAGTAAAAGTTCATATATCTGTTTGATGTTTTTACTGTCTCACCTTAAGTATCATCTTTAATATATTTCATGTAAAAATTGCAGGTATGATATATCTTTGGGTCTAAATACCTTTGGTGTTAAGTATGTGATAAACTTCGCGAAAAAGTGTAGTAAACTTGAGGTTCTTGTGCATGTATCAACAGGTTGGTATCCATTGATGACCATAAATATTATGAGTTAGAAAAAGGTAGCATATATACTTAGGATCACGTGCATAGATTAAGTATTAGCTAATTATTGTTTGATCTTAATCATTTGATTTCAGCTTATGTATGTGGTGAGGGAGGAGAAGAAGGGCTCATATTAGAGAAACCTTATCATTTGGGTGATTCTCTGAATGGAGTTTCTGGATTAGACATCAATGCAGAAGACAAGGTGGTTCGTGAAAAATTGACTGAGTTACGACAACTGGGGGCCACAGAAAAGGAAATTAAAGAGGTTATGAAGGACTTGGGTTTGAGCAGGTTTGTCAAAATCATTCTCAACTATTACAGTTTTAATGCTTCAAAAGATCCAAACTTTTTTCTAAATTGTTAAACTTTTTTGAATATGTGTAACAACAGACACATGGGAACTGGTATTTTTTTTCTCTTCACACTTCAAACCTAAAAACCTAATCTAAGATCAGTGATTGATGTTGAAGTTTAGATAGTTTAGTTTGAATTTGGTCAACCATGAGATATTGCAGGATTCTTTAGTTGATTGAATTTTCATTACAAAGTGAGTGTGGAATAATTATAATTCAAAGAAGAATATACTCAATTTTATGGTCATATGATAATTAAATATTTCAGTACATAGAAGTAATATTAAACTATGGAACCTGTCACTACGTACCAAGAACACATTTATATGTACAAGATTAGGTTGTTATGTAGGGTCCCAATGCTCTGTACATCTTAATCACCAATACTGCACATTAATTAGGTTATCAATAACTTGTTAAGACACGGTAGGAACATACAAATAAGGGTCTCCTAACAAACAAAAATTGCACTATTTTCAAGAAAAATATTTTCAGGCAACTAAATTTTTGACAATTTTTTTTATAATATTTGATAATAACACAAATTTATCTTCTACTCTTGAAAAATTAAGTATGAAAATTCATTAGACAACAAAATGTAAGATATAAATCTCATTTTATAATTATTTTTAAAGTTAAGGTAAACTTTAAAGATCACTTTTAATATTTTTAAGATATGTTTTGGTAAAAATTTAGATTCTTTACTATATTTGTTTGATGTTATTACGAGCATTAAAGACCTAATTGAAATTCAAATTCTGAATGTTCCTACATAATGTCATGATAGCAAGAAAACTAAAAAAAAATATGTTGTCTAAGCATAATGGAGTGTTTGTTTTAAATTTGGATTCTCGGTTTATTTTGTCTGTGTTGTATTTTTTTTATTATGGTTTTATAATACAATGATTATTACTAATTTTAACGTTTTAAAATAAATTAAAAAGATATTTAAAATATCAGTATAGTATATTTTTAATATTTTTAATGTTCAGCGAAGACCAATAAAAACAAAACTATAAAAAATCTAGATTGTTGGTTTTTGATAAAATTGATTAGTATATTGTTGTTATAATAATGATTTAGTGTAGGTAAGAGTGTGAAAGTACGTGTAATGAATTAATGTGGGGTTGTTTGTTTGGGTTGGTCCATTAAAACCTCGAATTAATTTCTTACCAAACCCCACTAACTCAGCTTTTCCCTATTGAAGAAGAAAGATAGGGTTATTTTTTGACATGGGAAATGGAGAGTGATGTTAATCACAAAATGGTGGTTCAAACAATGAAGGAGAAACAGAAACATAAATTGACCTACTAAACCCACCACCCTCTTTCATTTATGGTTCTTTCATTCATAACCTTTACACGTACTCCATCACGTGCTCAAGGGTCATCTCCAAAATTTATTTTATGATGCTTCAAATCACTTCGAAAATGACTTCTCACATGCATCACTTCCTCACTCCTACGGATTAAATTAATTAAATTCCATTCTTTTACTTAGAACTTTTTTTTTTTAACAATATATGAGGTTATCTTTGAAAATCACTATCTTTTATGATTAGGAAAGATAAATATATAAAACTATTATTTATATTTACTAAAATATGTTAGTGTTTTTTTAAGTATCTACTACTTCAACTTTTTCTTAACTAAATATGTTTTCATGGAAATCTATATGTGATCTACCTTTTAAAAAAGAATCTAATCTAACATATGCATGACGTAGAGTCAAGCTATAGGTCATTGTTGAAGTTAGTGAAAAATACTAAAACACATATATATAATTCTATTATGATTTTATGAAAATAAAAAAATATTATCCATGTACTATACTAGTTGGAATTCGTCACATATTATCATTCTTTTCCTTTTCTTTGCTTTAAAATGCATGTACTGGAAAGGTTGTTTTTGTCTTTGACATACGTATTAATATAAATACACCTAAATTTTGCAACCTTAGGTTTTGTTAATTATTTTCCTCAGATAAATTTTCTTGGAGAATTTCTATTTCCTTTGTTTTGTTTTCAATTATAGTCACTGATGAAAATTAGGTTTAATTAGATCTGTATATTTTAATTAAATGTTTATTAATTTCTTTTTCTGTATATTAAATATTTAAAAATTTTATGTTTTTTATATAATAAAAATATTAGATTTATAGTTAACATAAAATAGTATAGTGATTAATGTAAAACGATAACAACTTAATAGAACAAAGTTACTTGGAGCATGACCTAGATACCGAAAAGTATATAATATATGGACAATGATACTTTAACCCACATTTTTCATTCACTTTTAACTTATTACTTCAATCACCATTAGATCATCACATTACATCACTAAAAAGAATAAAAAAAGATGATCTAATGATGATTGAAGCAATGGGTTAAAAGTAGGTAAAAAAATGAATTAAAATATCATTTTTCATAATATATTTCTGTAAAATTTACCTTAGGCGATAATTTCTGATGATAATAACAAGTTTAGTGTGAGTATCGGTTCTGAAAACCAGAATGTTGTTGTGTATAACCTATCAGGGCAAAGTTATATGGATGGCCAAACACATACGTATTCACGAAGGCCATGGGAGAGATGCTGGTGGAGCAACTAAAAGGAAACTTATCCGTTGTCATCATTCGTCCTACCATTGTTACAAGCACATTCAAAGAACCTTTCCCTGGTTGGGCAGAAGGTGTAAGGTAAATCTTTCTTCCAATTTCTCTCTCAAAATATTCAAACTCTTTACATAATTTATGCTATGCAAGTTCTGATGCCAAATTTCTTGTCTTTTTCATTTGGGGTGGTTCTTCTATCAGAACCATTGACAGTTTAGCAGTAGCTTACGGGAAAGGAAAACTCACATGCTTCCTTGGAGATCTCAGAGCAATTGTTGATGCGGTGAGGCTTCTGCATGAACCCTTATTGTGATTCATTTCTTATTTTTTTCTTCTCCAGATTCTGATCTCACTGAACATCTTCTATGAGCAGATACCAGCTGACATGGTGGTGAATGCAATACTTGTGGCTATGGTGGCTCATGCAAAGCATCCTAGTGATGATGTTATATACCACGTTGGTTCCTCTGTCAGAAAACCACTGAGATACAGCAAGCTTCAAGAAGTTGGCTTGAGGTATTTCACAGCAAAACCATGGATAAACAAGGATGGAAGACCAGTTAAGGTTGGCAAAGTTACAGTGTTGAACAACATGGACAGCTTCAGAAGATATATGTTCATCCGCTACCTCGTTGTGCTCAAGGTAGTGTGATCAATGATCATATAACTGAAATTTCACTGCAGATTTTTACAATGACAGGAACTTAAAATCTTTTACTTGCACAGGGACTTGAGCTAGCCAATACTGCATTTTGCCAGTATTTCCAAGGAACATATCTTGATCTCAATAGGAAGATCCAGATTGTGATGCGGTTGGTGGACCTTTACAAGCCCTACTTGTTCTTCAAAGCTGCGTAAGTTTTGATTACCATAGAAACAAAAAAGTTTGTGCATTTATGTATAAGGTATGAACTTAAAGAAAATGAATGTTATGACACAGGTTTGATGATATGAACACAGAGAAGTTGCGAATGGCAGCGAGAGAAGGAGGGGTGGAGAGAGATTTGTTTTACTTTGATCCAGAAGTGATCAATTGGGATGATTACTTTTTGAACATTCACCTTCCTGGTGTGGTGAAGTACATTTTCAAGTGAGATTATAAATGAAGTGAGATTTATATATATATATATATAGAGAGAGATATAATATTGTTAGAGTGAATTTTATTACTATATGGTAAAAAAAATTGTACTAGATGAGTGAGATCACGGTTATGTTAGAGTATGTGAAGGGCAGCATAAATGGTGTTAGAGCTGCTAAATATGTTTCAAATACTTTGATAAATTGTATCAATATTTCAATCATATATTTTAATTTACTTGTCTCTTACAACAAGTAAGAGTGAGTGTCTGATTTTAGTAAACAAATGGTTTTTCTTTGTACTTTCTCTCTTTGCACTTCTTATTTTTCTTTAAAATGATATTCCTTCAAAATTATTTTCATCACCTTTGAAAGATGTACGTTAATAGTTTGGACAATGATATTTTGACTATTAAATTTTGATAATTTTTTTTGACAACATGATATATCATTTTTAAGTGGTTTTGGAAGATTGAGAATGAGAAAAATAAAAAATAAAAAACTATTTAAAAGATGACATCTAAAATTATAAGAGAAAGTTGTTAAAAAATTTTAATTCAAAAGATCATTTTTCTAATAGTTTTCCTTCTTTCTATTCTTTGTACCTTTTCTCTCTTCCTTTTACTTTCCATCTCATTTTGAATGTGTATTTTAGGAAGAGGTGATGAGAAAGCAACTTATTTATTGGTTATTTATATCTACCTATAATTAAATTCATCCGTTACAAAAATATATATATAAAAAAATCGTAATTCATTATTTAAAATTACAAATAGCTAATTTAAAAAATGTAATGGTAATTTTATCCATACAAAATTAAAAAAAAAAAATGAATCGAACCATCTTTTTATTAGTAAATCTTGAACTTATATTTTTTAAAACTATATTTTTAATATTTTTTCAAAGAAACTACTTCTAAAAACTTTTTTTTAATTAATTATACGGATGAATTGAATATCCATTCATGAGAAAATATATATCAATCGATAAGTTAAATATATTTTTTATTAATAAGATCGGATTAGATTAAATTTTTAATTAAACTTTTAATAGATTAAAATAGATTCATTATTTTCACTATTCAATTGATTATAATTCAAAGTAAAATTAAGTGATCGATCATTTTTCACATTCTTATATAAAGTATAATTGATGGTATCTTTTTCCTTACACTCTCTTTTTAGTCTTTGTTGGTGTCATATTTTTTGGTTTTGCAAAATTATAAAAAATTACCGTTCATATAAATAAATTATTTATTATATTTTTTAGTTTTCCTTTTTCAAATAATTTTCAATGTATAATAAAAATTAAAAATATAATTGAAAAAAAAATGTTACCTTTGAATTAAAAAAAAAATGACATAAAAACGATAAATTTTCTTTCTCATCAATTTTAATTTTTGTTGCTTAATTTTTTTACTGTAGATGACGTTTTTATTTTGCCCCATCACCTTAGTTGTTGTCACGCGTTTTTATTTTTATTTTTTGCAAATGACTATTATTTCCATCTAACATTAATTTTATAGAATTATAAAATTAGAAAGTTATTATAATTCTATAATTTAATGATTTTAAGTAATTCTAAAGTTTTCATGACTCTTCAACTATTTTTCACTTTCAATTTTTATATATTTTATTATTTTTTAAACATTTTTTATTATTTTTTAAATAATGGTATATGTGTAAAAAAATAGTTTAATTAAAAGGAGGATTAAAACTTGAATGAAAAGAATGGAAGGTGTATGAGTAAATGCGCGGATGCAAATATTAAACAGGTGGCCCAAAAACAAGATAGGATAATGTGGGGGTGTGTGAAGTGTGACTCGCAGTGCAAAAAGTAAATAACGTGGAAATGTGAACCGAAGTCAATTTGAAAGAAATATTTACTTACTTATTGGTGACGTAAAAAGTCCTTTTTGTGACGTAAAAATATTTTTGTATAAGTTATAATTAAATTTAATTATTAATTTGAATGAATAAATTATTTTATTTTAATAGAAGAGAAGATCAATTTAGATTAAAAATATAAATAAAAAAATTAAATTGAAAACAAATACTGTCATGTGATAAAAATATAACACATAACATTGTACACACAACTTTAACGTCAATTTAACAAAATAATTAAATTAAACAATATTTTTAAAAGATTGAAAGTCTAAATTGAACAAATAAAAAATTAGAAATCTTTTTGAAAATTCAAATAAAATTAGAGAATCAAATTAACTATTAAACTTTATAAAATTAATAACTATATTGGAAATTACTTGAAGATTAAGTGAGAATACACACTATAGTGCCTCTCAATAAAACCTTTAACTGCTTAATCATTAGTCAATTCCACCAACGCCCAATGAGTTATCATAATTTGTGGGGTGCAGGAAGGAAAAAGGGGTGCAGGAAGAAATTTCGTCTTTGACTTTGTCGGAACATAGACTCAAGAATTATTCCCAACACATCTTGGAGTAGCATAATAAAAAAAAGTTTTTACAAATTTTATCTAAACCCTTCTTAATAAGATTACTAAAGATAAAACATTGATGTTCTGAAAAGTTAATTTTGTATGTTATAATTTTTATTGGATTTAAAGTTCTACATCTTCTTTAAAGAATTACTTATATAAGTAATAAAGTGAAAATACAATCATTAATTTAACCGATAACTTTTGCACAATTGTGCTACCTTAAATGAGTAGCTTCAAGTTCAAACCTTATAGTTATTTCACATTACTGCTAACAGTTACTTTTTTTTATATAAATATCAACCATATATATTATTTGTTTCTGTAGCATATGACTATTAACACCCTCAGCCGGGCAATTCAAGGATAAGCGACTGAAGGTCGTCCGCTACAGGTGGACTATCCAACAGTTGGAGTTTAAAGTTGTAAACTTTGTTGATGTGACAATTTCTTCAGAGTAATTTTAGGGAGTTTATAACCGAGCGACCCCGAGAACAAGCGACCGAAGGTTGCCCGCAACGGCCGGTGGACCTAGCGATGAACAATTAAAAATCACATTGAGACCTTTCTTAATGTGAGCATCAACAAGTACATGGCTGATCGGAGTGTGGATGCTCAACGACGTTAGTCGGGCGGCCAAAGAGATAACATCTGAAGTTAAAGTAAAACAAGTCAGTAATCAAGTTTAAAAAGTAATTGGGTCGTAATTAAGAAAACCCTAATCAGAGGCCCATATCAAAAACTATAAATAGGGGTCTAAGGTAAGATGGTAAGAACTTCTACTTCACATCTATTACGACATTAATTGCATACCCCCGAACAGGCTTGAACTGATTTAAGCATTAGAACCTAATTGACAAGTATCCCGATCGTCTGGACAACTGAGCAGGAGAAAGGAAAGGAAGACTGAACAAAAAGCAAAGGAGAAACTATGACAAGAAAACTGATGATTAAGTGAAGATGATTAAGCGAATATTTTAGATAGATATTCAATCCATACACCCGAAACTGTTTCTTTATATAAAAAGAAAATTAATTTTATTAATTGTATCATTAGTATTCAACCCCTTTATGCACATCTTAATGTTGCGCATATATGTGACAATTGGGGAAAGTATAGTTAATGCCATCGAAATGGATTGAAGTCTTGTCAATGGATTAGGTGCACTAATTAAATGTGTGGATAAATCAAATTTATAATTGAAGTGATGAAATATGTTTAGCAGATTTTTTTTATAAATACTTTTCAAAATAAAAAATATTTTTTAGTAATTTATAATTATAGTTCGTAAAAAAATTAGAAAAATAGATGAAATTATGTTTTACAAATTATTTTATACGTAAACTAATCTTATTAATTAAGAAGTAATAATATTAGCATTCTAACAAGAAAATGAGAAATAATGTTAGCATTTTATAGAGTGGAGTAATGAGAATTGGTTACTCATCACATTTGACAACTTAAGAATCTTACATAATCCTAACAGTAATAAGTGATTATTGAATGAAGTCCAAAATCGAATCTATTTAGTTCCAATTTCAGCCATATATAACATATATCTATAAATGCCCAACTTCAAAGTCACAATAGACACCAATAACATGTGTTCATGTGAACCCATACATACAATAATTAAGGCCTTCATAAAATCAACACACATATATACATAATTAAAAAAAAATATTCCTCTAATACAATCCAACAAATCAATTAAAATATACAAATCATTAATTATTTTCTATATAAATATGTAAAAACATACAAATAATTTCAAAGAAACACTAACTTAAAATTTTTAATTATTTTATATTTTTAACTTGAAAGAAAAAAAAAACCTTGTTTAGTGACAAATTTTTTGTTGAACAATTAGATAAAAAAAGTCTCTAAAAATATTACGTAATTTTAGTTTTAAAAAGACCGACTTATTTGAGTGAAAACTAAATAAAAAATAATTCTAATTTACTATTTTTAGTTCTTTTAAATAGATATATTCCTTTTGGGTAAAAATTATCGTACAAATTATTCATTCTATACAAAAATTAGTATTAGATAAGTTTGTTTGTACACTGATTAGACCAACCTAACAAGACACATTGGAAAAATAACACACATTAAACGACTGTATCCATTATCTGATTATACGAGTCTTAATATATATACATTAACAAAATTGTTCATATATTAATTGAGCAAGTCTAATAATACATATAAGATGAATGTGTCTATATAATTATTAGACGAGTCTAATGCTACATATTAGTCGAGATTGTCAAAGAACTAATTAGATAAGTCTAACATACACATTAAATCAATATGTTCATATAATAATTTGTACTTTCAACAAGTCTATTCTACTTATTTTTGCATATTTTTTTATATTTTTAGAAAGTCTACTTTATATATTTTTTACAAAGTTTATTATTTATATTTTTAAAAGCATATTAACTTTTTTAAAGCTATAAATTATTTTTAGATGAATTGTATTCAAAATTTAATTATAAACTAAAAAATATTTAGTATTTCTTTCCTCGATCTCCAAATATTTTGTAATGAACATACAAACAAACATAAACTCGTAGCCATAGGTTTAAAGTTAGTTTGAGTGAAAACTAAACCAAAAATAATTCTAACTTACTCTTTTAGTTTCTTTTAAACGAGATATATTCACTTGGATAAAAATTATTGTACGACTTGATCATTCGATACAGAAATCAATTTACTTTCTAAAGAATTCAAATTTAAAACTTTGCGTTTAAATATTCTAAAAAAACTTAAAATATAAAATTTATATACACTAATCTCATCATTTCCCTAAATAAAATATAACTAAAAGTAAAATAGTATCCAGCCCACTTAAAGATGGTTTACCCGTGACTTGAACAAATCTTTCGTATACGGTAAACACAACTTCATCCAACACTTCAAAACAAAATTTTAAAGGTTAAATATGTTTTTGGTCCCTCAAGTTTGAGCGAAATTTGAGTTTAGTCCCTCATCAAAATTTTTGACCAATTTAGTTCTTCATCTTCCAAAATGCATGAATTTAGTCCTTTTAACCAAATTTTGTTAAGTTTATCTGACATTTCAAGCGCATTTCATGATAGTATTTAAATTATTTATTCTGTTTGACACATTTTTGCTTCAATGTTAACTTAAATACTATCATGAAATGCGCTTGAAACGTCAGATAAACTTGACAAAATTTGGTTAAAAGGACTAAATTCACACATTTTGAAAGATGAATGACTAAATTGATCAAAAGTTTTGATGGAGACTAATTCCAAATTTCGCTCAAACTTGAGAGACCAAAAACATATTTAACCCAAATTTTAAATATTAAATCATACTTAATATATCATAAATATCACACTTTTACCTTTCAGAACACAAGTAAACCATACACACATCAAAATATAATCCTTACATAATATATATATATATATATATATATATATATATATATATATATATATATATATAAACCTTTTTTTATCTTTGTTTTTCAATTTCATCCTTTAAATAACCTTTTTAAAATTAAAATAATTACTTCATCAATATTTTCTTTTTAAGTAAACATTTTTTTTAAACTTAATTACTTTTTCATTAAAAAATTACTTACAAAATAAATAAAAACTACTTACAATAAAATTATTTATATTTAATTTTATATTTATAATAATAACACTAATAATAATTTTATTAAACTTTATTAAAAATAATACACATATACGCATAGCACATATATATTTTCACTAGTATATACATAAATCTGATCTTCTTAAAGTTTAAGGTTCTACGAGGTTTACGTAGCTCTTTTTATTTGAAAATTCTAATTACGACAAACCTTACTTAAAAACTACAGTTACTCGACCTTAAACTCCAACAAGACTAGTTTTAGACATAAGAAGCTCAAATTTATTCATGGAAAACCTTGATCATTAAATTAAAGGTATCACTATGGTCGTAGACTACTATAAATTTATCTCTGTCCATTAAATCTCTTATGTAAACTCTTACTCTTAGGCATGTTAACAATCCAAAAGTATATTTATTGCAAGAAAAAAATGACAAAAGAAAAACCTATTCTAAATAATATTTTGAGTAGTACAATTCTACTAGCATGATATGTTCAAACATTAAAAATGATCAACTAATTCTTTAGAGAGAAGATAGAAAAATATGTTTTTATATAATTGTTCTTGTATGGAACCGAACTATCTTGCAAGATTCGGTATGTCCCTACTTCACTGTATGTTTTTATTTCACTGTTTGAGATGTATCTACGTTCTTGAGTGAACCATAAGGGATGGAGTATTTACAAACACTCTAACGCTGAAGTCAATTAATATGATCTAGGAAATCCACTCATGTGAATATGATTAGAGATAAATCTGTACCCGGAGATAAATCACCTTTATATACTTTATTAGTTGGACCTTAGTTTGATTGGGCTAGTTGTATCTATATTAAGAATGTAATCGTATTAGGAAGGTTTAGATTCAACAATAAATTTGGTATTGTAACATTAGATTGAGTATTATTATCACGGAGAAACCAAGATGATACTGACTATTCAGACTCAACATGATCTCGGTTTACATATGATTGTTCCAACTGTAAATCGGGATAATCTCGATCCTACACAGTATAATAGATGAATTTATATGCAACATTCATTAATAATTAAAAGTTAATTCAAGTACATGAAAGGTCTCATAAATCATTCAAGATACTAGATGTGTGTATATATCTACAATTAGTTAATTTATGACAACGATCTATAATTAAACTAATTAACATCCAATATATTTGTAGTTAACCTATATGTACTTTATTCAAACCTTTTATTTATTTTTTTAATTAGGAGGAGAACTTCTATATGGTAGAAAAATAAATAAATTAGTCGTAATATTTTAATTTAAAATTAAAAAAATGAGTGTTTTGACTTGAAGTGTAAGATGAACGGGTAATGAATTTTAATAATCATGGTTAATATTTAATATAACTTTTTATGTGAATAGCTATAATATCATCATTCACGTCACGTTCAACGAATTTGAATTCTTACTTTTCATGTATTGTTGTTTTGTTGTATCTTCAAAATATATAGTAGACATTCGCTTAAGTCCGAATTCATTTAAATCCACATTCTGTATAAATGCGCATTTGAAAAGGAAAAATTTTCTGATCAATAATTTTATGACTTTATTTTCAGAAAAAAAATCCATAAGGTCATTTGACGATTATTTTTTATTCATTCACATGTGATTATCGATTGACCATTTTGTAAAATGCAACTAAGAGTAAAGAACACACTCTTAACTTGATTTATTTAACTGATGATAAATAAGGGAAATCTTTCAATTCACTCACATCGACGTCAAGGATTGATAACACTTTCTAATGAGTTGAAGATAACATTGTGTTGGTCAACTTCAACTTCGTCCAGACCAATTACTTATATTTTATATTCTTTTACATTTTATTATATATAGAAAATATATGAATAAAATAAAGTAATACTCATAATATCTATCATATATATCATATATCATATTTTTCACAATCCCTAACAATTCTTAGCACTCATAATATTTCATACTATAATTATATGAAGTAATATTTCATAATGTAATATGACTTCTAAAATTTCATAAGTCCGCGTTCCAATTAAGTTCACATCAAATTTTCAAGATCAAAATGCGGACTTAACGAATGTTTACTATAATAATAATCACTGATTTTAATATTTTAAAATATATTAAAAATATCTTTAAAATACTAAAATAATATATTTTAAATGTTTAGGAAAGGATAACACAAAATCATCTATGAGGAAAAATCACAATTAATAGTTGACAACAAAATATTCATTCATAACCTCGCCATAAAGGTATGGTATCCTTAGTCCTCTAAATGGTTGACGAATCCCTACTATAATAACTACCTATGTCGGAATGAAAAGATTCCCTCGAAGAACTTGACGAAGAAGATGAAGCAATACCTGTGACCCGCATGCATCTTGTATAGGTATAAATTTATATTTTTTAATAAATTATTAAACTTTTAATGTCAATATTTTATATCTAGTTCCAACATGTGAATTAAACGAATTTTGTTTACTAATAATTCGTAACTCTTAATCTAATTTAACTTCAAAGTTAATCTTTCTTATTTTTATTGATTGACCATTATTTAATAGATAGAATAATTATTGTTATGCAAATAATATAAAATATCTTAATATATTTTTGCTGATGGAACTAATTCATTTAACTTACAAGTTAAGTGGATAAATAACAAATTTTATAACACAAATTTATAAAAAATATTTTTATTTTTCAAAATAATCAAATAATATAAAATAGAGAATATATTTTATAGAAAGGTATTCTTTTTCAGATTCAAAATTATAAATAAAAATAACCAATCTTATATCTCTTACGTAAATTTGCTATAAAGTTTGATATTTTTGTTCACCACAATAGAGTTTTAAGTTATTATTAATTATGATATTTAAAATTCTACTAAAGTATAATAAATTATATTATTTATTAAATATATCTTAAGACAATACTATCAACAATTATTAAAAAAGTAACTTATCTTAGAAAGTTGAAAAGTAGAGAAAGAAAACTATATATCAGTAAATATAAAAAAATCATGTTAAAATAAGTCTTCAAATTACCGTTCACATATTTAAATAATACACTGGACTTAACCGTATGTTAATATCGATATATTAATATTAAAGCAAGCTCATAAAAAGATAAAATAATTATTAACAAAAATTACTTTAGCAAATTTTATACATAATATTTGTAATTAACAAGGTTAATAACTAATCTTTAATTTATATATATATATATATATATATATATATATATATATATATATATATATATATATATATATATATATAATTGAATTTGAGAAAGGAAAGGGTCCACATGTGTAAATGCTTCCTGTGACTATGGCCTTGTCCATTTTTGGAAAAACACCATTCATCATTCCTATGTTAACAAATTTATTGTGATTGATTAAATTAATTAAGTTTATTAATTCTTAATAAATTAGTTAAATTTGTATCTTTTTACCTGTGATATCTTCGTGAATTTTATCATCGTTAAGTTTTTTTTCTTTTTTTGTGTGAATGGTATATAATATAAGTTAAAAATTAAATCTTATCAATCCTTCCAACAACTGGAATAATTTTGATCAATAAAAATAAAATAAGTACTTGAGTCTAATTTTTGTATTCTCGAACTTTGGTTGAGAAAAAATAATGAAAGATGATTCATTCTTTTAGATGGATAACTCTTTTAGATGGATAACGTACTCGGTTTGTTTATAAATTGAAAACGACAGTAATTAATTTGAGGATAAATTTGAAATTAATGTTCATTAAAATATGACAGCATAAATAATTTAAATTATTCTTTTTTTCAGTTAACTAAACAAGGTTCATGGTCACTGTGAAAGACTGACAATTTACTTATGGATAACATTCATCTTGCAGTATGTTATGATGTACAGATACGATATGTGTATCAGATATTATACGTATTTGATATGTCGATACGTTTATTTTAAAAATAATAGGATATAATATGTGATAGATATGTTATATATGAATATTAAAAAGTGTACAACAATTGTTAAAAATAATAAATAAATGATTATTATTGTGTGAATCCAAATTAAAACTTTGATAACTAATGTTAGTGACAAATTTAAAAATCAATTTATAATAGAAAATATTTTAGTTATCTAATTATTTTTTATCACTAAAATTATTATTCAAATATTTTCTTGTAATCTATTATGACTTCATAAATTAGATATTTTATTTATAAGTATTGATAAAATATTCTAAAGTATCGGATACAGATATATATCGAATACGGATACGTAAGTCAAATTGAAATATCGGTGTAACAAATAGTTTATTATTTGGGGTTCTTTTTCTAATATATTGAACCTTAATATTTCAAATTGTGTTTCTATTTTGTTCATTTGAAGATCAAAGATAAGAAGAGATTAATTTTACTGAAATATAAATGTATAATCACTAAAAGAAATTCTGATAAAAGAAAAAAAAAAACTTAGTTTCAGCTTACTTGAATGCTGCAATATATAGTTGGGAAGCATAATTGACTTCCTTTGGGACAAAATTATTTTTGTCCTTGATGTCACTCTTTTCCTTCTCAAAATTATTTTTCTTTTCAAAATGGTAAAAGATATATCAACTAAAAATAAGTTTAATTTGTAATAGATAAGTGGGATAATTTTCTTTTGGAATAAATAAGACGTAAATAAAACTGTATAAAATATTAAGCAAAATTTTTAACTAAAAATTTTAAACAATACATTTATAAATTTATTATCTTACTCCTTTTACATAAGCACTTTTAATATCATATGAGAACTTTAATAACGCGAAGTTATATCTTATACACATGATCAACTTTGCATTTCTTTTATATTTATTTATTATTTATAATAATATATAAAGAAATTTTTTTTGTGTTTAATTTTAAAATATCAATTTTATCTTTTGAAATATAATTATTTATAAAGTTTTTAAAAATTAATTGTAATTTTTAAAATTTTTTCACTACGTTATTTTTTTATTTTTTAATATATTTTATTTTATTTTTAATAAATATAATTTTATTTTATATATTATAACTTAATAATATTATATTATCATTATTTATTAAAATAATATAATATATATTTAAAAAATATTGATATAAATATAAGGTACTTAGTTTCAATAAAAGTGATATGACAACACAGACACGCACGTATGTACGTTAGTGTTAATAAAAGTGATATGACAACTGCGCCATTCTTTTCCACAACATTTAAAATTATAAAATTATTAATCGTGTTATGAAATTAAGCTCTTAAAATGTCAATGTCATTAATTAACCGACATAGGGCTTGTCTCCACGGTAACCATCTTTTGGAAATGTGTTGTTACGTCCAGACTTGACGTATCACCATTGATTCTCCATTACATTATTTAAGCTCATGTTTTGTTGTAATTTTGTAATTTTTGTAAAAATATTCTTTAAAGTATAATTAATAAATATTCTTTAAAGTATAATTAATAAAAATTAAATTTATGATTACTTTAATTATTTTCATACTTCATTTTCTAATTATTTTAAGTAACAAAGGATAATGGCTAAGGTTATGGGTTTTAAAAGTTGACTTCATAGGTGATAATGTGTTTCACGTTTATATTTCTGCGTTCAAGTATGTATGTGATCCACCAAAATTCATATATGTTTATTCTTTATTCTAAAATAAATAGGAAGACTTTTATAATGCAGTTTTAATGAAATTTAACTCTTATTTATTCATATAAATGGAACTAAATTTGAATAACTTAGTTACCGTTTTAAATTCAAGTTTTGTGAAGAAGATACTTGATTCAATGAGACACATCATTGTAATGTCAACCAACCATAATTTTTTTTTTGAAGAAAATACATTAATTCGAAAGATATCATTACAATAATGTGAAAGTTCAATAAATAAAATATTTTAGGCTTAAATATATTTTCTTCCAGAAAATATATTTTTTATTCACTTAATTTAAAATTTGGATAATTGAGTTGTCCTAAATAATGTATAACATAAAATAATAAAATAAAAAGCAGCAATATATTTCTTCTTTTTATATAACATTCTAAAATTCATAATATTGGACATTAATTTCACTCAAAAATATACTTTACATTACAATCCATAATTTATACGTCGATTCGAATATCACATAAAATATAAAATCCCAAACAAATTAAATCAAACTTTTGCAGTTTTATATTGTTTGGTTTCACAGCTCTTTAAAATTGTTTTTAATTTGACAACTAACAATTATATATAATTTAAAAAAGTAGTCTTATTTAATCCTCGAAAAGATATTTTCATTTTCATTAAATATTATAGTAAATAAAATAAAAAATACAAGTAATTTCAAAACTTGATGTGAGTTATTTTATTTCACATCAATATTGATAAAAAGATTGAACATCGGTCTAGACAAATCAATATTATAGAAAGTTAGTTATCATACATATAATAATGGAAATATATATATATATATATATATATATATATATATATATATATATATATATATATATTTTTTTTTCATGCATGAATTAATTTTTTAATTTACAAGCCAATCAAATATAAAAGATATCATTCAAGTTTAAAATATATATTTCTTCACCAAAATCTGCTGAAGTGTTTTAATTTGTGTTTTCACTCAAAATACTCGTGAAAGTAAATACTCGTAATATTTAACAAGACTCTAATATTCACAAACTATCAAAAATCATGCAATCAAAGATCATGAGGACTTTTTACACGTTAATGAGACTAAGGCAAAAGTAGAAAAAACTTAGGATTTTGATGTTTTTGAAATACAAATATAGAAATAATAATGAAATATAATTTCAAAAACAACTCCTTTTTGCTTCTTGCTCTTTATCAGAAAACAATTATTTTTCATTTTCCTATATATTCAAATCTCTTTTATCATTTTTTCTATTTTTATTCATTTGTCATCTAGACACTTTATTCCTCAACTATTCCTAACATAATCCACCAACTCCTTCTTTTTTCCTAAGGTAAGAAAAAATATGGTCTTTTTCTTTTTAAGATTTTGAAATGGGCTTAAAACAAGAAAAAAAAAGTTTAAAGCTTGAAGGGACTATCAATGGATTAATATCAAGGTGGACTTATTTGACTAAGTAACTAAAAACAAGAAATGTCTCAAACATATCAAATCATGCACATTCACTTAAGATGTAAAATAAAAGAATCAAGTTAAATATTAGAGTATAAATAAAACATGAGCAAGTCACTCAGTCACTTAGGAAAAGTAAAAATGGCACATGACGGTTCATTCTTTATATTAAGGCTCAAGCCTCACAAGGTCAAAACTCTTTCACAAAAGAATCAATTAAGAAATTCTCAAATCAACTCGATTAGCAAATCATAGAAACAATCCACTCATATCAACATGACTTTTATTTCTTTAGAATTATGATCATCCCAATTACCGAATGAAATCCTAAAAATCCAATGTGAATATGTTTTATTGAAAGCAGATAAATATTTTTGATGGATTTCTTATGGGACATATTGTTTAAAAGTTTCACGGAGTAAAAAGTTAATACTTTTACAATTTTCTCGAAAAGAAGTCACAATTTTTCTCTTTTTTTAAATGAAAACAAAAAATTGAAAAAACCATAAAAAAATCCTACCTCCAGTTTGTCTCCTCCACACTTATTTCAAAAATTGTCGTTGATGGACTTATTTTGGGGAGGAGACAGAAAATTTTGTGAGTGTTGGCTCAATATGGCCATATGTCAAAATTTATTTTCTTTAAATTTTGTAAGTATAAGTCAGCTTGTACAATTTTTAAAATTTTTAAATTAAAAACAAAAATACATATTTTTGAAAATTTTCTAAATTTTTTATTAAAATCAAAATCATAAAACAAATATGCCTGCTTTTTTAATTTTTTATCAACAATGTTTTCAAAATAATTTGAATCTAACCTATTTACCTGTTGCCACAACCTTTCTTCTTTCTCCATAGCCAAGTCAACAAAAATCACTATTAAAAATATATTTTCATCATTCATATCAACAAACTTGATGGGTGGAGTGCTTGACTTTAATTCAATTTCAGCATCATCATGTGCATTTGGATGGTTAACCGGATCATCAGTAATCCTCACAATCTCATCTTGTGAGCAAAAATTTGCACCTAAAGTAGTTTATTCTACTACTTTATCATTAACCTAGTCAATTGTAGTAGTAGATGCTTAACTGCATCTTCGAATATCATTGTTTCTTCCACTGCACTTAGTTCCTCCATTGTATTATCCTCATAACTTTGCTCTTAAAAATGATCATTTGTACTCATATCCTCATCAACATGTACAACTTTATATTCACATTGAGCATCATGAACATATTCGTCAATAGATATGTTAACGTGAGAATCTCCAATTTCTTCATTAACTTCAATAACATCCTTAGTAAAATTAAAATGTCCATCAGTAGACATATTACTATGAGCATCGTCATACATATAAGCAAATATCTCAATGTGATGTGATTCTGCTGTATCCATCCGCTGTTTCATTTCATTGATCTCTGTTTTTATCATTTCAGTCATCATATTCATCCAATTTTCCAAAGTGACCTTTCGAACTATATCATTCATTAGTTGACTTAAACCTTCATACATTTGTTGAGCTCTAATGGCCAACTTTAGAAGCATATCTTCTATTTCATGACGAAGTGCTTTAAATTCTAGAGTTTCAGGTGACCTCTGATGGGGTTGGAAGGTGGTATTAACAATTACAAGTAATTATATAAATTTGTTGTTACTTGCATCCCTCAACATATCAGATAATATTTGTTTATTTGCATCATTGATCAACTAATAACCTTTCATCCATGATCTCTAATTTCTTTATAACTTCACCCATTAGTATCATAACTTCCCTATAAGATGGTCCATTAATTGTTTCAACTTGCTGTAGTGGTACATATTATTGCTGAAAACTATGTGGAACATATGGTTACTGTGGATAATAATTGTAATTCATTTGAAAATCACATTGTTGATTATTTTCGTATGAAAAATGATTTTGCATTTTTGAAAGAGGTTTTCTGAAAAGAAATAAGTTGGAATCTTGTTGAGTAAACTTCCAACAAAGAGTGGTGTGTCACAATGGACAAGTTAAGTACCTTATTTTTCCTTAGGCAAAGTGTTCCCCAACTAGCTTAACAAATTTCTAAACAAAATTCCTCGCCCAAAAATAATGTTTAAGAACAAAATTAAAATAACTAAAGAAAATAAAATAGATGTTAGAAAAAAGTTGTGAAAAATAAGACATTAGTTATAAACAAAAAAGAAAAGAAATAAAATGATAAAAATTCTAACCATATTCCCTAGTAATGACACCAAATTTGATAATGTTGTAGTTGATGTGATCAAATAAATACTACTTATCTATAACCACTTCAGTTTTGTTAAGAAAGTAGTCAACAAAATAGAAAGGATAAAGTAACCCAAAGTCGTCTCCTAACAAACACGTAATTGATTTTTAACAAATTAGTACTTATAAAAACTATACAAAAGAGTTGGTCAAATAAAATAATAAAAATATAAGAGAATTAAGATAAACAACGAAAGAAATAGAATTGAAAAGATAAAAATAGATACAAAACAATAATAAAAAAATAGATTGATTCCACTGTTTTTTGTTTTTTTCAAAATAGGATTTATCATTACTTTCCTAAATATTATTGTTATTTATTTTTTGGTTAAGATTTCAAATTAATCAATGTAATTCCTCAAGTAAAAGTAATTCGTTGGCGTTATCATTTCGAACCAAAGTAACTTCTCAATCAAAAGCAAGACATTTATAGATTAATCATAGTAAATTTAACCAAATAACTTCTCAAGTAAATATTACTAATCATAATCATTTCTATTCTTTTACCTCTTATATCTAGTAAAAAACTAATGAACCAAAAAAGTAACTTCTTGATTAATTCTAATCAAAGTTTTGAAGAGTAACTTCTCAATTATTAGTAAAAACCCCGTTCAATCATATGAAACAAAATTTAGCCAAAGTAATTTATCAATTAAAATTTAAAAACCAACTCATATGATTGGTATGTTGTGTAGATTTAATAGTATGTTAACTTGATCCAATGTAAAAATCATTACTTTTACTATATTAAGAACCAAAAGACATAGATGAAAATAAACCACAACAAGAATCAATAGAACAAACAAATTTATTCATCTAAACCTAAAAATCAATTAAGAAATTACAGTGCAACTAACCATTGAAGCTTAACTCTCAATTGAATGCAAAATAAAATAAAAATATAAGAAGAGAAGGTGGGGAGAGAGAAGGAAATTTGGGTCCCATAAGGGTTTCTAAACTCCAAAGTTCCGAATTTCCCTTCTATGTTTTCTTTGGTCTCTTTATATAATACTCGATTACTTTAACTTTATCTTTCCTATCAAAATCTTTTATCTTTTGATATAATATCTTTTAAATAATTAACAAATTTTATCAAGTTTAAAAATATTTAGAAAATATTCTCAATTGCTATTATTGGATTAATTATCTAAAAATATTTTTAAAATAATCCAAAAATTTAAATAATTTAAAAAATATTTTATAATTATTCTAGATTGACATTTTTAGATATAATTAAATTAATTAAAAATATGCTCTGATAAATTAATTAAAATAGTTAAAGATAATCTAATTAGAGGTTGCCACGTAGCATTCTCTCTCAAACACAATTAAAAATTCTCATATTACATGGAATTTTTTTTGCAAATTTGTTAAAATAATTTGCAAGAAAAGACATTTTTCTGCTATTTTTTTAAAGATCTTAATCGACAAGTAATTCTTCATAGATAATTATTTTCTACAAAATTATAAAATTCGTAAGTATTTCCTACAAAATTGGTTGTGAAAAGTGTTTTTTACAAAATATTTTGCAAAAACAATTGACAGCAATTTTCTACGATTCTTTTTTTTTCATAACAAAATTTATAAGTATTTCTTAAAAAAAAAATTTCAAAACAAAATTAGTATGAAATATGAACTTTTTAGTAGTTAGTCAGATTTCGCTCCAAGAGGTTTAGGGCTCGCAATTTTAAGGTGCTAAAACGGCGTCGTTGCTGGCGGCTTGGTCGTGACGGTATCACGAGATTTCTGGTATCCTTCTGGTTTTGATATGGTGCGTTGAGATGCGATGTAAAAGTCAATATAGTTAATGTGACAAGACTTAAGATTTTGAATTAAATGTTAAGTTAACCAATAATTTAATTATTTTATAAAATACATAAAATGCAAGTAATGTGTAAAAATCAATGTGATAAGACTTGAAAATTGAATTTAAATGTTAAGTTAATCGATAATTTAATTTATGTTATTAAATATTGCAAATATTGTGTAAAATTCATAAGGGATTTTTAAATCTTATACAACATGATCAATAACTATAAATTTAATTAAAAACGTGTTTCAATACACTCAAATGAACACCATTTCCTGATACACAACATCAAAACCTAAGACTGTAATTAAAATATTCAATTTTCAACATTCAACAATCAATATTCAACGTTCAACGATAAAAAAATGCGCGTGTGCGTGTTTCTTTTCATGTGTTCAGTGTCTCATGTATCACACAGATAATTCCCGAAACATAAAATTGTTCTAGTCCACTTGATACACGCACTGAAAGAGATAATAAAATAACCCAATTATTATTTTTTACATATTAATTGCATTATTACCTAAAAGAAAATTATATTCATATAATTTCAACTAATTTCATCAGTGAATAATTTTATCCAAATATCATAGTATTTTAGGAGGCATAAAATAAAAACTACTCAACACATAAATACCTAATACCATGTATCTTTTTAACCATTTGGATTTGATAACATATTTCAATCTCCCTAAGTGCATCCTACTACCATTTCATAAAAAGTTAGGTATCTTAATATTTTCAAATAATTTTTTAATATTTTATAATTTTGTTCTATTTCTTTCTTTTACATCATATTATATGCTAAACCTATATTCATTTTCACTTTTCTCTTTTGATATCAACTAGTAGTTAAATGAAACAATTTGAGTTCTCATAACCCGTGCACAAAGAGTAAAAAACAAAATAAAAACTCAAATTGATACATAACCTATAAATTTAAACAACAAAGAGATTTAGAATTGAAAAAAAAAACACAATTCTCAATATATATTAATTAATTAAGTAGGGAAATATTTAATGTTGTGTTTGGATTGAAGTGTAAATTTGGGGGAGTGGATTTGTGTTGGTTTGAGTTATTTGTAGATAAAAATGTGGTTGTTTGGATTAATGAAAAGATGATATGATGTGGGTGGATATGAATGAAAAATTTATGAAAGTTTGTATATGATGTGATTGATAAAATTTAATAAATTATAATTTTGAACAGATTAAATTATATGATTACCATTTTACCCTTTAATGTAAATAGAATAAATGATATTAAAATAAAATTAAAAATATTATTCAAAATTAGAAAAATATAATTTATTTACATTATCATTAATAACTTAAAATAAATTATTATTATTCTCAATGATAACTTGAAATAATTATAATATAAAATATTTAATTTATATCTCCATATTTATTTAAATTTATTTTACTTTATATAATTAATTCATTTACAAAAATATTTATTTGATGATAATAATAATAATATTATTGTTATTGTTATTATTATATAATGCTAATTATTATAATATATATAAATATATATTATAATATACAATGTTATCATAATATACATATAATTATTATAATAATTATAATTATAGTTATTATTAATTTCTTTCATACATGATACAAAGTTTAGGATTTTGCTCTAAATGGATTAAATGGATAAGGGAATGTTTACAATCATCAACTATATCTGTTTTAGTTAATAGTAATCCGATAAGGGAATTTAAACCTAAAAATGTTTAAGATTATCAAATCTATTAGCTCCATTATTACTCCTAATAGCAACAAAAGGACTAGTAGGAGTATTTAGGAAAACTCAGGGTAAGAGTTTACTCAAATGTCTACTGATATACACTAGTTTTCAATTCTCTGAAGGTCGAGTCAGATATATATCTGCGTGTAGAAGAGCCATGCATGATATTCTTTTTGACATTAATGATTGAGTGTGATGTGTGACTTGTGAAAATGTACGTTTATTATGCTTAAAACTAGTAATATGTTTTAAATTTACTCTAGCTTAGCATTGCGTTTTTGTTGTGTTGTGTTGTGTACACTTACCATGATCGTATTTTATATGTGAACATAAAATAATATAGGTAGGAGAGATGTGAAGCAACGAGCCTACCAATGGTCTGTTAGCAAGTCATTATTGTATATGTGTAAATTTTTGTATTGTACAACTGCCTCCATTTTTTTTGGAATTTAATATATCATGAAAAATTTATTAATAATTTCATGGAGGACTATAAATATACAATATATGTTTATTTAGCTTTTATCTTAATATTAATTATTAATGCATTAATTAGTAGTGCAATTAATATAACTTTTTTTGGATGGTATCCGAAATTCATTTATATACTCAATCATAGAGTTTAAAATTGCTCCATCATTTATTGAGGTGGTACTGGTAGGTATGTTTTGGTGGCATTAAGAGTTCTTATTCTATATATACATAGAGGGAAAAAGCATTCCTAAATAATCATCTTCACCATATAACTCTTTCTCTGATTTCAACTACCACTTCATCTCATCTTCTCCAAATCGTTGCCAAGTCAAAGGGAAAAAGGCTTTAAAAGGTTTTGATGTTTTTTCTATTTACAATGTTGAAAGTAAAGAAATAAGTTTTAACAATCATAAACCTTTTATTTTATTCTATATTATGGATCTCATTCGATGGCAATGTCTTATTCTTCTATGATTTCTATTTATTGATTATATTCCTTCTTCTCTTTAATAAAGTATTGTTCTTCTACTTCGTTTTTAACTCAAAAGAATAGCACTTTTCTTGAAATGGAGTCGGAAAGAAAGCCTGAGTTCTTCAAGGGAAAGACCATTTTAATGACTGGCACAACGGGCTTCTTAGCAAAAGGTACAATGCATCTGTATATAAAAATAATTTGATCAAGTTTTTCTTCTGCCATTGAATTTCTCTATTTTATGCGCAGTTTTCTTGGAAAAGATTCTAAGAACACAACCACAAGTTAAAAGACTGTATCTTGTCGTACGAGCAGAAAACATTGATTTGGCTTCAAAACGCTTTCAAAATGAGGTAAAGGAATTATTTTCTAGAATAGACAGAAGAGATTAAGCACTTGTAAAATATGAATTATCCATATAATAACAAATTGATATTATTTTCTAACACAATTTTAAGCTGAATATTTGTGGATATTTTCTTTTGGTTTAAATATTATTTTGGTATCTGTAGTTTGTTCAATTTTTGGTCTTTTTTTTTTTTTCGTTCAATTTGGTCTATGTTTTGCTAAATGTTGTTTAATTTCGTCCTTTTTCGTTGATACCGTTTAAATTGATAACGACAAAATGTATATGTTAACATTGTTCATATTACGTAGATTGTTGTAATTATGATTATTTGTGTTTTTTTCAAATAAGTCCATAATTTTAGTTAAATTTGTTCAATTTAGTATCAACCTCCATCCACTTCATCATGACCTTCACCATGGACTTCTTCACCGCCCTCACTCTCTATTTCACGACTCTTCACCACTGCAACCACCATTACCACTATTACTGCCACCACCACCAGTGTCGCTGCCATCAAACCAAAACCACCACTATCGTCCTACAATCACCACCACCACAACCAGAATCACTACCACCACCACCACAACCACCCCCCTACAACCACCACCACCACATTAAAATCACTACCACCACTACCACCCTAAAATCATATTTACCACCATCACACTAAAACCTCTACTACCGTGAGTGTTGTTGTTGGTGGGTTTAATGTAATGGCGGTGAATGTGATTTTAGTGTAATTGTAGGGGTGGTAGTGGTGGTGGTGATTTTAGTGAGGTGATGATGGTTGTCGGGGGTGGTCGTGTTGGTGGTTATAGGGTGATTGTTGTTCTATAATGTGGTGGTGGTGGTTGTGGGTTTAGTTTAACAGTGGCGATGGTTTTTGGGTTGTGATGGTTGTGGTGGTGGTGGCGGCAATAGTAAAGGGTACAGTGGTAAAGGCTCATGAAAGAGAGGGTGAGAGCGATCAAGTGAAAGATGAGATTAAATTGAAAAAATTTAATTAAAATAATAATTTATTTAAACAAAACACAAACTTTCTGAAAATTGAATTTGGGGCCCTCTAGTTGTCCGTACTTGTCAGAATAATAATGAAAAATCAATTTTCTCACTAAATGTGAACACCGATTCATTTTCAGTTGTATATACTGAATTGTGGCATTCCTTTAATGGTCATATTACAGGTCATTGTCACAGATTTATTTAGAGTGTTACGGGACCAATGTGGTCAAGATTTTGATTCTTTCATTTCGAGCAAGATTGTGGTCATACCAGGAGATGTTTCTCTTCTTAATTTTGGTCTGAAAGATGAAAAGCTCAAGAGTAAGATGTTGGAAGAGATCAACGTTGTCGTGAATTTTGCAGCATCTACCAAATTTGACGAGAGGTACATTAATATCTAGTAGGAATAATACGTTAAAAATTCAAGTGTGAGTCTAAGTCTCACATTGACTAGAAATGAGTAAGTGAAGCACTATATAAAGATAAAAACTCATAAACTTATTATCTTAAAATTTTGAGTTGAGAGTGGTGTCAATGTCTCATGTAGTTGAACTCAGGTCTCATTAATGTTGTATTGTATCTCTCCGGTGAAACTTCCTCCATGAAACTTACCTTAATCAACACTTATTTTTGCTTCTCCAATAAATTTGACATTTGGATTCATTGTTATTTGTCCACAGATTTGACATCTCAATGGGTGTAAATACAATGGGTGCCTTACATGTCTTAAACTTCGCAAAGAATTGTCGTCAGATAAAACTTTTTGTGCATACATCAACTGGTAATTGCAGTTAACTATAACTTTACCATAATGCAATTACTATATTTACCAAAACATTATTCACTTACGCTAATTAATTTCCATTTTTACAATACTTCTTTTGGTATATATGAACGAATATCAGCATATGTATGTGGAGAGATTAAGGATAAGAAAATAATTGTGCAAGAGAAACCCTTTGAGATGGGTGAAACCCTGAAAGAGACCTCGAAATTAGACATCACTGCAGAAATGAATCTGCTGAAGAAGAAAATAGATGAACTCCGATCAGAGAATGCTAATGAAAACACAATCAAATATGTAATGAAAGATTACGGAATTGAAAGGTACGTAACATTCTTATTCTGTTGTATATATTCATTGATCAATAAATGAAATTGATTTTATGATGCATCAGAGCAAAGTTTTATGGTTGGCCAAACACATACACATTCACAAAAGCCATGGGAGAGATGCAAGTGGTTCATCACAAAGATAATCTTCCACTAATCATTATTCGTCCCACCATGGTTACCAGTACCCTTAAGGATCCATTTCCTGGTTGGATTGAAGGCTTAAGGTATATATCTATATATTTCCAATGTGTATTTTATTCCAATGAATTCAGAGTGAGTTGAAAGTTAGAAGTGATATTCTGATCTCTTATATAAACTTGTTCATGATTAACTAAAGTTGAATTTTCCTTATATCTTCACTTAAAATCACTAAGAAACAAACTTTTAAATAATGACTAATTTTAGTTACCAATAATTATTAGTAACTACAGTATCAATTTAGATATTAATTTACAAAATTAAAAATTATTGATTATTAAAATAGTCACAATTATGAATAAAAAATTACAATTGATCACTAAATTGGTCTTTAAAATTAGTTACTATATTTTTTGCTACAAAGAAAATTTGCTACTAAAAATTAACTACTTAGATTTTGACTACCAAAATGAATTAGTTTTTAAATTAGTCCTTAATTAATAATTAGTAACCAATTATAATTTTTTATTTATAATAGTGACTATTTTAGTAACCAATAACTTAAAATTTAGTAAATTGGTGACTTTATTAGTTACTAATTATTTTTTATTTTTAAAATTGATTTTTTAATTAAGAATTTATACTTAACATCTAGAAAATAATAATTCTTAATTATTTCTTAGACCTGTATATATAATCTTGATATACTTTGTATTTACAGAACTCTGGACAGCATAATATGTAGCTATGGTCAAGGAAAATTAACAACCTTTCTTGGTCATCCCAAGACAATTTTGGATACCGTAAGTTAAATTATATTAAATTTAGTTTGCTTGCTATATATATATATATATATATATATATATATAATATGGATACAAAGAAACATAATTATTTGAAGAATAAAACTTCAAAAGTTTAGACTACTTATCATTCCACATCTAAGAGGCAAAGACACTGCTTTATTTTGCAAAACATCTGTCTAAAGAATAAAATAAGTCGATGCAAGGGATTTTTTTTTGCAAATAACATACATTATTATTAAAAATTCTTATATTACATAATTCTTTTTAAATTTGTTAAAATAATTTATAAAAAAATATTTTTTTCTATTATTTTTATTAAGAATTTTGATAGGTATGTAATTTTTTCGTGGATAATTATTTTTTACAATATTATAAAATTTATAAATATTTCTTATAAAATTTGGTGTGAAAAGTGTTTTATACAAAAAAAATTGATAGTAATTTCTTAAATTTTTTTTCATAACAAAATTTAAAATATTTTTAAAGAAAATTAAAAAGATTTGACAAAAAATATAAATTTTTTTAGTAGTACGTGTATATTAAACACATACAACATTCGTACAATATGTATAGATGAAATGTTAAATTCAGAAGATTTTTTTTTTCAGAAATAATTTTGACATGGTTCCGGCATAAAATTAATAAAAACAAATATAACGATTTTTTCAAAATTTCATAACTTTATAAACTTATTACATATGTTTATACTATGATTACATTATGCAGATACCTGCGGACCTGGTTGTGAATTGTATGATGACAGCAATTGTTGGTTGTTCAAATGAAGCTCCAAAGAATTTCATCTACCACGTTTCTTCATCGTTAAGCAATCCATTCAGAATTGGTGATGTTCGTGATTTATGCTCTCTTTATTTCACTAAATTCCCCAACCAAAACAAAATTGGAAACCCAATAACAGTGCCCAAGCCAAATTTGATATCAAGTAGGACTGCTTTCGACATTCACATGACACTCCGATATGTTTTGCCACTAAAGGTTTGTCGAATACCAAATAATGAAGCAAAAACTATAATCATATATTTTGCTATAATTAATGTTTTAAGGTTTCATTCTAATTAATCCTTGTGTGTATGGTTTCATATATTTAGGTCTTAAATTTGGTGAACAAAGCGTTTTGTCAATGCTCTCGAGATGTTTACGATGATAGCTTCAAAAAAATCAAAAGGGTGACACGACTGGTTGAACTTTACAAACCATACCTGTTTTTCAAGGGCGTGTATGTGTATTTTCCTTCGTCTGTGGTTACTACAAATCATACATGAACTACTTTGATTCGTAACTATAATTCTCATACGAATTTTCGGTTTCAGCTTCGATGATTCAAACACACAAAATTTACGAAGAGCAACAGGTAATAACATGGAGGTTGATGGATTGGACTTCGACCCTGATAGCATCGATTGGAAAGACTACATGATGAACACACACATTCCTGGTCTTGTAAAGTATGCATTGAAATGATTCAAATGGTTGTAGAGTTTTTGGTTTGCAAAATAAGTGTGGAACATGATAAAAGAGATAAGATGATTTTATAGTATATAAGTAGGAACAAATTTTATTTTATAAGTTATCTTTTTTTTTAAGATGGTATCAGAATTATCTGAAATCTATTATGGTGAAATTTAATGTTTGTAAGACTTAAGACCAATTGATGTTTAACCCTATACTTGTACTTGTGATGTATATGTTTCGAGACGGTATATTAATTAGAAATAAGTTAGTTTTTCATTGCTTTTTATCTTATTGTAGTAAAGAATGATAATTGTTGTTTAATTAACAGGCAATTTTGTTATAAATATGAATAGAATCCAAAACAATGGACACTAAATTTTTTGGACTTAAAGTCATTACATACTTCGAAGACTTTTTTGTATTTTTGGGTCGTTTTTGTTAGGAATCTAAGTCCCACATTGGCTAAAAATAAGAAAGTAGAGCACTCTATAAGAATAAAGACGCATAAACCCATGTCTTAAGATTTTGGGTTGAGAGTGGTGTCAATTCCTTATGTGGTTGGGTTCAGATCTCATTGGTGTTAAGTCGTCACGGGAAAGGACGCCATTAAAGGTGAAGTCGTCCTCCCCCAACCGGTTTCTTATTTATTTTTTTAAAAATTTTGTTAACAGGAGAAATTATATTTATTTTTGTGGTAATTATTTTTTATTGGTACAATAAATTAATTTAATAAAAAATATTAGATAATAAAAATGACATAATAAAAACTATATAATAATGTTAAATTATTTTAATGTTTATTTTTATTCCAATTTTTTTACCACTTATTGTTAAAAAAAACCTAAAAATGAAGTCGTCATATGTGAAGACGACTTCACTATTCACATGAACAGAAACCGATCTTGTCTTTAACGGCTTTGTTTTTTTTTTTAAATATGAAATTGGTTGGATGGAGGACGACTTCACCTTTAATGTCGTCCTCCATCCTGACAACTTGACAAGTTGACCCTGTTTGGCAAAAAAAAATAAATTAGATGAACCTCTTTTACAAATTGGAGTTAAAATTGATTCTCAAATACAAAAAAAAAGACCCACTTTGAACCAACAACGACCAAGAAGAAAAGTCCAATTCAAAAACAGATGCTGTAAATTAATATACGACAAGTATTGCATATCTCTGTATGGTTAGAAATATTTACAAGTTTGTCTTGGGGTTGTCTTCTATTTGTATACAAATATTGGCAGGTTTATTTTGGTGCAGAGAATATAACACATGCACTTGTTGCATATTTTCCGATTAACAATGAATATTTCTATCTTTTGAGACGCATGTTAAAGTGTACAATTTATTAATATATTCTTGTGTATGTAATATTACAAATCAATGTGTTATAATACCGAGAAAAATATCCATCAATAATATCAAATTGTTGACATCTTATATATCATCGATAATTATCCAAAGATTTTATACATTTGTTAAAAAGAATTTACAAACGAATCAATAATCAATGAATTAAATGTCGTCGATAATCCTTCAAAAATTACAAGTTACCGATGAATTTCATCAGTTTTCAACCGATTATGACATTTGTGATATTAATTTTTTTTTAAGTGTGTATTTAAAAGATGACTAAAGAACATACGATGGTTTAATAACTATCGTATTATAATTTAAGAAGTGATTACTTTAAAAAATGTCATATTAAAACAACTTTTGTACTGAAAGATAATTGATGAGACATTATTCATCTTCAAACATCAAATAATTAATATAGACACGAAAAAGAGAATTCTTTTTATATATTATTAGCGTAACACAGGCACGATAGCGCCTGTATATATGATTTTTTAAATATGCGTAATATTATATTAGTAAGTGATAATATTATAATGTTATTAAGTTAATATATATATATATATATTAAAATTATATTTATTAAAAATAAAATGAAATATATCAGAATAGATAAAAGAATAATCATTGATAAATAAAGAAGAAGAGAAGAAGCAGAGATATCTGATTTTATAAAAAATCTGTAAAAGTAACTGTCAAGTTTTTAAAATTTAATAAATTATTATATTTAAAGGGTAAAATCGGTATTTTGAAAAGTGAACACAAAAAGAGAAATCCCCTTTATATATTATTATAGATTATTATTATTATAGATAAAGATGAGAGGAGTAATTAATCATTCGGAAAGCAAATCAAGAACTTGATGAAAGAGGAAAATATTACTGATAGAGGATTCGAGTACATCTAGCACAAACATTTATTAGGGTAGCTATTACAAATTTATTATAGCTCAATTATTTTTTCTGAATTTTATTTATTTTTATTTTCCAAGTTCCATCAAACTTTATTCTATTACAGGTCAATTACTTGACAGCATACTTCACAAGTCCAGGAATGTGAACGTTTAACACATAGTGGGTCCAATCAATGGTTGTGGGATCGGAGTTAAATCTTCCAACATCATCGTCATCTTTTGCCTTCATTTTTGTCATCCTTAAATTTTCTGCGTTCTTGTCATCGAAGCTGTGTCATTGAAGATCCACAAAAACAATATCATATATACATAAAACCGAAGTTGGAACATCAATTTTAGAGTATTTTCTACTTACATTCCCTCAAAGAGGAGAAAAGGTTCATAAAATCTCATTATTCCCATCATCTTCTTCACTTTCCGTTTACTTTCATCGTAATAAGCCTCGTGACCGTAGCAGCACACTTTGTTCATCACCTTTAGTCCCTTCAAAGTAGAGCACCAAAATAAGAAACGAAAAATTGACTCAATCTGAAAAAACAGCAGAATATATAAGGTAAAACTATGTGTGCTTTAATTTCCATTGAAGTGCAAACCTTGAGAGGTAGCATGTATCGAATGTTGATGTATCTGTCAAATGAACTCGCACTAGACATCCACGAAACTTTCTTGGAACAAGCCACTGGTTTTCCAAACATGTCTATCAAAGGATGTTTTGTAAAGTATTGATGGGCCAAGTCCTCAACATCAGAAGTTCTGAATGGATTTCTGAGTGAAGAACCAATATGATAAATCAATGTCTTTGAACAACTCTTTGAACAAGCCTCCAGTGCTACTATAATGGAGTTTATCACCATGTCTGCTGGTATCTGCATACATAATCATTTCAATTTATTATTTCCGTTTTAATATAAAAAAAATGATGAGAGGAAAAGAAAAAGAAAATGAATAAATTGATAACTTGCCGCGTCTATAATTGTACTCCGACGACCAACGCTTCTCCCTAATTTTCCTTTGCCGTACATCACAACAAGAAGGTCCATAGTTCTGCATTCAAGTCATTAAAAATCCTCATCACCTTTATCTCTTTTATGTGTTAATTTTTCCAAAACATTCTCATAATTCTTGGAAACACATACCTCACACCTTCGATCCAACCAGGAAATGGTTCAGAGTGAGTGCTGAGTATAATGGTGGGGCGTGCGATGATCAATGGTATATCACCTTTCATCTTCAACAAAATCATTTCCCCCATTGCTTTTGTAAATGTATACATATTTGGCCATCCGTGTAAATTTGACCTAAATTCAAATTTACAACATTGCCAAACATATATAATAAGATCAAAATTTTAGGGTTTCCAAAATACAGGAAAAATGAAATAACTTTTTACTTGAATTCCACATATCACCTTATAGTTCCAAGGTTTTTCATAACCGATGTGATTGTTTTTTCACTGGCATTTTCTGCCTCAAGTTCCTTCAATTTTTCTTCAGTTAACAGTTTTTCTAAGTTGATGTCTAATCTTGAGGACCCATTTGGGGTCTCACCCATTTCAAAAGGTTCCTCTGCGACAAGTCCTTTTCCCTCGCCACATACGTAAGCTTAAACAACAAATTAAAGTTTAGTTTAATAGTATCATCAAAGGTTTTGCAAGTTTATTATTACACGTACCAGTAGATACATGAAGAAGCATTTGTAATTTACAACAGTTCTTGGCGAAGTTCAGAACATTAAGAGCACCCATCGTATTAATCCCCATCGCAACATCCAATCTGTAGGAAAAAAACAAATATAATATACGTAATGAAAATTATTTTCTTTCCTTACCATATATATAATTATATAATAATAATTAACCTCTCATAAAAATAGGTAGTAGCAGCAGCATTTACTATGATGTCCGTCTCCGCCAACAACATTTCTCTGAGCTTTGTGTCTTTAATTCCCAAGTTCTCAACAGAAACATCGCAACCAACAGCCAACACTTTCTGAGATATGAAGGAGACAAAATCTGCACCCCACATACCTCGTAGCACCCTGAACAACTCCTTCGACAGAACCTGTTACATATGTTCTTAGGTTAAGTTATGATTACAAATAAACATAAGTTAAGTATTTGATCACTACCTCATCCTGCAACCGTTTTCTAGCTTCTTCTGAATTTTCTGCTCTTAGAAGAAGGTATAACTTTTTGATGTTTGGTTGAACCCTTAATATCTTCTCCACCAAAACTGCATTAACACTAACAAAGATTAATCATACTGAACTAATATTAAATTCTGTGTTCTACAAAATATGTTACAAGTTAGAATAAGAAATACGTTTCGCAAGGAATCCCGTTGCACCCGTAACTAAAATGGTTTTTCCGTCTAGAAAGTTGTGAACACTTCCAAACTCCATTGAAGAGTGTTGCATAGCTTTTTCATGGTTTTTCCAATTGCCATAACTATCTATATAGAGAGAGAGAGAAGTGAGAAGTAGGCAACTCGATAATTGAATGAAAAGAATACAAATAGCGAAAGGACTGAACTATTGTTTGGTAGCTATTGTGACGTATATCTATTATAATTACCCTAATATCTTTTCTTTATATCTATTATTTTGAAAAATAGTTTTCTTATGAGATTTTTAGGGAAATGATTTTCAAGAATATAGCAATAATGCATTTCTAAGAATAAAAAACTTCCTATTTTTTATTTTAAAACATGAAATAATTTAAGATGTCAACTGTGAAATTTTAAAATATTATTATTTTTCTGAATTCGTTAATGCTATTGAAGGATTAAGGTGTGTGTGTGTCTACATCATGCCGTTTCAAAAAATAAGGCTAAATTCCTTTTTTCTTTTAGTATTAAAATTTTTCTATTAAATAAATTATAAAATTATATTTAAAGAAAAAAGACATAAAAGATTTTAATACTAATATATTTCTATTAAATTAATTATAAAAGTAGATTTAAGATAGAAAAAGGCCTTAAAAAAATTGGTAACAATATATCAATATCAAATTAATTATAAGTTTATGTTTGAGAATAAATTTTAATTAAACTATTATTAGTGTTTGTTAATTTGTATTGGTATTAAAAATGATATTTAATGAGTTGAAATGTTTTAACTAATTTTTTATATATATTTATTTTTAGTATTGTTTTAACTAATTTTTTATATTTTTTTAACTAATTTTTTATATATATTTATTTTTAATATTGTTTTATATATTATAATTTTTTTTATTTCATATAAAAGTACCTAGATATGTTAACTAGAAGATTTGAATTTGACCATTCAAAAATCTAGAAAAAGAGAAAAAGTTGGGCTTTAATATATCAAAAAATGAGTTATGAATAAATTTATGAAAATAAAACTGAATTAGAAAATACAAATGAGTGTTCTTTGAATAAACAAGATAATAACAATATAAATATAGGTGAAAACAACAATAGATAAAAAGAAGTAATTAGTGACAAGAATAAGTCTGATTCTCAAACTGATGATAACAATTAAAAATATATAAAAAAATTAAACGATTAGCCTTATTATTTATTGAAAAAAAAAATTAAATAAAATTAATTTCGACAATTTAAAAAATAATTTTAATAAAACAAATTCAAAAAATAATTTTTAAATAAAATACCAACATTCTCAAATTTGATTTAAATTTTAAATAAAACGTTTCATTCTTAAAGTTTGTTTTAATTCTTCCAAATTCTTAAGTGACGCCTGGTGTACATGTATAATAACATTTTCCTAAAATCATAAACATAAGTGAAAGTGAAATGAATTGAGTGTTGGTAGGCAGAAACTAACTTGTGATAAAAATAGAAAGGATAATTAATGCCATCGAAATGGATTAATGTCTTGTACATGATATATATGTATTCATTAAAGGATGTTTGCCTATAATGTGGAATGGGTTGTGAGCAATGTAGGGACCGGGAGGGCCATGGCACCCACAAGATTTTTGAATTTTTTTAAAATTATATATATTTTGAATTTTTTGAATTTATTTTGAATTTTTTAAATTATAGGTACTATATTTTATAAATAGATGAAAATTAAATTGTTTGTATTTTTATTTCTTTTATAAAATATAACAAATTAATGTTAACAGATAATAAAACATAAAATTAAATATGTAAAGAATACAAATATTTAGGTTTAATTAATCTTTTGGTCACTATTTTCATCTAAAAATGTCAAGTTAGTCATCAAGTTTTTTCTAGTCTCAATTTGATATTGACTTTTAAAAAATTGATGTAATTTGATCATTCTCGTTAAATTTATTAAAGCGGATGAACGATTTTCATCAAGATTGATAGTGAGATTATGTTAATTACACCAACAAAATAAACTATCTTTATTTTTACAACTTTAATTTTAATGAAGAAGCACCGATCCATTTCAAGAAATTTAATGAAAATAACCAAATTGCATTAGTTTTCAAAATTCATAACCAAATTGAAACTAAACAAAATTAGAGAATCAACTTAATATTTCTGAACTAAAACAATAACCAAAAGAATAATTAAACCAAATATTTATTAAGATATTTTTTATGTCCTTTCTTATTGTCTTGTTAGTTTTACAAAAATTGTACTCATTTCTCACTGTCATATTTGTTTTAAAGAAAAAAGGTAATTATTTTTTCTCTCATTTCCCATTTGTCTTATTTCTATTTAGAAGAAAAAAAAAAGTAATTATCTTTTATCTTACTTGATAATGAAATATTAATTTAACACTTAACATTGTTTCTTTTATCTCATGAACCTTTGATATATTCATTTTTTATGAATATAGAAGAAAAAATAATGTATTATGTGTTTTTTCATAATCGATTTTTAATTGTAACTTAACTATACTAAATTTTTTCTTTAATATTTACACTTCTCAATTTTTGTAGTAAGGTATGATAAACTATTTTAATATTATTTTAAAAAATAGGTATATTAATAAATAATAAAAGAATAGATTCATTATTCAAAAGTGATAAAAGTGAAACTATTCGTGAAGATGAAAACAAGATAGATTATATTTTTCACAGCATTATACTAAAGATTAAATTCAGTTAGAGAAGCCAATTTTTAAAACATTATTAATGATCCAACAATTTAATGATCAAATAATTATATTATTTTGACCCTCCAAAGTTTATGATTAAGATCGGTCACTGGTTGTGACCTGCATCAACTAGAGTACCTTTCAAATTCAACCTGTTATTCATGTATAGAGTTAGATTTGACTAAAGAAGGAACCATGTTTGCTTGATTATCTTTGTTTCTTCTAAGTTCTTTGTGGCATTGTTGGTGTTCTTAGTATTAGAAAACACCATTCTGCTGCTATGAATCTATTATGGAATGGTAATTGGTACAAGTAATTGATACCATACCGATTTTATCTAAAAGTTTCAAACATTATCGTACAAGTAAAAAAAATTATTCTATTCCATAAAGATATCAGATCCATGAGTCTCATAAACCATGTTATTGGAAGAATTCAAGAATTATATGGATCCATTGTAAAGTTTTCATGAAGATTTTTCCTCCTTTTTTTATTTTCTTTATTGACTTTCTTAATAATATAGAAGAAGCATGGTACAATTTTAAAGTCAAAAGTCACTTACCTCTCATTTTCAAGCACATAACTTTTTTCTTTCTCAAAAACATCGATAATGTAACTTCTAGTATTTTAAAATTATTTATTAAAATATTGAAATATCTTTAATGAAGTGAGAAGGGGAAAATTAATTTAATAACTCTAAAATAATACCCACAACTTTAATTTAATAAAATTATATTCTAGTAATCATCAGGAAATCCTCCAATTGAAGATTTGCAAAATATTAATATTTTTTATTACCAGGATATTTCTAACTATCCTTTGGAAGAATAGCCTAGTAATACAAAATGTCTGTGATTTTTGTCATTTTCATACATTTTATATTTTTTGGGATGGTTTGATAGAGAATAAATTTAGGTATAATTACTCTTTTGACTCATGTTTTCATCAAAAAATATCAAGTTGGTCCTCTAATTTTTTTTTCAATCTAAATTTGAACTCGATATCCCCCACTCCAGTTAAGATTAACACTTGTCTAGAAACCGCGGTTTTGAAATCAAAACTCAATGACAACTCTTCCTCCAACCACCTAACTCTTCCATACATACGATCTCAACATCTACGGACTATACAACATACTTTTTACCAACTACTTATTGTATATTGTACTTTTCTCCAACTTTAAGAATTGAGAATGGAAAGCATCTTTGATATAGTCAGGAATGTGCACCCCTCATAACTTCATCAAGATTCTTTCTTTCTTAATACTTTTAGTTTCAGGTACCATAATTACAATCTAAACTTAAACAATTATACATATAAAAGGAGTACAACAAACTCACAACCCTCAAGTCATCCTAGAGAAGAACAAATCTCAACTCTTAAACAACTATCGCTAAAGCAAACACTCAACCAACCAGAAAAAGATAACACCCCCACTTCACATAGATCATTGTCGCAACCTAAATCACTACGGGACTACGGACTAAAAAAAATTCATTATGGAAAAGAGATTTGAAGTCGCCACCATAGTTTATTCTAGAAAACTATGAAAAACCATAAAAATTAAATAAAGTCTGTGAAAACCAAATTTATGGTTCGGAAGTTGGTTACGCGTGAGGAAGGTATTAGCACCCTACGATGTCTGCTCAATGGTACCTTTAATTAAATGTATAAAACTAATGTGTTTATTTTAAATATTTTTTTTTTCAGAAATAAGAAAATAAATTGAACAAATTTATTTTTTGAGTGAAAAGGACTCGACAAGGATTAACCTTGGTCCTACGTATTATCATTAACAAAAAATGCGAAATCAAGGCTACGTAGTTTCTTGTAAAAGAAAGTTTGATTAGATTATTTAATTTTTGAAAGTTGTCTTTTTGACTTTTTTGAAAATGAGTGTCATGCAACGCATGTGGTCAGGTTGACACCAAAAATATATTTTATATTTTGTATTTTTGAGAAGGAGTGTCGTACGACGCAAGCGGTCAATAGACACTAAAACTATTTTTATAATTTTTGTATTTCAAAAAGAAGAGTCGTGCGACGCGAACGGTCGATTAAACACTAAAAGAAAATAATTTTAAATTTTTATTTATTTTTATTTTTATCATTTTTGAAAACTATTTTAATTTTTATTTCAATTAAAAATATTTTTATTATTTTAGAAAATAATATAATTGAAATGTGAAATTTAATCAGAAAATGATAAAATTGAAAATAAAAAAATGGGAGTGCATAAATGAGTATGTTGGTACAATGAGAAAAACTACACACATGAAAATGGATTGGATTGTACATAAAAAAAGGATGTGCTGCAGGAAGCAAATCACTGGCCTAAAACATAAAATTAGAGGAATGTGAGATGGATGTTCAGTGAAATCGCAGATACATTAAGTAAAGTAAAACTAGACGCAAAGGAATGTGGAATTATGAAGGAAAACAAAAATAAATAGCCTGAAACAAATTATGGGAGTGCACGAACTGATTATTAATCCCACTCATTCGTACTTATACATCACATCTCTTTTAAATATTTAATCATTGAATAAACATGTTCTAAATTATTCCACAATTCATTATTTCCCTTATTCATACTGGTACACAATTCTTTCTACATGCATACTTAAATATATTGTATATTGTATCTTACATTATTTTTATATATTACTTATTGTTGATAAAAAAAAAATTGTATTTTGTATCTTACATTGTTTTTTTCATCACTTAGTTCTTAAACATTTGATATTATTCTTGTTAAGAATTGTAATTTTTTTCTCTGTCCAAAATATACTTTTTCAAGTGATTCCATTTATTAATTTTTCTTTTAATTCTTTTATAATTAATTTTTTCAGTCAATAAATAATATTTTTAAATTAATAATTTTTAAATAACATTTTTTTTTTCATTTTTTCGATCAATATTTTCTAACCAAAATGTTATGATTTGAAAAATATAATTAAAAAACCATTTTGACATTATACATAAAAACAACTTATTGGGGTGATGGACGGATATAAATAATAGGATCAAAGTAATATCTAAATTCGTTTGAAGAATTAATTTTTGGCATGATACGCGGTTGAAGAATTATCTTTGCAAAAAATTATCCTATAATATATAATAACTCAACTCCTCAAACTTTGATTTTAAATAATAGGATGCGAGTATTTCGAACAGCAAAAAGTTACTTTGACACATTATTTCCATATAACTGTCATTGACACCAACTTTTTTTAATAAAATATTATTATTTGAATAAAATATTAATTTATAAGAGTGTCAAATGGTAGTATTGGTGTCAAACTACCACCGTCCTTTCGAATAATAGGATGCGGTTAATGGATTCTAAGTAAAAAATTTCAACAAAATAATCCATCAAGAACAACACACATGGGAGTGGAAGGAGAAAGAAATCAAAACTTTTATTTTTAAGTGAGCTTATAGTATTATACAAAATAATTACAATGGGGAAAAATGACTTTTATATAGCAATAGGGGAATTAAAAACAATGAATTGCATAACAACAAAATATAATTTAGCTGAGAGGAATAATACTTCTTGCAATTTATGCGCCTTGTTTGCTATAAATGAAGAATAACTTAACATCTATTTTTTGAGTTTATTGTATCTAAATCTTGTTTGGAATCTTTGCTATAAATGATTACGAGTAATAACAGCACAACATAACCAAACTTTATTTTGGTCAATTTTATATGCTTGGTATACATATAAAAGGTAATAATATTTAATGGTTATGTAGGTGGTTATGATGAGAAGTATATGAAACTATAAGAATATGATTGTATTTAGACACATACAAAAGAATGAGTAGAAAATTTTTGCGATGACACATTTAAAAGCTTAAACATGAATGACAAAACAAAATATCAAAGATAAATATTTCATTCTTTGATTACTATTTATGTCCAAAAAATGTATCTAAATTATTCCAAAAGTGAGTTAAAAAAGAGGTATCATATACTACACTGCTACTATATTTTATTTTTAATTCTAATCCTTGCTACCAGCAACTATGTTGTTAAGTTGTTTTGGCAATTTCTTTGTAAAAGATGTTAGAAGTGGACTTTAAGCCTAACTTAACTCCACAAAACGGACCTTATCTCTAGTTGATGTGAGACTTCTAACACACCCTGTGTGTGGGACAAAAAATTAGTGGACGGTCCGTTAGCGGCCCGATATCGGGTGGAACAGAATGTCCAAGAAATTTCGCTAGGATAGGCTCTAACTTGGCTCTGATACCATGTTAGAAGTGGGTTTTAAGCCTAATTCAACCCCACAAAACCGGTCTGTAAGGTGATGTTTGCACCTCACTTATATACTATGAATTGACCTTATCTCTAGTCGATGTGAGACTTCCAACAAAAGAAATTACTGTATTTTGGATCTATTAGAAAGAAGTGATACTAAAAATGAAAATATCTCTTTCATTTCATTGGAAATGATTCTACAGGTAGTTTTTTATTTATTGGTAAAGAATTAATTTAAATTAATAATAAAACACTTAAGGGGTGTTTTCACCCATTTACAAAAAAGATGAAAGAAAGATGCAGTGTATCTCCAAAACCTGTTAAGGACAACAATATAACTTTTACGTACAAAAGATAAGGCTTCCTAGAGATTGGGCACAAAAATATATATCACAGGATCCTTTGAACAACATCTAAACAACATTCTTAGTAAGGGATAGAGCTTGGGTAAGCGCCAACAACCTAATGTGCTACTATAATAAACCGGCAATACAATCAAAACTGGACTTAAAATGCAAGAGTTATTATGCATTCCCAACGTCAAGTTGGACAGGAATCTTAAGATTAATTAGTTACCCAGATCACCTTTCCCGACCATTCTACAAAATTGCACAAAAAGTGAATACATAACGAGGTATGCATGGTCTGTAACTGCGAGACTATGTTTTCTTGGTTGTGACAAAGTAACCAATAGAAATGTGTATGATCACTGATGAAGAATTCATTCCTTTAGACATGAGAATCTCTATCATACTCACCTGACAACTTAAACACATAAAGTATCATATCATAGAAATTCTACATGCAGTAATTTAGAGTTGAGACTTTTATGGCGTAAATCTATTGTTTTATTTTATATATATTATCAAATTACCAAATGTGTAAATAGGTTTATTTGTATTGATTTGAGTAGGATTGGACTTCGGGTATAAAATAGATTTTTTGTATTGATTTGAGTCAGCAAATGTCATAAGATGTTTCACTTTTCATCTTTTGTTCTACAGGACTATTTTATTTGTGTGACCTATTTTTTGGTAAGGAAGTATCGAATTCAAACGTATCACATCTACATCCCTATGTTGTACACATGGCTTTGAGATATCCTAATATCTAGAGCTGTCAAAATGGGTTGGAATCCGCGAGTCAACCCAACTTACCACGGGTTCGGACCGGGTTGGGTTAAATTTTTTTTACAAATTTCAATACAAATTGATTTTTGCCCTGACTCATTTAAAACTAGGTTCACCCGGGTTGAATCCGTGGTGAGCCGACTTGGCTCACTAACCCGCAGATAAAAGGGTCACATAAGTGTTTTTTATTTTTTTTATTAAGTTGGGCTTTACATTTGGGTCATGTTAGGTTATTTTTTTATCCAACACATAAATAATTTGTATTTTTTTATTTTGGTTTGCATTTGGATTGTATTAAAGTTTATTTAGATTTTAATTAGAATTACAATTTAGTTTTGACAAAAAAAATTAAAAAAAAAATAATATTTTTTTTGGCTTCGTCATAAAATTAAGTGAATCCGTGAGTTAACCCGTTTAATCCGTCAATCCGTGATGAGTCGGGCTGGGTTAGAATTTTTTTGGCTCACTGAGAAGTGAGCCAGGTTGGGTTGACTCACTAAATCCTCAACCCGAAATGGATCGAGCCGGATCGGGCCGGATTATCCGTTTTGACAGCTCTATTAATATCTTATTGTTTTATTTATATATTAGTTATAATGGATAAAAAACTTCAATTTTTAAATCAAACGAATGAGTCAAATATATGAATCGAAAAAGATTTTGCACATCAGCCAACATTTTATTTCATTGTATATATTTTTCATATAGGGTTGAACAATTGTTCCTTTTAATATATTTACTTTTGTTATACAGTAAAAACCTATTTCTAATTTTAAATACTATTAAAACACAAATCTTTAAGAATAAGTTAACTATTTGATTTTACCACGAGAAGTAGCCGGTGAATAATTGGAAGAAACAATTAAAATGGTAATTGATGAAATGTCATTCATTTTATGGTTCAAACGTCAAATAACTAAACACAATGCTCAAGAAAAAATGGACTAACAAAAAATAGATTAGAAATTATTAGAAACGCTTTTATGGAAAGCAGATTTGACGCGTTGTGTTACTTTAGTGTTAGAAAATTAAAATAATAAGCCCTACAGCCGTCAAAATGGATAATTTTGGTCTGGTCTGGTTTGATTTATTTAAGGTTAGTCACTTAGTGAATCATAACTTAACCCAATTCACTTATTAAAAATTTAAAAAAATTTGAATCCGGCCTGACCCACCACAAATTAGTGGATTAAACGGGTTGGCTCACAAACTTATTTAATTAAAAAAATACAAATTTATTTTTTTCAATCTCAAAAAAACTAAATTATCATTTTGATTAAAATATAAAAATAGAATCCAAATGCAATCCAAAAGCGTGTTAAACTCCAACTACAAACCAAAATCACAAAAATACCAATGTGTTAGCTAAAAAAACAATCTAACTTGACCCAAATGCAAAGTCCAACATAATAAAAAATGCTTATGTGACCCTTTATTTGCAGGTTGGCTCCAATCCGGTCCACCACGGATTTCACCTAAGTGAACCAAGTTCTAGGTGGCCAAGTCAAAAATTAATCTGTTTGTAAAAAAATTTCAAATTCAACCCCATCCAAAACCGTGGTGAGCTGAATTAACGTGCATATTTTAATCCATTTTAACAGATCTAATAAGTCCTAAAACAAGTAAATAAAAACAAAACAACATAATAACTAATTAATCATATATTATATATTACGATTCAAGTACATCAAGTTAGCACAAACATTTAGGATAAGAAGATACAATTTTTCTACGTGGACCCATCATATATAATAATGGATTAGGTAAATGAAAATTTGATGTGAATTTTCACCAAAAAGTGACAAACCCAGTCAACATACGAGAGAGCTTGTTTTAAATTTTGGTTTGAAACAACTTGTTTCGACCTATTACTTAGGTCAGGCTGTTTAAGTCCTCAACTCGGACTAACTTGTCTCAATCGTCGATCTGGTATGTCTGACTTGACAATTAACTCTATCAGCTCGTATAGTCCGTTGGATGAAAGTGATTAAAATGGCTAATATATAAGCTAATAAGTTTCTTATAATAAGTTTCAAAAAATTAATATGAAATATTCAGCTAATAATTCAAAAGAATTAATATAAAACTTCTCACTTATAATTCTTTGAATTTTAATAAATGATTCTCTAATTCAATAATTGAATTTCTAGTATCATGCTTGTAAATTTGTATTGTTTTTATCTTCAAGGATATCTTCCTTTTATCACTTTACAAAAAATGAATCTATTATTTTATTTTTCATCAATATACCTATTTAAAAAAAAATTAAGTCTAAAAAATAATTTATCAAAATCTAATAAAAATTGAGAGACATAATTACTAAAAGAAATATGATAATCAAATCACATTTAAGAAATAGTTATGAAAAAACATATAGTACATAACTTTTTTTTATATTCATAAAAAAATAAGTATACAAAAAATTCTTAAAATGAAAAAAAAAATTAAATATCAAACTAATATATATTTTCCTATCAAGTGAAGGGAGAGAGTTAACTTTTTTATCTTAAAAGATAACATATGAGAACTAAGAGTGAGAGAATAAATTTATATCTAACTTTCTAATTCTTTATTTAAAATAAAGGTTTAATTATGCCTTTAGTCCCCATTTTGGAGTCAAAATCTCAAAATGGTACCCAAATGTTTAAAAGTCTCAAAATGGTCCCCTTTTTTGTTGAAACGTCTCACGTTTGCCCTTGTCGTTAAGTCAACGTTGACGCCGTTAGAGGGAGTGCCACGTGTCAGTTCCTCAATTTTTTGAATTTTTTTATTAATTTTTTTTTTTGAATTTTTTTTTATTTTTAATTTTTTTAAAAAAATTTAAAAAAATTGTCACGTGTCAAGCTGTCATCATGCCACGTGGCAGTGACAGTGACACGTGTCAGTATTACGCCACGTGTCATTTTCTTAGTCTCAATTTGGTCCCTTTATTTTAATTTGTCTCAATTTAGTCCCAATTTTTGTAAAAATGGAACAATTTTGTCCCTCTCCAAATTGAAATCAAATTTAATTTCTGTATAAATGTACACAAATATTTCCATCAAAATTGATATTTCAAGTAAATATTTTTAACCAAATTAAGTTCATTTAATTAATATTTT
>Ga0214542_1001141_pt1 | contig 53560 bp, 19 predicted proteins | sample CNSS1metaG_FD_160096 | JGI IMG/M metagenome (GOLD analysis project Ga0214542, IMG submission 160096) | Root nodule microbial communities from cowpea collected in UCLA plant growth center, Los Angeles, California, USA - CNSS1 | ecosystem: Host-associated > Plants > Roots > Nodule | place: USA... | reverse complement strand
ATAATGTCTCACTAATAATAAAATTTGGTGATCAAAAATTATTAGTCATTATAATAATCAATTTAGATATTAAATTATAAAATAAAAAATTATTAGTTACTAGAATAATTATATAATTATTATTATGAGTAAAAAATTATAATTTATCTCTAAATTAATTGATTTATAAAATTCAGTTACCCAACAAAATTGGTCACTTAATATTAGCTACCGAGGTTTAGGTTATCTAAAAAATTAATTTCTAAATTAGTATTTAATTAATGGATGACAAAATTAACGACCCATTATATTTTTTATTTATAGTAGTGACTATTTTAGTTATTAATAATTTTTTTATTTTATAAATTGGTCACTATAATAATTAAAAACTTTTAATCACTCAAATAGGTCGTTAATAAAATATTTTATTGTAATAATATATGAAAAAAAGTTTAACATTTTTCTTACCTAACGATTTAATGTTTTCTTATTTGCTTTTAAATTTTAATTTTGTTTTTATATTTAAAAAAAATACTCAATTCGTTTCTTGAAATTACCGTTAACATTGTCTAAAGAATGAAATTATTCATTTTATATATTTATTGTCCAAATACAAAAGGTGAGGGATGAGGTTAATGCCAAGTTTTTTTCTTTTTTGAAATATGAAGACTACATTCAATAAAAAAATGAATTATTGTCACAAATAGAAAATAAAAATGCTATCAAACCTTTAAATCTAAATTTATATTGTAAAACTAGTTTATAAAAAAGATTTGTTTTACTTATTTTAAAGATAAATATATTTTTGTCTCTATATATGTTTTATGAACTCAAATTAATTTTAAAAATTGTGTTGCATCCTGATATTAAATTACATACTTAATTTATCGTTTAATTAAATTATATATCAAAATAGATTTAATCCTATCAACCAATCCGGCTCACCATGGATTTGAGTCGGGTTGAGCTGAAAAAAATTCAGTTTTTTCAAAGATAAATTGAACTCAATCCGGTTAATTTAATTGTCCAGTTTCATCTTTAACTATAATCTTTATAGTAAATTACTCAAGCAACTGTCTTATAAACAAATTTTTCTAATTAACATGACAAAAATGTGTAGTTTTTTTATTTATATTTTGTTGAATAACATGATAGAAAATGTGTAATATTAACAATGTTTTCTTGAACTATATGGATACTTTTTTGGAAACAATTCATCATATATTAGTGGTGAACATGATGAAGACATTGGTTATTATCATCTCATGGTTTGCTAAAAAAATTATTTAAATACATAGATAATTTTTTTTATGTGGGTTGGTGAGTCAACCCACTTAACCCACCAACCCGTGATGGGTTAAATCAGGTTGCAAAATTTTTGACTCACCATAAAGTGAGTCGGGATGAGTTTACTCATTTTCAACCCGGCTCATGGTAAGTCAACCACTATGAGCCGGATTGATTCACTTTGACATGTATATCACAAACATTAAATATATATTACAATATCACTGAGAATGACATCAGTTTCAACCAAAAACCTTAAGGCATTAAATTTATGGGTCTTGATCATTATATGATACTCAACTTTCTCATTTCTACTCGATATGAGACTTAGACTCACACTTGAATTTCCGACATATATATTTGTTAAAATAATATTTTTCGAAAAAAATTAATTTAAAAACAAAACAGAACTTTTGAAATAATTTGAATATAAAAGACATATTTAACCTACGTACTTATCTTATATAATCAAATATCCAACAAGTCTGTATTTAATTTTCATATATCATTTTTTAATGAATAAAAGTTAAGTGAAGGGGTGTCTCTTCTGATGTGTCGTTGAACAATGAAAATGGAAGGAGTCAAAAAAGTGGATGAAATTAAAACTCAATAAACTCAATATCTAAAAGAAAATGTCAAATGAAATATCTACTTGTTAGACTACGGAAAATATAGAAGAAGCAGGTTTTGGTTACGGAAGAGAGGCACACAGCGAAAAATGTGTATGTGTTCATCAATAAAACATAACACATGCCAAGGTAGGAAAGAGACAAGAACTAGGTTTCCACGAATCACTGACTCATATGAAATGTTTTAGATTAATTGTACGATGTTATTGTAAATTTTGAACAGAAAACGACGAACACGTTGAGATGAAGAAACCGTGATTAGTTACCATTACGCAACAGATAACATTGTTGTGTTCAAACTTTGCATCAAGAACAACACGAGAGATTGTGCTAACATCACTAAAAAGGTTGGTATGTTAGCATTATAGTATTTGTGTAACCAACAAATTTTCATGTTAAACTATTACACGAAAAATGCTTTTGACCAGAATAGTCATTGTTGGAAAATATTTTATATATGAATCGTTCCATTGAACGAAGTTAACCTAAATAAATTTTCAACAACTAAATCTCCAACCGAACACAATTAAATAGATCTCATAATAATAATAATAATAATAATAATAATAATAATAATAATAATAATAAAATAATTGTAAGATGTTTTTATTATATTCGGACTTCTTCTACGTACTGTATTATTTGGAATTATTAAAGCACATGTTTTTTCTTCTTATAATAGAGAAAAATCAAAACCTAAACAGTTATCGTATTGCGTTCTAGAATACTATTATTTATTTATTCTTCTGTTTAATTTGTCAGAAAGTCGAATTATGGAAGCGCATATGTTTATTGGCATAAATCAAAACCTAACACCTTTTTGAACACACTTTCTAAAATGAAATACACGCTTTTTGTGACGAAAGCTAAATGAATCCTGCCACGTGTACATATATAATTTAATACCCATATCAGGGAAAAATACATTTCTTCCTGTCTTTTTAATTGTTGGATTATGAGAAAAAACTATTTAGATGTTTTCAAAGTTGAAGATGTTGGTCTTCATTTAATTTGTACTCGTGTATTTATTATGAATTACAAATAAAAAATAATGTAAAGATTTAATAAATATTTTATTATCATCATGAAAGTCTATTATGTTTATTAAATTTTACATGTGGCAAATTATAACAAAAATCATTAAATAACCATTAATTTAAAGACTATAAATAATTGATCATGTATTAACTAAATTAGACACCATTTTATAAATTAAAAATTATTAATATTTAAAATAGTCTCTATTATTAATAAAAAAAATTATAATTATTAATATATAAAAAATGATATCTAATATTAGTTAATGAATATTAGATTATGAATTGGTATCTAATTAATTAAAAACTAATTTATTACAGATCAATTTAAAATTTAATGATAGCAAGTAGCTTAAATTTTAGTACTTAAAGTTAGAGATCAATATAGATTTTAATTTACAAGTCAATTATAAATTTGTATTTAGTATAGATATAGATTAAATACCAATAATTTTTAGTTTATAGGATAATGTTTAACTTAATTAATATAGTGATTAATTTTTATTTATTTATAAATTGATTATTATTTAATTATTTTCTTTTAGTGAGTCTTAATATTGACAGGCAAGAATAAATTCTTTTTAGTATTGATATATAAGTTTCTTAAAAGGAATAAAATTAGTTTAGGTAAAAAAATAATTTGTAAAATTTTTATGTGACTTGTTTAAATTCATATTTATAGTGTATAAATGAATTTTAGTTGGCAGAAAATCTGATTTAAATTAAGATCTAAAGAAAAAATTGTTCAAAATGTTCTTAATCGCTTATTAGTATAAATATTAAGTGTATTTTTCCAACATGTAGTTGCCGAATACAACCCTATGCATTGAAGTAAACTCTATTTTGAATTAACAATGAAATTGGTTTCTTTGTTTTCATTGCTTTGTTTAATGAGATGGCATATATATTCTATTGTTTCTGCAGATTTTGACAAGTTTTATTGATTTATTTAACTTGTTATTATTGAAAGGCTTCACTTTCTCTTGTTATTGTATTAAAGATCCCTTTTAATTAATTAGAGATAAGATGAACTTTTAATATATAAGAGAGGGATGTCAAAGGTTATAAAAGTCAATTTTGAAAAAAGTTTTAACTTTGATTAATTTCTTATATGGTGTTAGAATTTATTAAAAAAATTTAATATTTTTTTTAATATGGTGTTAGAGCTTGTTTTAATAATAACATATTTCATATCAATTATAAATAATTTACAATCGGAGAAACCTCATACTCAGATCATAATTATTTGTAACTGATTGCATGTTATTTCAGGTTATACGATTGGCACTTTATCCTTTGAATGACTACAGGGACTTGCAATTATTTGCAGCAATGTTTTCATTGCTGACTACAGACAAACCAGCAATACTCACCATCATGACAATACACGAATACACGGTCTTTTCTATATTTTTCTAGATATAATAAGATTTTTTCATTTCTATGTCACGTTGATATTAATTATAAATTTTGTTTTTGTGTGAAAGTTGGTTATATGATTAATAATTAGGTGAGAATGAATAATAAGGATGTGTATGGGTGAGACGATTTAAGATGATAATTAATTTATTTGGAAAAATTGAATTTTTCTTAAGTAAAATAACTTGTCTGGATGAAGAAATTTGAAGGGAATTGAAATTGAGTAATTTTAAGAAGGTATTTCAAATCAGTAAAATAGTAGAATTTGAATTTCACTCAAAAAAAAGAAGGAAATTGAAATTCCAGAATTTGTGAAATTCCTCATTGTTCAAGATTAGAGGTGTCAATTTGGCTCTGACGACCTAGATGACCGAAACGAGTCGGGCTAGCTCGACAATATACACGGACCGGGCCGGCCTAACGATAAAAATAGGTCTGAAGATAAAGACGGGTCAGGCGGGCCAACGATCAAGGCGGGTTGGGCAAGATTGACTACCAAAACGGGTCAGACGACCCAGACACGCCAGATGATCCAAATGGGCCCAATGATCAAGACGAGTTGGGCAAGCTTAAAGACCCATACGAGCCAGATAGAGCCAACAACTCAAACGGGTTAGGCGGGCCCGACAACTCAAACGAGTCAGGTAGGCCTGACGACCCAAACAGGTCGGGCGAGCCCAACAACCAAAATGGGTCGACGGGCTCAACAATTAAGACAGGTCGGGCAGGCTCGATGGCTCATACGGGCTAGGGGCCCAATGACACATATTGGTTGGGCTGGGTCAATGACCTTAACGGGACCGACCAACCCAACAACCCAAATGGGCATGACCGACCCGACGACTCAGATGGGCCTGACTGACCTAACTACCTAAACGGGCCTGATTGGCTCAACAATTCAAACGGGCTTGATATGCCCAACGATCCTAACGTGCTTGACCGACCCAACAATCCAAATGAGCCTAACTGGCCTAATGACCTTAACGGGTCGGGCCAGATCAGCTTGACAAACTAGACGAGCTCGATGATGTAGATGGATCGAGTCGAAAACCTTAATTTGACTGAATTTAAATATTTTAAGTTGACAGTTATACTTGTTAAATTTAATTTCAAAATTTATATATTAAAATAAATATTATTAAAATGAAATTTTATCTTATAAGAGAAATTCAATTATTTTATCCAAACAATAAATTGAAATGTAAGGTATTTCAATTACTCTATCCAAACATATTATTTAAAAAATGAAGGAAATTTAATTACAAGAATTTCAAATAGAATGTATTTCAATTTCTTAGAATCGTTGAAATTCGTTGTCGAAACACAAGGTAATTTTATTTTATATATCTTTACATCTCATTTATTTATTAACTAAAGATAAACTCTTTTACAATATTAAGCTAATGCTTTCGGACTATAAAGGAAGACTTTTTATCTACCTTCTTCCATATGTATTTTTACAAATAAATAATATATTCTCTGTTTTCTCTTAAGTTTTACCGCTTTTATGTCTTTTTTATTTTATAACATAGGATCAAAAGTTTATTATTTTTTAAGGGTATTTAAGGGAGTGAAAACCATATTTTTACGGATATATATATATATATATATATATATATATATATATATATATATATATAATAATGTGATTTTTTTTTATTTTCTTATTTAAAAGAAGTTGGTGTCAAAAGTTATATTTTTTTAATAATAATCAGTTATATAAATAAAAGAATTTCAACTTTAAGTGACGTTTTAGATATTAGAGATCGAAATGATGATTACATTCCAAAAAATAATAAAAAATAAAACGACAATGTTGAATAAAATGTTTTAATAATTATTTATGAATGAAAATATTAAATCAATAATTGTTAAATAGAAAAAAATTATCCTTATACAGATTAAAATTCAATAATGAACAATAAAGACAAAATGAAAAGTCAATTTAATAAACACTCTCAGTAAAAAATAGGATAACAATATTATGATTCATATTTTTTTTACTTTTATTCTTATTTTTTGTTATAGTGTAATACGGACCATTAATTTATGTATTATTATCTTTTAAAAAAAATCAATAATCTGCACTAAACTCCTTAAAAAATAAAAGAAGAGAGTAAAAATTTAAAAATTATAATATAATTTTCCTAAAAAATATGGTGCTCTGGTCCGTACACCTTCTTTTACTTCTTCTTCCCCTTTTTACTTGCTTCTTCCTTCTCACACTTTTCTTTCTCTCTCTTCTCTAGGAAATCTACCGTACCACTCCTAAATAAATTAAATAAATTACCTGCAATGCAAAGCTTTCAGAACATAACTACCTCACTTCAAATAAAGAAGTAAATGTAAAAAAAAAAAAAAACAACCTGAAAGTAATTGAGAAAGCAACAAACAGAAAATAAAAATGGAAGGTATTAAACATCTAAAATTATTTTTATTTAATTTTTTTTTGTGTGCATGAAATAAATCATCATTACAGCTATTTGGAACGAACCCATCTTCTCTACGGTAAACATCAAACTGATGAAGCTGGAGTTAAAGTTAACTCAGATTAATCTTGAGCCCTTGAATCAAGAAAAATACAGATTTTATAGGCTGTGTACAACGACAACCCACCTCTCCGGTCAAAACACGGGTAACCCGATCTGATCCAACTCGATTTATTATGAGTTGATAATCTAGTGAGTTAATCTAATTTGGCTCACTTATTAGTGAGTCAAAAAAATTCAAATCCGATTCGTTCTACCATAGGTTGGTGAGTTAAACGGATTGACTCAAAGGTTCAGTTAATTAATCCAAATACAATTTTTTTATATTTTGTTTTAGTCAAAACTAAATTATAATTCTAATTAAAATTTAAATAAACTTTAATAGAATCAAAATACAAACCAAAATCACAAAAATATAAATTATCTATGTATTGACTAAAAAAACAACATAGCATGACCCAAAGCAAAACTCAACTCAATAAAAAATACTTATGTGACTATTTATTTGGGGTTGGTGAGCCAAGGTGAACCGAGTTCTAGGTAAACCGGATTAAAAATCAACTCGTATTAAAATTTATAAGAAAATTCAACCTAACCCGACCCGAACCCGTGACGAGTCACGATGACTCTCAAGTTCCATTCCGTAGTGAGTCAGGATGCCTTGAGTATTCCTATCCATTTTGACATATTTACGACCATACGAGAATTGTGCCAAAGTTGAAGACAATGTGAGGAAGCTATTATGATTAGTTAATTAGATAATTGCACGAGAGAATTTGCAAAATGCATGATATATAGTATGCATTTTTAATTAAACATTCGGATATTTACACCCTACCAACACAACTTACATGGATTGCAGAACATCAAACCTAAATGTAAACTACAAAAACAACATCGACAATGGAAGACATTCGAAGAACATGAATCTGTATTCTGACCATATAAGAACTTCCCCAGAAATAAATTGTAGTAATATTAAAGACTTTCCAACAGAGACACTGCCATGACATCTTGTGCAAGTATAAATCTTATCTTACAGATTAATTATCTAAGATTAAGTTAAGTTTAAAATTTCATCTCTTAATAACATCACTAAATGTGGTGTAAGATGAGGGTTCCAAAACCTGCAAAATGCAAAGTAGATTCCATCTGAAACATAGTAAAATTCACATCAGAAAGTTAGAACTATTGGTCCCCCAAGTGGGTCATCTCTTCTCTTTGATGGGTTTGGATGGAGAAATCAATCTTGTTGAATCACCCGTAGAGTTAGCCAAGTTCAACAAACTGGACCCACTGTCAACTTCTACGTCGTTTGCATTGTGTGACTCTTTAACTACTGAAAATCTTTATCCAACTGCAACGATCGTGACTCAAATTATCAGATTCTGTACTTTTTCATCCTGAATTTATCAATAAGAAAAGGAGAGGTGTTTCATCACGACAAACGAGAGTATTAGTAAGTAGCTCCCATTTACTTTATGACAAAATACCTTTAAGAAACAAGACAAAAGCATTAAGTCAAGGTAGTGGCCTAGTAGAGAAGTTTTTTCCACTCTTATGCCTTATCAGTACTATTATGTTATGCATATAGGTTCATAGAATTCATTATGGTGAGAACTGAGATGAGTTTTTCAGTTCCCTAAGAAGGAAAAATACAGCAACAACTACCAGGCTTATCGATTCCTTGGAGTATCATCAAAGACACACTTCTGGCTCTTCTTCACCCAAATAACAAGTCTTGTTTTCCCTCCTTCAGAAACTAAATGGAACAAAAAGAAAAACAGATTTTTAAGAGAGAACAGTTTCATTGATGCTTTGAGAACTTAGAAAATACCGAGTCTTGTTTTTTTGAGACTCAACATGAGGTTCGTGTTCATCATTACCTTGTTGGTGTTCTTATCATTGCAAAGAGCCAACATTTTGGCTGTGGATGCGGCGTGGAATGCAGTAGGAAATGAAAATGGAATCAAGAAAACCTCAGGGAATGATGAGAATGAAAACAAGGAATCTCCTAGACTTGAAAACTTCAGAACTTTGCTTGGACTCAAGTCACTCAACATGTTTCACACAAGAAGGTTATGCTACAGCGTTTTTAAATCAAACTGTGTGTCCCTCTCAGCTTCTCTGTCATCCAAAACCCAAGCTGAGCCTCCGAATTCGGAGCTGCACGTGCATCCTGGTTCTTATCACTCACATAGAAGCATGCCACTTCACGAGATTCAACAACAAGATAGAGGTAGCGCAAATAGAACAACACTAGTGGCTGTTGTAGTATCTGGTGTAGTTGCTACCTTAATTTGTGCACTCGGGTGTGTCTGTGTTTGCAAGAGATTTAGAAATCAGAAATGGAAACCCAATAGGACAATGCCACTGTTTAGAAAAAACGGAAGAACAGCAGGTACGTGCCATAATTCATCAAGCAATGTGAGTTTAAACTCTGACCCTGATTTGCTTTCCTTGAAACAAACTTGTGAGACAAAAAGTGGCACTTCAAGCCGTAGTTCCCTAAAACGTGCAATTAATGAGGAGAAGGTGTTGAATCAAGAAGAACATGACAATGCCAGCACTGCCAGTTCTTCCGCCACCAAGGAAACTCTATCTGTTCACGAGGATTTGGAATATGATGGTGGTGGCAAAGCTTCCTCTGCAGAAAAAACTGACCCTGAAGCATGTCATTCATCATCAGATTATGAAAGTTTTCATTCATGTGTTGAAACAGAACCACTGTTTCTGTCCCCTAGAAATTTAATCTCTGAGACAACTCAATTTCCTTGTTCTTCCAACAATTCAACTCCAAAGGTAGAATCTAACCAATCACCATCCACTCCCAAAGATGAAGAGCAAAAGAGAAGTGAAACTTCTCAATCAAGTATTCCTCCCCCACCAAGTCCACCTCCGTTTTTGAAACGAAACATGAACAACAGTGTGATCAAAACCCCACCTTCTCAACAACTGCCAAAACTCAAACCACTTCACTGGGACAAAGTAAGAGCCACACCAGATCGAACGATGGTGTGGGATACGCTTCGAACAAATTCGTTTGAGTAAGCTCTTTCTCAAAATTAGCAAGTAATATGTCTTGTATCTGTTTTTAGTTTCACCGTTTGAGAAAATGATGAAATTTAACCAGGTTGGATGAGGAAATGATCGAGTCACTCTTTGGCTACAATTTACAGAATTCAACAAAGAACAACCCAACAATGAGTAAAACCCCGTCCCCTAAGGAGCATGTACTTGAGCCAAAACGCCTGCAAAATATAGCAATACTCTCTAAAGCTCTAAATATCACAGCAGAAGAAGCATGTGAGGCTCTAATACTAGGTAAAGGATCCTATTTTATAAACATGTATAATAATTTAGGCTTTGACCACCAAAGTCTAAACAACCACCTTTACATGTACACCATGTGCTACAGATAAAATTAATGATGCTAAGTGAAAAGTCTCATTAAGTAGTGAAATAAATGCAGGGAAGGGTCTGTCTCTGCAACAACTGGAGGCACTGGTAAAAATGGTACCAACGAAAGAAGAAGAGGATAAGCTATTGAGCTACAAAGGAGGTGTCAATGAACTTGGGTTCGCTGAAAATTTTGTGAGAGTAATGCTTAGCATACCATTTGCTTTTCAACGAGTGGAAGCCATGCTTTACAGAGAAACTTTCGAAGACGAAGTGACTCACCTCAGTGACTCTTTCACAATGCTAGAGGTAGCATAATTAAGACCCTTTTAAATAGTTCATTGCAATCTCTTGAAATTTATAAAGAATCATGAAACTATGAAGCCATGTTTGTGTTACTTGTTTAAAAAAGTTAATTTTTGTGACACCAGGAAGCATGCAAGGAACTAAGGTCAAGCAAGTTCTTCTTGAAACTGCTGGAAGCAGTGCTGAAAACAGGAAACCGCATGAACGTGGGAACAACAAGGGGAGGTGCTAGAGCTTTCAAACTTGATGCCCTTCTCAAGCTTGCTGATGTTAAAGGAACAGATGGTAAAACCACCTTGCTCCATTTCTTTGTTCAGGAGATAGTTCGCTCAGAAGGAACCAAAGCTTCAAAGAGCATCGTGGAACAGAAGAGTGAAAACAGATCAGAGGAAGAGGAGGAAGAAGATTATAGAAGAATGGGACTAAAACTTGTCTCTGGACTTAGTGCTGAGTTATGCAACGTTAAAAAGACTGCCACAATTGACTTAAACGTGCTTGCAAGTTCTGTCTCGAACCTATCAAGTGGGTTGGGTAACATGCAGAAGCTGGTAAAAGGGTTGTTGTGTGAAGATGAAAGAAACAAGAGCTTTGTGATTTCCATGAAGCGGTTTCTGAATTATGCAGAAAGAAAGGTAGAAGAGTTGCATGGAGATGAAGCTAGAGTGATGGGTCGGGTAAAAGAAGTAACTGAGTATTTTCATGGGGATGTGAGCGACGAAGAGTCGAATCCACTTCAAATATTTGTAATAGTAAGGGACTTTCTTGATATGGTAAATAATGTGTGCAATGAGCTTAAAAGGTCTATGAAATCCCCTCGCACTATTTGGATTGAGTAGAATAGAAAGCCTTGTTGTGTGTTTATATGCTTTCGAATCATGGTTACTGTAATCATTATCTTTGGGATTGAATGTATGTATATTTTGTTTCAAAATCATCCATGTACTATAAATACGAATATAAGTGGATGTTTCATATTTAATTAGAGATAACAAAATTGAAGTGTGACTTCAATCTCTTAAATCTCTTACATACCATGTTATAAATCTCCCATTTTTATTGTAACTACGGTTAGGTTGAAAGTCTTATATCGACTAAAGATAAGACGATGTTTTAATATATAAATGAGATACAAACCTTATCTCACAAACGGCAAACTAGTTTTGTAGAGTTGAATTATGCTTAAAATCCATTTCTAATATGGACCAGAGTCAGCTTTAAAAAGCCTATCTTAACAAGATTTCTCTTCTAAAAGTCTCGAAGGGTAGAATCATAAGTATGACCATGATAAGATGTCACTAAAATTATGAGAAAGAAAATTTACGGTTGTTAAGAAGGTATTTGTAACATGGTTGTAAAAAAAATGATTTTCTTGTTAAGACATTGTACAAGAATCGAGTTACAAAACAGATACAAAAAGAACTGAGTAAACAAAAGAAATGAGATTTTGAAAGGAATTAAGTGTGGAGTTGTGAGTTATATATTAAATGAAAATAAGTTCACGGACAATACATAATCTAAAAGTTGATTGTCCTGAAATTTTGAATTAAAAATGATATCAAATTTTTAATGAGTCAATTTATAATTCATCTTATCCAAATATTTTTATGATGTGCACACTCTTGTATAGATTAAGTGTGTTTTGGTTTTGCGTTAAAGTGATGTAAAATTGATTTTCTAATGTACATGTTTGATCTCCAAAATCAATTGAAGGATAAAAGATTTACGTTAAATGAAAAACAACTAATTCTTACTTCCGCGTTGAAGAATTGATTCTATCAATTTTCTCACGCTAAACCAAGCACACCCTAAATCATAACTTATTGATTATCTAAATCTATCATGTTATGTACTAATTAATTAATTGTAATGTATTTTATATATTGAGAGAGATAATTTTATTTTTGTAATTTGATGACAAATGTTCTTGATTTTCTATTTAAATCTGAGTTTTGTCTTTCTATTTTCATCACTCTGTATAGTTATTTCATTATCCAATTCTCTTATTGTTTTCTTTACAGAGTTTCTTTTGAGATATATCTTATGTTCATGCTTCATAAATGTTTTCATTGATTTTGAATTACAGTTTTTATTTCTTATGTTTTTTGTTTTATCATTTATTTATGAAAATTTTCAATATATTTTCTTCACATCAAGACATATACATTTCAAACATAAAATTAAATATTTATGATAACTAATTAGCAGGTGTAATAATAAGTTCAACAAATTTTGTTATAATAGATTTCGAGAATCGGATATCATTTTAACAAATAGATCTAAATCTAACTCAATTTTACAAAATTCATGAATACAATGGAATTTACACTTAATTATACATTATAATTTTATTTTTTTTTATTTAAGGTATGACCTCGAAGAGATCTCGTACAGAAATTATTTTATATTTTTATAAATTGTCTCATCGGTAGTAAAAGAATTTACATTTTTATTTATTAATTTTGAGAAGCCTGTGTATTATACAATGTATTTCTTAAATTCAGCAACTTAATGGAAAATATTAAATTCCAACTAACTTTATTTAAAGAGTTTTATTGTATGATGTGTTTAAGAAAACTATTAAAGTGTTATAATAGTCTATTGATATCAGTTCTTCTTATGTGTTTTTTTTTTTAATTAGGGTTGAATTTGTTTATAAATTTGATGCTTAAATTGAAATAACATTGTTTTGAATTGAGAGAAAACAATATTGTTAATTATATAACCATAAAAGAATCTCACAAATATTTATTTAAGCAGTGTGTTTAAAGCAAGTCTGAAATTTAAATATAAAAGAAGTCATTAATTAACACCATCATCTCATGTTAAATAAAACATAAATTTTTCTTTTAAGATTTTTCTATTAATATTGATCGAAGAATAAAATAAATGCATTAATTAATTAAATACATAAATTAAATAACAATACTGTCATAAATTATAGATGGAAGCATTTTTAATCTCTTCTCCAATCTAATCGCTTAACCGTCACATGAATCAACCCTTTGATAGAATCAAAGTAGCCTTAAAATCTTCAGGGCAAGATCGGAGTGCGTAACATTTATAGTTTGCTTGCAGTTTATATTCAACGTCCCTCGTGTTTGGTTCAGTTATCAGAATCCGAAAACTTTGAAGAAAAGGAAATAGAGCCTTTTTCTTTTTCTCGTTTTCCCTCCAAATGAACAGTTTGGTTGGTAATTCAGAGCAGGTAACAATGGAGGAGGCCACTTCCAAAGGCGTCGCCGGAAGAAGAGGCGAGAGGAAGAAAGCCGTTTCCAAATCTATAAAAGCCGGTCTCCAATTTCCGGTGGGCCGTGTCACTAGATATTTGAAGAAAGGCCGTTACTCCCGTCGATTAGGCGCCGGCGCTCCGATCTACCTTGCCGCCGTCCTCGAGTACCTCGCCGCCGAGGTAAATACTCAACAATTTGTGTTTACCTCATTCTTGAAATCAATTAGTTCTTATTTACAACATTTCAATGGAAATTTTACAATGCAGGTGTTGGAATTGGCTGGGAATGCCGCACGTGATAACAAGAAAAATAGGATCATCCCTCGGCACGTGCTTTTGGCTGTGAGAAATGATGATGAATTAGGAAAACTTCTTCAAGGTGTGACAATACCTAGCGGTGGAGTGTTGCCTAATATTAATCCAGTTTTGTTGGCGAAGAAAAATACGTCTACTCCTGAGGAAAAGCTCTCTACTCCTACATCGCCTATGAAAACATAGATTATTCATTTTGTAAATTTTTTTGGTAGATTTTCTTTTTATTTTATTTAGGCTGGATTTTTTATTTTGGTAATATTATATATATAGTTTTAGTTCAGGAGAAATTTGATGGCCATTTGCCTAACATATGGTCTTTTACTTTTTTAGTGTCACTTTCATGGTTGGATATGATAACGGTTTAAATGTAGTCCCTTATTGAATTAAATCATGCATGAAAGAAGCATTTTGTTACCTTAACTAGTTTTAAAACCCTTTTTTAAACCTAGTCTGTTTGTAACAGTTGATCGGAGTCCGTTAGATATAGTTTGGCTTATTTTTGTCTGTGAAAATTTATTTATGGTTACCCAATTAGTGGAATTGAAGTATAATTTGTAACGCTCTCTTTGAACACGGTAGTTATTGTTCTCCGTTATTTAAGCGTTTATGCGACATGGCTATTGTTGGGCCATAGCAGTTTGGGCCAAAGACGTTTGGGCCTTCCCTTGAGTTGGGGCCTCTAATTCATTGTTACCCGAGGTTTGACTTTGTCTTTTCTAATTTTGCTGAAAGGTCTTTTTACTTTGTGAATTTACCTTTGCGAGGGGTGTGGTGATAACGACGGTGCGCCTGTCATGAGTGGAATTCTGGTATTAGTGTTTCTTTGTTTGGTATTTTTCTGTTTGAATCGTGATGATTGAAGTTGAAATTTCTCATGAATTGTATGTGGCAGAGAAGATTTGGGCTCTTCAGAGCTGCGGCAGTTGCAGGTTTTGGTTCTGCTGTCCTGTGCTGCAGTGACTATGATCGTTTTAGTGAGTGCCTAACCTTTTATTATTCATATACGATCGTTCTACATTGAGGAGCAATAGTGAGGAGGAGAAGGTTTTGTTAAGTAATCTCTATGTGGTTCTGTGAAACAAGCAATACTTTAATTCTAATAGGGTTTAGGAGTGACATGTTTCTTTATACTTAATTTCACTTTATTTACGGTTTTCCAGTTCCTACTATTTCATAACTTTTTTCGAGGTTGTTACCTTCATGTGGGATAACAGCGCAGAATCTATTTAACAGATAGAAGTAGCTAAATAGGATTGCTTTAGTAATAAATTATTACAAGGTATGTATCAGCACCTTACCTTATGTTCTGCCAACATAATCTACGTAATCTCGGAGGTAGTACTTATGATTGTGAATAACATTTATGTTTAATCATTAGTGGAGTAGTGGGTTGCTTAGTGAATTGAAAGAAAATGTCATTTTATTATTTGGATGGGAGTAACATTGATGTTCTGCTAATGTGGCTTCAACATCAAATGCAGGAATTTCCGTTGCAGTTCGAGTTCCTAGGCCACTACCGGATTTCCTTTGGTTGACATGTCCAACGCTGTTTGATTCTCAATGTTTACTTTTTTCCCATAAATCTGGTTCGTTCTTTTTTTGTTTTTGAACTTGGTATATGCACAAATTTTTATGAGAGATGTCTGAATTACATATATAACTGAAAACATGTAGGAATTGATGCTCTTTATTCTTATAGAGACAGTCCCGTTCCTTCGTCTGATGTATCTGGGTCTGTTGATGATAAGTCCAAGCCAAATGATTATATTGGTCGAGATACTATTTCAAATGCAGCTGCAAAAGTTGCGCCTGCTGTTGTTAATATTTCAATTCATCAAGGTATCTGTCTTAATATCTTTCAAAACTTTGTCTTGATATCTTTCAAACTTGAACTTTTGATTTATGTCCTCTGAGTTGACTTTTGAATTTCACCACGCAGATTTCTTTGGTATTGCGAGCGGAAAGAGTATAGGATCGGGAACGATCATCAACAAGGATGGAACAATATTGACATGTGCTCATCTTGTGGTTGATTTTATGGGCACAAGAGGTTCCACCAAAGGGAAGGTTTGTCTACATGCCAGTTTCCATGATGCAAAATGAGATGTGATATCCTGTCGAAGTTGGATATTTTCAAACACATCTCAAATGTATTTAGAGGAAATATAGGCATTTTTAGGATGCAGTTGCTTGGCTTGATTGTTGGTTCTTGATATCCTTCATGAATATGTAAATATCTTATTAAAATACTTTTACCTTCAGATTATTTTAGTCTATTCATATGCAGCCTTTTTGTGTATATGTCATTATTTTTCTTTTCTTGTAAGTTTTAGTCTCCAGGGAGACATTAGACATGTATGTAAATAATCATGACTCTGGAGTCTTACCTACCTAATTAATGGGGATCTTAATATATCAACTATACTATAGATTGAAGTCACATTGCAAGATGGAAGAAAATTTGAGGGGAAAGTGGTGAATGTTGACCTGCATTCAGATATTGCTATTGTGAAGATTAATTCTGAAACTCCACTGCCGGAAGCTAAACTTGGTTCGTCAAGTAGGCTACGTCCTGGAGATTGGGTGATAGCCGTGGGCTGTCCACTTTCTCTCCAGAATACTGTCACCCACGGAATTGTAAGGTACGAAGAAAAAATTCAGATTCAGGTTATAGCAGTTGTCTCTCGCGATAACAGTTGTCTCTATTTGTACTAAGCTATTGAAAATTTGTTTTAGGTTTTGCCATTTTACATGATAGATAGATTTTGGAAGCTGTAACAGACTTCCCATTGTCTTTTGAACCAACGAAATTAATTTTTTATGATATTTTGTCTAGTTGTGTTGACCGCAAAAGTAGTGATTTGGGATTTAGTGGCATGCCGAGAGAGTATTTACAGACCGACTGTGCGATTAATGTTGTATGTCTTCCTCTTTTTCTCTCCTTGATTTACCCACCTACCTAACTAGAGTTGCATGTGGTGTAATGACTGAATATTAACATGAATATCTGATCAGTCTGATTGTTTGTTTTCATCTGCTTATGTGGTATAGGGAAGTTCTGGAGGCCCTCTTGTCAACATGGATGGAGAAATTATTGGGGTGAACATGATGAAATTGGCGGCTGCTGATGGGCTTGGTTTTTCTGTACCAATTGATTCGGTGTCTAAAATTATAGAGCATTTCAAGAGAAGTGGGTATGTTTTTGGTTTTATCTGACCATTTTGTTTTACTCTTCCGAGTAGAAGTTAAATTTTTTATTTTTTTCACCTTTTGAAAATTGATATTCCATAAACAAATATGGATTTGAATATATTTTTCTGTCAATCATAATTTTGTAGTTGAGTTTAGCTCTTGCATATTATAGATTAAATATTATGTTTTATTAACGTTTATTCAGGAGAGTAATACGGCCTTGGCTTGGGCTAAAGATGCTTGATCTCAATGAGATGATTATTGCGCAGCTTAAAAAGCAAGATGCTTCATTCCCTAATGTCACTAAGGGCATTCTTGTACCAATGGTATGTGGCTAATTGATCCTTTTTGTTTTAGGATATGTAGTTCTGTGGTCCTTTGGGTTCTTGTGTGTTTAGTCTTTTATAGGAATGGATGATGTTAAGTTAGGGGAATGCAATATGTTATCTTAGAACAAAGACACTTTTTTCATACACGTTTCTTCTCGTGTGAAGAGTATATTTAAACACACTTTCTGCAATGGAAAATGGGCTTGTGTGTGGACCTTTTATGGAAAACATAAAATAAGTTGGCCATGGTTTGCTTCACAAGGGTTTGATGAATGGGTGCGCGGAACTGGTAGGCATGGGGGCTGATGGTTCAACATGATAAACATAAAGTTCGTTGGCATTTTTTAGGAGAGTTCAGCTTTACTAAGAACTAATAGTGTTTTGTCATAGTTCATGAAGCCACAAGGTTATTACTTGTACCATGTTACATTTTTTTAGCATTGAGTCCCTATATTTAGTTTGTGGCTTCAAATTAAGGGATGGATGTTGAGAGAAAGGTTGGGTGGAATTTGTGTATTAGTGAAAGAAATTAAATATTACATCGTCAAATTAGAAATTTGAGACACTAAAATGACAGGACCTTCAATGTTTTTGGCTAGGTAACTCCTAGATCCCCTGGAGAGCGTGCTGGGTTCTGTCCTGGTGATGTTGTCATCGAGTTTGATGGGAAGCCTGTAGAAAGAGTAAAAGAGGTAATGATATTAAACTTGTTGACCAACATTTTTCATTAAACTTGACCAAAACTGGTTTATTGTATGTTGAGTTTAATGAAAAATGTTGGTCAAGTTTAAACTTTAGTTTAAATGAATAAATTGGTATCAACTTTTAAAATGAGATAAATATAATGTTAGAGCCGTGTATTGCGGACGAGTAACTAGGGTCACTGGTGTGGGAACTCTTGAATATTAAAAAACCTATAAGTCGATTGCACTTGAATTTCATGTGACTCTTGAATTTGTTCTTGATTATGACAGGTGATTGAAATATTAGGGGACAAAGTTGGGGTACCCATAAAGGTTGTAGTAAAGAGAAAGGGTGATCAATTGGTGACTTTAAGTGTGATTCCTGAAGAAGCCAATCTCGATATTTAGAAGAATGTAACTACTTGGTGTTTCCATCCTTTTGATGTGATAATTCCGCACCCAACTGTACCCGTTAATTTTTTTTTTTGTGATGTTGAATTTGAGGCCATTTTTGTGGATTGTTTCATTACAGTTCCTTGTTTCCATTCTTTTTTTTTACTGGTAGTACTTTATTTTATGTTTAATTGAGTTGTAGTTTACTTAAAGGGTGTCCTTTTTCGATTTTTTTTTTAATTTCGTCTTTTTCTTCTAAGATTTTAATGTCAAGCAATTTTTATCTTGATAGTTTGGTAGGGAGGTCACATTGCAATTTACACTTGACTAGTTTTAATATTATTTGCCAATGAAGCGATGTTAAAAAATTAGAAGAATTAGAAAAACTCTTCGCCCTTTAAGAAGCGAGTGAGAAACAGCGATTTGCCGTTTATACTGTATCTAAACATCAACAAATTTTAATTGTAATTTAAACGGTATCTAAACATCAATTCTGCAATATATGAAATGAGTGTTTATCATAAATTTTAAAAGTAAATGTTTTTTTTATTAACTCACTCTTTAAAATCAAGAAAAACAATTAAACCGTATATCTTCTGAGGAAGAAAATATTACATTCAGGTCCATCTCAAAACAAAAGATAGGATATTTGAATGTATAATTAATTTTTTCAACGACAACAAAATTAGGTGACAGTAGAAAATTTTCAAAGCTTAATATGTACAAGATCGAACTGAAGTGCCTCATGTTCGATCATATGTAAAAGTATATGCCACGACAGAAAAACAGAAGTCTAACCCATGCACAACAATATAATATTCTAATTTTTTTAAAAAATCACATCATACAATATACACTAATACATACGAACATTCACCGATCAACTGAGTACACCCCAATCCCAACCCTCAGAATGATATCGGAAAAGTTAAGAATTCGTAATACAGACATCTGCATTTACAATTTTCGGAGCCCAAAATCTACAAATAAGCCCAATCAGCTCAGTCGCCAAAACATGACCCCATTCCATAATTTTTCTTGTGTATGTGTGAATGATACGATAAGGGTGTAACTGAAGACTAAATTTGGTCAGAGCGGATGGTAAGGCACATAGCCCAATAAACCCGACAAGTTAGTGACAACATCACTGCACCTAGTCAAAAGGTGTATCATTTGCTGTGATATATCAACCGTGCTTGCAGTAGCTGATGCTGTGACGTTAATAAAATTCGGACTGATTCGGGGTGCCATTGCCAATTCAGAATTACGCAAATTATGTTGAGGGGGTTTCGAAAACTGTGTAGGAAGAGGAAGAATAGGCAACGGGGGTTGTAATGTCATCTTTTGAACATTCTTACTATTAAAATCCGTTGCAACAGCATCAGCAAAGCTAGCATTGTTGAACTTGTTTCTATTACCCACCATTATTTGGTCTCCCTTACTACTTTCTTCCCCACCTAACATGAATTTTACACGAGAGTTTCCTTTACTACTACTTCCATTACCCGTAATCACACCCGACTCATCACCTGTAGATTTCTTCAGGCACGACTTCAGCTGGATGGGCTGAGGAAGTGGTTGCATAGATGATGCTGGTGCCAGGCGATGAACCACTGGGGGATCCTTCACCCGAGCTATGTCACTTCCACCATCATCTACCTTACCCTTTGCAGCTTCGGACACTTCCGGAGCAGGATCCCCAAATTCCCTAAGGAAACACCTTACACCCGCACTTCCAAATAAGGATTGATTTCCAAAAGAGTATTTATAGGCAGCTTGTGCATCAGCCTTGTGCAAGAAAACAACTCGACAAGTTGATGAGTTCCAAAATTGACGGAAACCCGATGGATCCATTGGGCCAAAGCGAGCAAACCTTGCTTTCAGCTCTGGAATAGACGGAAGAGTTGTTTCAGGAGGAAATTTGATCATCAACATTGTGGGCTCAACTGCCTTAGCTGGAGTGTTCACTTTCTTCATTGTGTCTGGTTTCACTACCTTGGATGGAGCCTGAGAAAAGGATTCCATGCCATCTTCTCGCCGGGCATCAGAAGTTTTCTGATTGGTCACTGCCTTTTCTGAAGCTAGTGCCTTTATATCTTTGATTTTCTTCAACCTCTTGGCAGCAATTTCCTCTTGCCGATCAGAGGGTGCCCTTTTCCGCCCTGCTTTTGTGGGCTCAGCAGGCCGAATGACATGTTTCACTGGTTTTACAATCGGTGAAGCTTTGACATACTCATCAGGACTGTCAGATGTCCTGAGACTTGTAGGAGATTTTGTGAGGCGGATTTCAGGAGTTTCAATCTCAGTTGGTGGAGATACAAACAAGCTTTTTCGGTAAACAAGAGACCTGAATCGCAGAAAGAACAGCTGAACAGCTCCAGGGATCTTTCTTTCAATGCCATGAAAAGGGTTCAAAGCAAGGGCCTGCAAATCACCCAAAAGTTGGGGCAAAGCTAAACTAGAATTTCCTATGGTATCCATGGGCATCGAATTATCGGCATTAACATCTACCTTCACTTGTTCTGCAGTTAAATCATCTTTAGAAGCCAAACCAACTGAGACAGCTTTTCCAGTTGATTTTACAGAAACTGATTTCCCAAATGTAGAATTTCTCTCTGGAAAGCCTAAGGTAGGATGTAAATTTAAATCTGTTTTCTTTTTCTTTTTCTTCTTTTCCTGTCCAACAGCAGAAGCTTCAGAATTCAACTCATCTGCAGGTCTCTTAAGACCTTTAATCTTCTTCACCACACTAATTTTGTGATGCTTTGCTTCAACTGGTGAACCATATACATTATTTTCGCTTTTAACTTGATGCATGTTATTTAATCCACCAGCATTGATCATGAGTCCCTGCTCTGTTTGGTTAAAATCTTCACGTTGTCTTGATAATTTTGCATTCCCATCATGTATAGCATAAACAACTTTGTTCTCCGGATCCGATGGTTGACACATGTCATCAACTGTGCTTGGTACTACCGACTCCCCAGACAAATCAGACCTAACCATGCTTTTACTTGAAGCATTATCCAGTTCAAAGCTCAGCGTTACTTCGTCAGATGATTCCTTTCCCTTGTTGAGAAGAGCCTTTGCGTCTGAGAAAATGGAAAGGGATGTAAGACCACATTTATCTGCTTGAACCTGACCCATCAAATCTTCTTTGGCATCTGAAGTTGAAGCTGCAACATCATGACTGACAAATCCAGTGTCTTCTTTTTTTTCTAAATTATGAAGTGTCAAAGGAACAGCTAGACCCCTCTTCTGGAATAGATAACTATTTGCTGCATTAGATTTGTCCTCCGTGTAGACTGATTGGACAGAATTATTTGGATCATCTCTTCGCTTAAGAAGGTATTTATCTTTCTTCAAAGCCTCCTTAAATTCAACAGATTTGCTATTCTCACCACCCAAAGCCTCTGCAATCACCAGTGGACCACTCAAAGGAGCTGAAAAAAAATTGAAAACAGAGAGAAAAAGTAGCATTAATATTTCAAGTGACTTTGAATAGCTCGAGACACACCAACAAACATCTTCAATCCACATAAACTAGCGTCCATATGAAAGTGAAGGGATAAAATACAAGAGATCACACTGTGAAATTAAACTAATGGTCAAATTAAAAGGATAATAATAAAAATCAGACAACCCAGTTATACTCAAGACATTATAGCAAGCTCCACCTTTCATGAAACTTTTTGCAAGGATACACAGAAAACTGAAATCACATCAACAAGGCTCTGTGAACACAAAAAGTTTGTATTACAGTAATTAAGAATAATTACAATAATAACTAAGGCTAACCCAACTAAGTGTGGGTCGATTACAAGGATAAACTATACCACTGGGCCCTATAATGAAAATTTCAATAAAACAATTTATGGTGTTCGTTAGAGGGTTTTCTATATTACCCAATAAACCTAGATTAACGATTTTAGATTCTCATATTTGTTTAAGTTAAAATAATAACGAAACATATCTAGCAATTTCTTTTAATGTTTCCCAACAAAACATGCAATTGGAGGGGGTGCAAATCCAAGATTACCAGGAAGGTGGGGAAGTTTAAGATTAATCAAAAATTATCTGAATTCATAAGAATGCCAAAGGCCTTTACAACATTCTGAAAAATCATGATTTGCAGGAAAAACACTTCTCAAGAATAAAACAATAGATTTTACATACCAAATGCTACAGTAGATTATGTTTAGGTTTCTCCATAAATTTATTATGGTCTTGCTACGGTTTTTAATCTAATTATCTTCCATTGGATCCTTTTCTTCCACTCCACTAGGGCCCCTAGTAGTCTACTCGGACACCAAATCCACCTTACTCTTAAGCAGGTTTCCGTCATAATCTTCTTAATAGGAGCTACTCTAACTTCTCCAAAATTCATTCATATTAACCTTGTCTTCGTCATGCACGCCCACTCATTCACCTCGGCATGCATCATAACCTAAACTAGTTGTGTTTCTAATGATAATATATCCATCAAGAACATTATTCAATCATGTTTTTAAACAGTAAGCTATGTAAACTTTTGTCAGAGACTCAAACAAAAAAAAAAAAAAAAAATTCAGCCACCAAGCACAAACATCAAAACGATTCAAACCTCTATTAGAGTGTTAACAAACGAGCTCCAGAACTACAATAGTAAAAGACTTAACCAAAACCAAAACACATAATATACAATAAAGAATATAGGAGACTCATATCTTCCCTTCTGAATCAAGTGCTTAAACATCAAAGAGTAGGTATTATTACGTACGAGGAGTGTATATTCCTAACGACACGACTACTTTATTCCAAAACCCAAAAACCTAGAAAGATTTGGTCATCAAATTCACAGTCAGCAGACACAAACAACGCATAGACAAAGTTACTGAAGAACAACATGTCGCCATTAACCAATAAAAGTGAAAGAAATAACTATAAATGTATATATACCTCTAGGAGTGTGCCTAACAATCCCAGGCTGATCGATTTTATTATTCGGAGAATGAGTGGTGCGCACGGGCTGTACACCAAAAGCCTGGGCATAAGTCTCATCAAACTGCTCAAACACCGCCTTCCGATAAGCCGAAAGGGTAGCCTTATTGTTAATGAATCCAATGCTTCCGCGGCCACCATCATGTGGAGATATCGCCAATTGTTTCACAAATGCGAGGGTCTCACTCGGTTTAAACCTATCCCTCGCCTTCCTAATCTGGCCCTCAGAATACAACCCTCCAGGCTCGTAATCTTCCACATCAACACAAAAATACCCTTCAACATTTATGGGTCTAAAATTATCAGCATTCCTACACCTACAAGATAACCCAAGCCCACGCCTCCTGCAGGCCTCATCAACCGCCTCCTCCACGGCCCTCAGAAACGTCCTCGAATTCGTCTGCTGCGATTTCTCAGCGAAATTGGCGTCGAACGGAATAAGCTCCACCGGTTCGAACCAGCCGTAGCTGCTATCGCCGAAGAACGCCACCAACACATGCCCCTCCCGCTTCAAGCGACGCACCGACGGGGACGCAAACGCTTCGTTGTATACGTGCCCAGGCCACCACGGATGAGACTTCACCTTCCCCCACACCATGTCACCAACCTCGAACCCAAGCCCTAGATCCCGCGACACGTGCCTCTCAGCTGCCACGTACTCGTCGAATTCCGATAACAGAGATCCGCTATTGGAACCGGGAAATCTATCGCCGTCATTTTCCTCCGTCAATCTATCGATGGTAGACGATGCGTTTCCGTCGGATGAAACCCTAACCCTAAACTCTTCCGTTGAAGAGTAGCCGAATTTCTGATCTCGCGAAACCCTAGGAGAATCCGCAACAACCGGCGCATTATCTTGAGAGTGCAATTCGGTCATTAGTGGCGTCGCTGCTGAAAGAGATGAGAAATTGAAGAAACGAAACCCTAGGAATGAACTCTGGCGAGGGTTAGAGGTTTCACTCGCAGACCACTGAGCTTTACCTTCCCAAAGAAAGTTAAGAAAAGAAAGAAATGAAAAGAGAAATTATGATACTAAAATGACATTCAAAACCCTAATTATTTCCAACACAAATTGTTCTTCATTTCATTTGTGACTATTTCTTGGATGAGTCTTTCATTTTTCTTATGAGCAACAATTTAAACTGAATTTATTACAGAGTAATGTTGCATTTGAAAAGTGTAACGAGTAAACGAAGATTCAATGAATAACTCCACAGTTTGTAGTTATTTCACCTGGAACTTAAAGCATCTTCACTTAAACTGTTTGGTGAAAAGGGATAAAGCAAAAGAAAGTAAAAAAAAAAATCTTAATATTAAGAAACAGAAAATCCATTTTAGATTATTCTCTTTTAAAATAAATTGCACAAAATAATATATTTTGTTGCTTTTCTTTTCTTTTCCTCTATTTTTCAATTTTAATCTCATCATTTTCATCGTCTCCAATGTGGACTATGATCATTAGAAATATTTTTCCATACTCATTCATTCACATGAATTGTTTTGACTATTTAAACTTTAAAAAACAAAAATAAAATATCGTAAGATTTTTTTATTTAGATTAATAGTATTAGAAATATTTTTAATTTGAATAGGATTAAATTGAATAAATAAGTTTGATTATTGTATAAATATAATATTGATTTTTTTATTGTCATTTTTCAGCTTCAAGTGTTATAATATTTGGTTCTTGTAGTGAAAAAAAAAAACATTTTACCAAAAACTCCATTTTCACGTTAAATGTTTTTTTGCTAAATGTTTTTTTTTACTAAAATGTAGAGAGGTGGAGAATCTTTGGGTCAAACTACAATTACTGAGAAATGAACTTTAAGAAAGGTGTTTGAATACTAAATGAATATTTATTACAAGACTCTACAACATTAAAATTACTGAGAGAATAAATTATATTGGTAAAATAAAGTAAGTATGATGTGTTGATAGATAAATTTTACTTTGTCACACTTTTTTATAATTCTTTTATGTATGTCTCTCTGACTAATAAAATGGAAAACAATAAATATAGTTTTTAAAAAGTTAATAAACATTACCTGTTATTAGAGATAAGTGTAACAATATTAATCATAATCTTATATCTTAGTGTTGGATAAGTACATGAACTACCTTGCTAAAAGAGTCTCTAATTTAACATTATGTCTTAACATCCAACTTCTTATTTTATAGCTTCAAGTGAGAAATATTTAATGTTTTTTTCATATGAATAATATCATAAATACTATCATTATATTTATTATTCTCACAATAGTAATAATAATAACAAAAATCATTACAAATAATAAAAGTGATAAAAACATTCACCATGATTGCTATTACCATATGTAATTTTTTTATTTATACATTTTATTAAATAAATATTAATGATTGGGTTTTAGTTTAACTATTTTCCTCTTATTTATTGTATAGATGTATTTTCCAAAATAGAAAAATAGTTAATTACTACTACATTATTATTTTGTTATGGAAAGAAAAGAGTTATGTAAAATAGGTTAAATATATATAAGAAAATATGTTTTTTTATGATAAAATAAATAATTAGATAACCAAAATTAGTTGAAAGTGGATAGATAAGAAGGATTAACCTAAAATACCATCTTGCTCTTATTTATTATGAAAAGGCTTTTATTTTCTGCACCTCACAACTTCTCTGTGCACTCCAAATTTTCAAAACAATCATTTTATTCTTTATAAAATTTATTTTTTATTACACGTTTTAGAAATTTTATTTTCAAAATAAAATTCCGGAACAAAATTCCTGAATGTATAAAATATATTTTGAAAAAGTTTTCTGAAATACATGTATAATATCTTCTACAACAAGTTTTTTAGAAAAACTCCACGTGAAATATATTTCGAAAAAAACTTTTCTTTTCAAAAATACATAAAAAATATTTCGAAAATAGCTTCTCTGAGTATTTTTTTTTTCAGAGTGTCTCTCTTCTTCTTTTTCAGTGTTATTTCTCTTTTTTTTCTTCTCTGGTGATGATGAAAGTGTCAGTAGTAGCAGTAAAGACAGCAATGTACGGTCTAATGTTGAAGGATAATTTAGTTTTTTTCTTATAAATGTGGTGGTATAATTAGTAATTGTGGGTTGCGAGAAAATACACGTTTGTTTTCTTTAATAAAATGAATTTAAAATCTACACCGGTTTTAATTTTATACTTAAAAGTATATATTATTATAAAATATGAAATGCAGTGTCTATTTTGTCGAGTTTTCTTTCAATATAATATTCTTTTATTGTATAATACACTAAATAGACATAAGGGGAGATTAATTATTCAAATAATGTACCTAAGGTTTAATTTATGAAGAGTCGAATGGAAGGAGATTTTATTTAGAAAATAAAAATAAATTGGAGAGAAAGATAGGTAAATTAGGAAAAATTAAAAAAAATTAAATTACATAGGAAAAACTAAATTGAAAGAGTTAATTAAAAATGTTGATAATAAATTTCGATTGGTTTGAGGGGAGGGAAAAATTAAAATTAATTGAAATTTGAAAAAAAAATGAATTTTTAAATATTTATTTTGTAATATTATTTGGAAAAAACATTTGATTGGGTGTAAATTTATGGAAGAGATCCTTTCGAAATAGTAGACTTGTTCAATGGATCATCATAATAAAAATGGTTAGGATTTAAGTACACATATTATTATCTTGGGAAAATGTCAATATCATGTAATTGCTCTTAAATCTATACGACAACGTACATGAAATCCTATACGTAAATTATTTTTTAACAAATTTTGTTTTGACAAAATTTTAATAATATCAACACGGCAGCACCTCATTAAATAAAATAAAAGTTTGATATGTTTGATGTAGTTTGAAAAAGAAAAAAAATTAATGTGACTTCAGAAAATAAAATTGTCAAAATTTATCAAGAAAAACTTTGTTAAATTATCATGTTCCAATACTATAATATGAAAATCAAAAACAAGTTACAAAATCAATGATTTATATCCGATTCGAGTTTTTGATCGAAAACTTATACACGAATGAATACCAATACAAAATGATGTTGACACACAAATTATCAACCATGGGAAAACAACTCAACATTTTTTCCGTTTGTACCAACGATGGAGAATCGTCAGTAATATTGAACTCTTTATCTAAACTGAAGATTTATATAAGACAATACTCAATAAAATGATGAGACTTACAATATAATATGTATATTTACCATCATATCATAACATGATAAAATATGTAAGGGTCACTTTTATTTGTTATTAATGGGCCCAATTTAATTAAAGAGATCCCAAGTCAACCCACTTATTATTTTTTTCAAAAATTTCTTTCAGGTTTTTTCACCTAACATTTTCTTAGTTTCTCTTATTCACCCAAAACCGCTCAATTACTCTTCCTCTTGACTCATGATCTAAACCGAAAGCTCTTTCCTTTCGTGTAAGTCAAACTCGAAACTTCCTTTTTTTTTCTTTTTTTTTTTCAATTATGAAGTTTCTGATCTGTTTCGGATTTGTGGTCATACACCTCATTGTCTTTTTTCTCTGTTCTTGATTATCAGCTACCTAAGTTTCGATCCTAGTTTCAAGATAAGGGAAGCTAGGGTTTAAAGTTTTTTAAGAATATTGCATGTTTTCCGGTTTCTAGATCATGTTTTCAATGCCTATTTGATGTTTGTGTTGTATGAAAATGAGTTGGACGTTGTGTTGTTTGTGTTCTGGAATTGCATGCATGAGTAGGTGAGGAACCTACTATTTTTGTCCAAGCGAGCAGCTCTTGCTCGAGAGTAGCAGAAACTCACTTCTACCGCTACTTGAGTTGTCGCTCAAACGAGGAGCTTCAGTTTTGAGCGAAGAGTAATCTCGCTCAAGCGAGAAGGCGCAAAATCTCACAGGGCCTTTGTTCGACCTCTTGCCCAGCGAGAATGCCTAGCTTAAGCGAGACAACTTTTGCCCCTTAAGTGAGAGGTACTGGCTTGAGCGAGACCGGGTGTAGAGAAGTGTTTAAAATTGTTTGATTTCTTATATGGTTGGTTGTTTCACTCCTTAAGAGCATGTTGTATATTATTGTGCATGTATGATGTGGTGTTTTGAGACTGAAATGGATGTGTTTAACATGAGATGATGATTATTATGTAATATCATGTGGAGTATGCAAGGGTTTCATGGAGAAACCCCTTTTACTGATAAAATAATGTGTGTAATGACTTAAGGATTCAAGCAAGATCGCATCTTGACGCTCTAATGAATCAATCAGATTCACACAGAATAGACTGGTTTATGTGGTGAGAGTAGTAGGAGGTCCTAGTCTTTGGCAGGATAATGGTCCTAGGTGATCATGGACTAACCTTGTGTGTGATGTGAAACTCATTGACAATGACTCTGCAGAGCAGTAGAGGTTACCAAGTCAAACTACCAGTGAATATGATTTTATTATATGTAATAATCGAGTTAGAGGATATTTTATTGTTTGTTATCACATGTTTTGTGTGTTTAGTGATTTTCTTGCTTATAATATGCTTACTTATCTGTTAAAATTATTTTTCTCTAACTTACCATTTCTTCCTGCGTCTCTTTCTTATTTGGTTTTCCTTTTTGCAATGATCACCAATAATGGTGTGAGCAAATGTGAATATTCCTAACGGTTGAACAAATGATGGAGATGCAACTGTTTAGACTAGATTTTATGTATAACCCTTTGGGACACCTTTTGAAACAAACTGATCTTTGTAATTTCTTGCTCAATGAGTAATCTTTGCCTAAACTATTTTACATTTTAAGACACATTTATGACATTATTCTGTGCCTTGATATCTCTGTTCAATATATTTTGAATGACTGTAATGGTTAATTCTTATATATATTTCTTGTCACGTGCTCTATCTTGTTATAATTTATTAGAAATTTCTATTAAATAGTATATCACAATATCTATGAATAAATATGTACAATCTTCATTTATATAATAATAGTATTTTGTTTTATGATTTGAATTTTTTGTCTTCCATTAACCATTAAATAAACTATATTTTAATTAGTTGTGATTAAATCATCAATATGTTTTTTTTAAATATGAAGGATATGTGTTTTCTTTGTATATTTCTTCTCTACATATTATTAAATAAATTTATAATTATGCTTTAATAAATATATAAAATTATTTTCATATTACAAAATTATTCTATTGGAATTATTAAATCATTTTTTTAATTTCTAATTTTGTCACCCATTTTCTAATAATAATTTCAAATCATCTAAAGTTTCCGACGTATTATAAAACATTTAAAAAATTCTTTTAAAATTTTTTAACATTCAGAATTAATTATCAACAAATTAAATTTAATTTTTTTGCAAATAATATTACAAGACCAATATTACAATATTATATTTCTACTTTAGTAAAAATTACGTTTGAAACATCAAATAAACTTAATAAAATTTTATTAAAATAATTAAATTTGCACATTTCTAGATATAGAAAACTAAATTGATCCAAAATTTTGAATAGAAACTAAGTTCAATTTGCACCGAAAGGTAAGAGAACAAAAAACATATTTAACTCATAAATTTTGAATAATTGTTCAAATTTTTCGTTTGAAAAAAAAGGAAGGACCGGAAGACTAAAATATTTTCCAAAATTTGGACAAGAAAGAATATCAGAATTTCTTTTTCATAGCATAGTTTTTCTTATTTCTCAATAAAATATAATTAATCATAAAATAAAAAGTATTCATATAAGAAAAAATAAAGTTATCAATACGACTTTCCTTTACTAATTATTAAGGATTATAAAGAACAAATTTCAGATATCATTAAATGAAGTAAAATTCGGTAAAATGTACTCATGATTAAGAGAAGAAAAGTCAATTAAGTTTTGTTTATGAACTAGAAGGTAGGCATGAAGAAAAAAAAGAAGGACATGAATCTTAGGACAGAAATGTGTTCATATTGAATAGTTGGGGAAACTATTGTAGCGTCACACAGTGATTCTTAATTACGCAGGGAACCCGCAGTGAACGTAACATTACGGCCTAACAGCGTAAAGGACGCCCAAGGTACAAAAAAAAGTCAGGAAATATATATGAACCGAGTAACCCCCAATTCCACCCCATAATAGCTAATAAGATGCTACTAACAATGAGTGCATTTACATTTATAGAGCTCAAAATCTCAGAGAAACTGACCAATCCACAATATTCCGCTCGATAATTTTTCTTGTGTATGTATGAATGATATGGAAAAAGGGAGCAGCGAAGAGTAAATTTGGTCAGAGGGGATGGTAAGGCACATAGCCCAATAAACCAGATAAGTTAGTGACAACATCACTGCACCTAGTCAAAAGGTGTATCATTTGCTGTGATATATCAACTGTGCTTGCAGTAGCTGATGCTGTGGCGTTAATAAAATTCGGACTGTTTCGGGGTGCCATTGCCAATTCAGAATTACGCGAATTATGTTGAGGGGGTTTTGAAAACTGTGTAGGAAGAGGAAGAATAGGCAACGGGGGTTGTAATGTCATCTTTTGAACATTCTTACTATTAAAATCCGTTGCAACAGCATCAGCAAAGCTAGCATTGTTGAACTTGTTTCTATTACCCACCATTATTTGGTCTCCCTTACTACTTTCTTCCCCACCTAACATGAATTTTACACGAGAGTTTCCTTTACTACTACTTCCATTACCCGTAATCACACCCGACTCATCACCTGTAGATTTCTTCAGGCACGACTTCAGCTGGATGGGCTGAGGAAGTGGTTGCATAGATGATGCTGGTGCCAGGCGATGAACCACTGGGGGATCCTTCACCCGAGCTATGTCACTTCCACCATCATCTACCTTACCCTTTGCAGCTTCGGACACTTCCGGAGCAGGATCCCCAAATTCCCTAAGGAAACACCTTACACCCGCACTTCCAAATAAGGATTGATTTCCAAAAGAGTATTTATAGGCAGCTTGTGCATCAGCCTTGTGCAAGAAAACAACTCGACAAGTTGATGAGTTCCAAAATTGACGGAAACCCGATGGATCCATTGGGCCAAAGCGAGCAAACCTTGCTTTCAGCTCTGGAATAGACGGAAGAGTTGTTTCAGGAGGAAATTTGATCATCAACATTGTGGGCTCAACTGCCTTAGCTGGAGTGTTCACTTTCTTCATTGTGTCTGGTTTCACCAACTTGGATGGAGCCTGGGAAAAGGTTTCCATGCCATCTTCTCGCCGGGCTTCAAAAGTTTTATGACTGGTCGCTGCTTTTTCTGAAGCTAGAGCCTTTAAATCCTTGATTTTCTTCAACCTCTTGGCAGCAATTTCATCTTGCCTATCAGAAGGGGCCCTTTTCCGCCCAGCTTTTGTAGGATCATCAGGCCGAACAATATGTTTCACAGGTTTTACAATCTGAGAAGCTTTGACAAACTCATCAGGATTGTCAGATGTCCTGAGACTGGAAGGAGATTTAGGGAAGCGGACTTCAGGAGCTTCATTTTCATTTGGTAGAGACACAGACAAGCTTTTCTGGTAAACAAGAGACCTGAAACGCAGAAAGAATAGCTGAACGGCCCCAGGGATCTTTCTTTCAATGCCATGAAAAGGGTTCAAAGCAAGGGCCTGCAGATCACCCAAAAGTTGTGGCAATTCCACATTAGCATTTCCTATGGTATCCACTGGCAGCAAATTACGGGCATTAGCATCCACCACCACTTGTTCTGAAGGAAAATCCTCTCCTGGAGCCAGACCAATTGAGACAGCTTTTCCTGTTGATTTTACAGAAACTGATTCCCCAAATGTAGAATGCTTCTCTGGAAAGCCTAATGTAGGCTGTAAATTTAAGTCCTTTTTCTTTTTCTTCTTTCTCTCTCCAACAGCAGGAATCTCAGAGTTCAACTCAGCTGCAGGTCTTAAATTCAAATCCTTTTTCTTTTTCTTCTTTCTCTCTCCGACAGCAGAAGTCTCAGAGTTCAACTCAGCTGCAGATCTCTTGGGAACTTTCTTCTTCACCTTATGCTTTACCTCAACTGGTGAACCGTATACATTATTTTCGCTCTTAAGCTGATGCATGTCATTATTTCCACCACCAGCAGTCAGGGGTCCCAGCACTACTTGGTTAAAATCATCACATGGTCCGGACAATTTTGCATTCCCTTCATATTTAACATCAACAGAAACTTGGTTCTCCGGATGTGATAGTTGAGACATCGCATCAACTGTGGCCAACTCCCCAGACAAATCAGACCGGACCATGCTTTTACTAAAAGCATTATCATGTTCGAAGTTGTGGGTCATTTCTTCAAAAGATTCCTTTCCCTTGTCAAGAAGAGGCTTTGTGTCTGCAGAAATGGCAGAAGAATGACCAGAGCCATCTTCTTGAACATGACCTTTTAAATGTTCTTTAGCATCTGAAATTGAAGCAGCACCGTCATGACTAATAAATCCTGTGTCTGCTTGTATTTCTAATTTATGAGGTGTCACAGGCACAGGTGGAGCCCTCTTCTGAAATACATAACTATTTGCGGCATCGGAATTGTACTCCTCGTATGCCAATTGGACAGAGTTATTTGGATCATCTCTCCGTTTAAGAAGGTATCTATCCTTCTTCGAAGCCTCCTTAACTTTAAGAGATTTGGTAGAGCTCTTCCCACCACCCAAAGCTTCTGCAATCACCAGTGGACCACTCAAAGGCGCTGAAAAAAAAGGAAGAAAAAAACAGAAAAAGGTAGGATCAATATTGAAGTGGCTATGAATAAAATCATGTTCACTTAACATAAATTAGAATCCGTACGTAAGTGAGGGGATACACTACAAGAGCTCACAATGTAAAATTAAACTAATGTTCAAATTAAAGGCTAATAATGGTCAATTTTATGTTTCTTACTTCTAAATTTTTTGGGAAGTCAATTATTTCTCGTAAGAAGCAAAACTTAGTAAGCTTAGTTCAGGGAAGTTAGGAATATGAGAAATATAAGATCTTATCCCAGAATAATTTAGAGTATCTTCGATGATCTTAAGATTTATTCTTCTGTTATGTTTTATGACTTGTTTCCTTATTTAATTAGGATCTCTATAGTTTTAAGACACCTAATTAGAATCAGATCATTAACAATATGATTTATAGCCATACCATACCATGGATATAGAATAACTACTATTATTACATATGTATTTATTGAATCAACATACATAAAATGGACTTTGTTGTGTAGTCCATGCACACAGTTTTGAGCATCTCTTCCATCTATTTCTCTCTTTCAACCTGAAGTTCATTAGAGACTCAAAAACACAAATAACAAACATTTCAGCTACCAAACACAAACATCACAACTATTCAACCCTCTATAATTGAAGAATGTTGACAGACAATCTCCAGAACAACAACAACCAGAAGATAATTAAACAGAACACATTTTATGCAATAAAGAAGGTCCGAACATTCATATCTTCCCTACAGAATCTAGTGCTTAAACATCGTATGCAAGTCCCAAGACTCGTATATTCATAACAACTCGATTGCTTTGTTCCAAAACCGTAAAGATCTAGAAAGATTTGGTCATTAAATCCATTGTCAACAATGACACAAACAATACATTGAAGAAAAAAAAAAGTGAAATACAATATGTCTCCAATAACAAATAAACCTGAAAAGGAAGCACTATATATGTATATATACCTCTAGGAGTGTGCCTAACGGTCCCAGACTGATCAAGTGGACTGATACGAGGATGAGTGGCGCGCACAGGCTGCACCCCAAAAGCCTGGGCATAAGTCTCATCAAACTGCTCAAACACCGCCTTCCGATAAGCCGAAAGGGTGGCTTTATTGTTAGTGAATCCAATGCCCCCGCGGCCACCATCATGTGGAGCAATCGCCAATTGCTTCACGAAAGCAAGAGTCTCACTGGGATTAAAACTATCCCTTGCCTTCGCAATCTGGCTATCAGAATACAAGCCACCAGGCTCATAATCATCCACATCAACACAAAAATACCCTTCAACATTTGTAGGCCTAAAATTATCGGTTTTCCTACACCTACAAGCTAAACCAAGCCCTCGCCTCCGGCAGGCCTCATCAACCGCCTCCTCCACGGCCCTCAAAAACGTCCTCGCATTCGTCTGCTGTGATTTCTCAGCGAAATTTGCATCGAACGGAATAAGCTCCGCCGGTTCAAACCAGCCGTAGCTGCTATCGCCGAAGAACGCCACCAACACGTGTCCCTCCCGCTTCAAGCGACGCACCGAAGGCGACGCAAAGGCTTCGTTGTATATGTGGCCGGGCCACCACGGGTGAGATTTCACCTTCCCCCACACCATATCACCGACCTCAAACCCAAACCCCAGATCCCGCGACACGTGTCTCTCAGCTGCCACGTATTCATCGAATTCTGACAGCAACCGATCGAAGTTCGACGATGTGTCAACATCGGAGCATACCCCGACGCTATACTCTTCCGTTGAAGCGCCCTCGACTCTGTGGTTTCGCGAAACCCTTGGAGAATCGGTAGCAGCCGCGGCATTGTCTTGAGAGTGCAATTCGGTCATTAGTGGTTTCGTTATTGAAGGAAATTAGAATTTTACGGAACAGAACACCACGAACGGTGGCCTGAGTTAGAGGTTGCACTTGCATGGGAGAGAGCTCGCCATTTCTATGGCATCCTCAGAAAAAAAAAATAGAGAAATGAAAAATTAGATTGCTAAATAGATAATTAAAACCCTAATAATTAAGTTTTTTTTTTGTCTCTTTCTTTTAATGAGGTTTTCATTTTCAAAATTAATGATTTGAAATAGATTAAAAAAATGTAGTGTTTTTAGTTAAATCTCTTAAACATAGCTCATTATATATACAATAGTTTGATTATAAGATTAAAACATGTTTCTTCTTCTTCGAATATATATTGATTTTATTTTATTTTTTTAATTTTTAAAACAAAGAAACTAAGTCACATCTTTTGTAAGACTTACTTAACTCACATCTAAGGAATAGTTTTTAAAATGAATTTATTAATTTTTGATCACATGTTATTATAACCAAGTACTTAAAGCTAAGTTTGAGAGAGACTAATACGTAAAAATAAGTTGATAAAGTATAAATAAATTAAGCTTGATAGAGTAAAAATAAAAAAGAAACAAAGAAGACATTAAATATGTTGAATTGAAAAAAAAAGAAGAGAAAATAAATTAATCATATCAACTTTCTGTATAGGCTATGAATGATTGTTGTTTTACACAAATGTGAAAAATAAAACTCAAGCAACTTTACTTGTGTAGTTGCAAATTAAATAGAATTTATTCAACTGTTTATGGGGGAGGGAGGTGAGAGTAAAAGTGGTCTAATTATGAAAAATTAAAACTGTAATTTAAATTAGCAAAGTTAAGAATAATGTATATTACACTTTTATGTGACTATTTAATCACTAATTAACTCATAATTTTGATTATTTATATGTAAGTATATGATTAAAAATTATATATATATATATATATATATATATATATATATATATATATATATATATATATATATGAATGCAATTATAGTTACGACTAATTCTTCTTAAAATATACATTTATATAAATAGATTAATATAAAGCATTTGAAAATATAAAATTACTTACGCAATATTAGTTCTATATTTCAGTTGTGCACAAATCCTTCAAGTATCGTAATTCTGTGATTTTAGCTCTCGTTAGTCTTCTATTACATATTTATCTGGCGTTGTATATCTCACTGACACTAAACAACTTAATTATACTTTTAGTTTCTTAATCGCAATTTCTAAAAAACTAAAAGTAATTACATCAATAAGTATTAAACAATATATGATCTAAGCCACATTTTCATCAACCTGTTATTAAATAATGTTAACAAAAATATGTTAAATATCTAATGAAAGGAAAACACAGATACCAAAATACAAGTACTTAAAAGGACCAAATTCTTGTAATTAACTAAAATCATGATACTTAATGGATAGAAAATTGTAACTAAAATCAATTGCTTAAATAGATGTTAATGTTTATAATTACTTTTATATAAGAATCATATGGATATGTACTATTACACTACCATGTACTTCATGACCACTATTTTCTTTTTGGATGAAAAAAATACCAACATAATTTTTATAAAACTAAAAAGTAATACAAAATATATTAAAAATGATAACATTTAAAAATTAAGTAAAACATAATATCAATGAAAACTACAGGTTTTTCAAATGGTTTTATTTTCATTGTGAATTTTGTGAATTTGCGATTGTAATTATGATCCGTTAAACAGTATTAGAAAAATACTTTATACCGTTCTTCAATAAAACAATCACATAAAAGTTGTTTGAGTTAATTTGGAGATCATTCTTAAGATAACAAATAAACCCTAATAGAATTATAGTGCAGGATTAGGCACCCATAAAACAACCCCTCTTATTTGGTTGGATGAAAATGTTAAAATGAAAAGAATTTCTATATTTTTCATTCAATAATGTATGTCACTTTGAATACAATCATCAACAAAAATGGCGGCAAAAGTAACATCTACTATTTATACCTTCGTCCTCATCCTCAGGTGTAGAAAATCTTTTGGTCAAACAAGCTAAATCTTGTTTACATAATAACTAAAAGAAGAACTGAATCAATACACAGTAAGTATTGGAAATAAAATTGGTTGAATGAAACCAAAAGTAATGTAGCACTACTATTCAACTAAGAGATTCACGCATCATCTGCATTCTGATCAGGGGGAGCACCGGCAAGCCAACCCCACACGCCGCCACCTGAATTCTGCCTCTGTTTTGCATTTAAGGCAGCTTGCTCCGACGCAGCCTTCTGTCGCCGGAGGAGCTCCAGCTCCTTCTGTAATGTTCCAATGGTTTGGAGCTTCTGACCTAATTCAGCAACCTCCACCTACATTCTCAAATATTATTTTCATTCCAACAATAATAACAACTACACATTTGTTCATCCACAAAAAGATGATAAATACCAATTTCTTAAAGCAGACTCAAAGAAGTAATTAGACCACTATAAAAACCTGTTTGTCAATAATGCACCGTGTTTGCCCAATAACTTACATTCAATCACCTACCTAAAACACAACTCAATTCTAAAACACTTGAACACCAATAGGGACAAGACTCTCTGAAGCATTAATGCATACCTCGAGTTTGAAACACCTTGACTGCTCAGAAGCAAGCTGACCACGAATTGACTGGAGCTCCTACATTATCAGCACATAATACAAGTTTATGGAGACTATGGAGAAAAAATAGAAAGTAAGAGATATGATGGAATCTGTGTGTTAGTGTCAATATATACAATAGTGTATTATTCTATGGTGTGGGTAATAATTACAAAGAAAATACCAAATTATGTAATCCTCAATTGTTTAATTATATCAATTAAAATACCAAACAATATCTAATAACTGCCTAGTTATTATCATTAAACATATCTAACATTTCCTTAAAAGTTGGATTATATAAGTTGTATGTACTGAGCTTGATACAAAATATAACCAATTCAAGGACTAGTCAAAATATTTGAAGACATTTACCAATTGATGTCGACAAAATCACTGATATCACGTGATAAGATCATCTCTTGGTCAGAAGAGAAAATCTACCTCAATGTCTTTATTTGTTTCATGGAATAATAGATTTTAAACTATTTGCTACATACACAAACTAATTATTACAAATGGGCATCATTTGTGTAACATCTCTCCAATTGACTCATGTTATCACTCAGTACTCAACTTTTGCACTAGATTTTGCAACATTCTCTTTCTTACTTCTTTCAAGAAATCATCTAACCATTAATAAGAATGCAATTCCCAAAAATAGATCTCCTATCAATGGAAGAACTTGTCAAATCTGCATCCTAATATTCCAGAACTTATAAAAACTTTTTTCTTAAAGTTTGTTCCTCTAATATATTCCATAACCAAATGTCATCACAATATATTTCACAACAAAAAGTCAAAAAACATTACACTGATGGAAAAGGAAATATCTGGTCAGGCAACAGCTATGATGCACATATATTATATGAATATCAGATATGACATCCGACAATTTTCCTATCTTGAAAGATATAAGATACCATACATACGCAATTTTATATTGAAATTATGTGTTATTATTAAATTTTAAGATGTTTGGAATTGTTGATATGTGTTTAAACACTTAATTTTGTAATTTCTATGATTTTATAAACTTTTATATATATTATAATATTTTATTTGCTATTATCAATATTTTAAAATTCAATTTATATCTTATTTAAAATTATTTTTATTTATTGTTAATACTATATAAAAATTCAGTTTAAAAGTCATTTAAAATATACATTGTCAGATCTTAAAAGAGTAAAGGTATAAGAAGACATGATTGTGTTAGCTGAAAAAGAAAAAAGAACTAATCAGAAAAAAGGTTAGACTGCACGAATTTTGAACATATTTCTACTTGGTGTGAGACACGTACTGACACTGGTACGTAACCTTTCCCAACGTATCCGTGCAGCAGTGACATAATTCAGCTTCTGAAATAGTCATTTGTACTTCTCTAGATCTGAAAGTGGCTCCTGTGATATAGTAGAAGTTTGGAACACCAGAATATCCATTGCACACTTTGGTAATTGATAATGCTACTTTTGCTTTGTGCTGCTACCTCTATCTCCAAGCAGTAACGGAACACTAAGATCTTTTGTTTAAAATGGTGACATAGGTGCCACTTTAATTAGGTGGGCCATGATGATCGTTGATTGCTATAATAACAATGTTGTCAACTTAAACATCTAAATACGTAGATACATCTTGTAGTGAAATGGAGATAGAAGGCTGGTAAGAGATGCTGAGACATGTTCAACTAGGGAACCATGGTACTGATTCTACCAAAGCATTCCTTGAGAGAACCCTTGAGCCAATTTAAGAATTTGCCCGAAGGACCGCACCCCCTCCAATAACAAATCTTGGAGGTTGTACCACATAAACATCAAAGGGATCACCATGGAAAAAGACATTATTGTCCAAGTTGGTACGGAGGTCAATGACAAATATTATGGACAAGAACAAACCTGACAAGAGACATTTTATCCACAGAAAAAAAAGTGATAAAAAATAATCAAAGTTTGGACACCAATAACATTTGTCACCAAGTGGGCACTGAGGGAGTCAATTGCCCCATCAAGGTTAATTGTGGCAACATATCTCATCAGTTTTGGGGTGATATTCCTTATGCTTGTCATCTCAATACTTGCATACCATCTTCAATGTTCAACAATAAAATACCTCTATTTTATTTTCCCATCAAGATCTTCACTCTCTACTTCCTCACATCATTAGGTACCCGTGTTTGTCACAATCATAGTCCTGATCTTGCTAAAATTGCAACTTGTTCACACAATGATTACAGTTATTCTTCTCCTTCACTCAGTTGTTACCTAGTCTCAACAAATGTTAATTTATTTTAATCTCTTTCTTTCACTGGTTTTCACCTGAGTTTGAGTGTGTTTTTGCCTCACTTCCTATTCCTCCTTTTTTTATTTCAATCATCTCTACCCAAAAATATATACCTAATGGTCCACCTGATCCATACGAGAATCCATCTCTTTCAGCTGCATTGAGAGGTGTTATTGTCGACTCCATCCTCCTCCTCCACTTGATGTTAAGAAAACTTTTGATGCTCCAACTTATTTGTCTCCTCCCACCCTCTTACCCAACAATACATACTAATCTTCCTATTGCTCCATCAAGTCACATTAAGCTGTCATTTTCCGTTGTGTTGTGTCCCCCTTATATTTGTCTCTCTACTTTGTCTCTGTCTATCCTCAAGATGGCAGCAAAAACTCTAATACCATGTTGGGAAGATAAACCAAGAAGCATGACTAAATCCGTTTGCAAATACACACTACAAAACGATACTCTTGAGTGGCTAATAATCACAAAATGATTTCCTTATTACAGTAAGTAAAATCCTAGAACTGTCTAATTTCTATAACTACTGATAACTATCAATGTGCAACAATTGTCTGATTACCGTAATAAATTTATCTAACCAGCACCTTTTAAGTTCAATGATATAGTTCACACCTCCTTAATAAGTAACAGCCAAAAATTTTCCCATTGAGTGGAGCTCAAGAATCTGGATCAAACAACACCACAATATTCTGTCATGAAAAAATAATGTACCTGAACCTTATCGATACAAAATATTTAAGTGTGGCTTATACAGTGATAGGCAAGACCCTCAATCAGTAGGATCTATCAAAGGAGAGCTAGGAGAAAAGCAGAAGATAGTAACCTCAGAAGTTAGTAGTAAGACAGGTTGAAACAGAATGATGACTAACTGGCTATTATTGAAGTTAATGAGAGGAAGAAACAAATAGAAGAAGATAGGATTGAGTATCATATCATATCACATCGTGGACAACTATGGGAGAGGCTTGGATCTTTCAAAAATATAAAGGAAAATCTTTATTCAATCTATTCATTACCTGATTTTTTTATACTGCTATATACTGGATCGGAGGGTGGCGAAGTAGGGTTTCCTTAATAAAGTTCAATCATTCCCTTTCTACTAACCAGTTCAATTATATACCCAACCGACTGATCCTAGAGACCAAGAGACAAAACAAAGCAGTATAGTTAAAAGCAAATATAGGGGGTGTTGTCCTGTAACTCAGCTCTAGACAGAAAAAGGGCAATAGAATAGTTTCTCCAGAATTATATCGCTAGTAATCATTAGCTACTTCAGTGCTTGATTCCTGAACTGAATCCATTCCTATAATTCCAAACAAGAAAAGAAACTTTCAAAATTAAGGTAGTTTACCTTGTAAAGGTCGGTGTTACGAGACTCAGATTCTGCCAGCTCTTGCTTTAATTGAAGAGCATGCTGCTTCTCCTTGCTGAGTGATGATTCCAACTCTTCTTTCTCAGCCTTCAGGGCTGATATAATATCACCTTTTGATTTCTGTATGACAGAAAAAAATGAAAGCAATTACTGACAAGAAAAAAATCAAATGGCAGAAATTAGAAATGATATGCTTTTGGGGGATATAAATGAGGGCCTTAGGCAAGAACTAGACAGACATGGAGGCCAAGTTTCTTAAATCATGAAATGGGAACCACAGATTGAGGAGGGCAGTCTAAACAATCCAGATTTTAAATCTAAAAATAAGCATAATTTTCAAGCCCATTAGCTACTTGAGGAGGGAAAGACCATACGTGTGAGTGTGTAATTGCATGCATTAATGCATTAGTGCTTTTTGAACTTTGAAGTTTGTTACGTGCTCCCGACTAATATTTCCTTCTTCGTTTCGTTGGCAATAAGAGAAAAATCACACACTGGCACAATAACATGAACATACTATACTGTGTTGTTACCTTGTGAAATTCAAAGTGACAAAGAAACAAAATGGATTTATAATTTAGCAGGCTAGGGTCAGACTTATATGACAAATACAAGGCAAAGGAACTAAATGGGTTGAAGGTTACTTAGGGTAGGGCAGGGAAATGATTGGTTCCAAACCTTAGGATGATGATAAAAGTCATAAAAGGAGAAATATTGTGGCTGTAAAAAGCAAACTGAAAGGCATGTCTAATTGAATTTGACCAATTATACAATCAGAAATTTGTTAAAAAAACCTTTAATAGAGTCTAGATTCTGTGCAAAGTTATAAAAAGAGAAATAAAAACAGAATAATATGACAAGTGTTTAGATCTTGGATTGTGAGACAAACAAATGCAACCAGAAAAACAGATGTCTAGTTAAACCGAATTCATAAGACAATAATTTTTATAGAGAACCACAATTTAGATTTCAAACAAAAATCAATGCAAGGACAAGAAGCTTCTTAAAACCAGAATGAAATAATGTAAACCCTTTTTAGTAATACATACAGCTGGATCAGCATTGTCCAAGACAACTTCCCAATTTTTCCCTTCATGGCCGGCTTCAAATTCAGACTCCACATCTCGGGTAGCATTTGTGGCATTTGGTACAGCTGAAACACTGTCTGGTACTGAACTTTCAATTACTTTCGATTGCAGGGTTGATTTGTGGCTTGGTTTAAGAACATACACCTAAATGCAGCAAACCAAATCAGATGAGGAAGAAAATATAAAAGCAAAGGCAGAGGAGAGCAGAAACAGAGGCAAAGTTTTGAAATAATATTTACTTCATTGTTGTATCGTCCATTGTACCCTCCAAAAGATATAAGTACATCTTCGCCATTATAGGAGCCTACAACCAAACTCAATCCCTGCAACGGGAAACATCTTAATTATAATCCAATGGCACTAGAAACATAACCTTCTTACACAGCATCAGTTAACAAGGATCAGTACTCTAGATAGATTTTGTATCACATGCAGCCTTTTTAAAAGACAGATAAAGTACCTCGCTGGCAACAGGAACTCGTCCTTGAACAGAAGTTACCACTGACCAAGCCAGTGTAGACATATTCAGTACAGCTGTTTCAGAGACCCCTGCAGAATAACATGGAATATATAAATGGTAAAAGGGATATATAGCGAAACAAGACTGCAACATAAATGTCCTGAAATCCAAAAATAATAAGTAAAATTACAACCCAGGTTACCAACTAAGCCATATGGATATATGATAACCAACCCAGAATTTGTCCCTCTTCACATTGATCCCAATAAAATGGCAATGCTTTCCTCTATAACTTTCTTTCACAATGAAACAGTGCATTAACTTTCGAATAAATTAGCACTTCTCTTATTGCATCAATGCATGATTAATCAAAGATTTGACACTCTTTACTATCCTTTCAGTGCCATAAACTCATATCTGTTTACCCTACTTCAATGTATGTTAGAAGGATCAAGACCAAAAAATGTGTCAACTAACCTCCATCTATGCAGGAAATATACAAAACCAGAGACAAACAAAAAAATAGGGGGTGAAAACTATAGCAAATTGTCACATGTAGCAATTGTCTGTATGATTTATTTACTCTTTCTCTATTTTCCTGAAAACATTTTGAAGGGGCATCCAAGAAACCACTTTTGCGGAATAGGTAGTGGGCTAGATCATTTTTCTGAAAGGCCAAAATCATTATGAAGCCACTATTTGAACACAGGCAACTTCTTTAATACCCAAATGCATTTTAAATGTAATTGATGCAATTATCCTCACTAAAAATGCATTTACACAGATAGCCATGTTTTTTATATTATTTTAACAATTTTACACTCGAGCAATATTAATTAATCTAAGATTATAAGTGAACAACACGAAACATGATAAAAACAGAGTATATTTAGCGAGACTAAAATAAAAACTATTAAAGTGATGTCACATTGAGGTAGCCATCCTTTTGACAACTAAGCAGTCGGGTAACAACACGGCTAGGCTAGCACAAACAAAATTAATATTAAAAACCCTATTTTAAAAGGACAGATAACAAGTGAGTATATTATAAGTTTTTAGGCTTAAAACATATGAACCTTATCTTCTTTTATGTAAATGGCGCCGGTCCAATAATCCTATTTCTAAAAAAGTGTTTTCTTGAACACAAGTACCGTTGCCAGTCAATATAATGCCCACTACTAACCTGAAATTAGATATAAACTGAACCATTAAAGGTAGGTTTGCTTTTATCCCATTTTAGAAGATTGGACTATGGGTGAACATACTTTTTCACAAACATTATGGGTATGCATGCAATAATTTGTATCTTTTGAAACTGAATTAAATATATTACAATTTTTTATATAGGTTTAATTATTAATTTGGTTTTTGCAATTGTACAATCTTTACAATTTAGTTTGTACACCTAAAAACTACACATTTTAGTCCTTACACTGACATTTTTTAAATATGCTTTTAGTCGATGTCATCCAGAATTGTGGAGACTAAAACGGATTAAAAAAAAGTATGTATAAAGACTAAATAAATTTAAAAGTGTATGCATAAAGGCTAACAGAAGTAGTTTCTAGGTGTAGGGACTAAACTGTACAGATTGTGCAGGTATGTGAACCAAAGGAGTAATTAAACATTTTATACATAATTGAAAGTAGAATAAACTAATTTACTTTGCAACGCTGTTAGAATACAAATCCTTCAGTTTAATTTCAACCACAAGTTCCACTTGTGCACTCGTAGAGTTCAAATAATATTATGTGGAGTGAAAAATCATTCCTCAAATGCAGAAAGTATGATTATAAATGGAAAAAAGGCATACCACTCTTATTGTCCCCACCACCAACAATGAACCAGTTCTCCCCTACTGTCACGCCAGCATGTCCAGCCCGTGGTGTTGGTATTTCACCCAGCTGTGTAGGGTGAGACCATTCCATCTGCAGAGTTCACGCAAATGATTAGATAAACAATTTTCAATCCATCATCTTGTAGAAAAAGCAATGGTCTTACAGTTTGCAAATCAAGAACATGTAAATCATTGTAGCATGTTGCATGTGAACCCCCACCAAAGATAAGTAAGTATCGCTCCACATGAACAGCAGCAGTATGATCGGACCTTGGAGAAGGCGGCACCCCACTGCAAGTTAAGACTTAGTTAGCACCGAACATAGATGTTATTTTTTTCTTTCATTTTCTTTCTCTTTATATTGCATGGGAGAATAAAACAACAATTCACAACTAACGAAATGAGTAACATAATTTACAATGTGTCATACCCAGATCATGGCATAAACAAATATGGCCCAACAGAACAATTGCTAATGACAAGTTTTCTTGTCTTACAAACGTAGAACCCTTGACATTCCCCCAACCATACAACCTTCTCATCCCCATAGAAAAGGTAAAATTAGATACAGAGGAGTGTTTCAGAAACTACTTACACAGCATCAATTTCATCCCATGTCATGGTTTCCAAGTCAAGAATATGCAGATCGTTCAAAAGAGTCCTCTTTGGATCTTGCCCACCAAAAATTACTAAGGTTCCCCCTACAAGGGTCACTGATTGGCCTCCACGTGATACCTAGAAAGTATATATGATTGAAGGGAACTAAACGGACCTTTAATGCACTTTTATTTGAAAAAATAAAAGAATAGAAAAAGAGAGGGGGGACTACTGTCCTCTGCTTAAAAATAAAAAAACCTCCATATCTCTCGTTAAAAAATACAAATGTGCACGTCACACACTTCTAATGAATAATATATAATTTCTTGGATTTTGAGGTCAATAAACATAAGATAACAACAGATACATACCGGAGCTTTCCCAAAAGTTTTTAGAGTTGACCATGTAGTGGTTTGAAGATCAAGCACTTTCACTGGCACAATATATAATAGTAATACGGATACTTAGTTTTAACCACAATATAAAAAACAACAAAAATAGGAGTTGGAGAAGAGTCACAAATGGGATAGGGATGGGGGCATAATTAACGGTCATGGACAAATCAATGAAGTAATGAAAATGTTCCTCTTAAAAAGTGAACTTTAAGTAAAAAAAAAATATAATTACTAAGCAATACATGTAGTAGCCTAAATGTTCAACATATGCACAAAAAATGTATCACGACCAGCAATTTTGATTGGTTTTTTCCTTAAAAAGTAAAATAAGAGAAAGTATCATGCTTTAGTTTACTGAATAGATTAGAGAACACAATTTGAGTAAGCATGCCTTATATATATCATTGTCACCAATGAAGTTTATTGGCCTATCCAAAAAAAAATCTAATGAAAATTCTTAATGTATCCCATTTCCTCGTGTATCTATGCATAGAATGATAACATGTTGAGATCTCATATCGACAACAATGGCTAAAGTAGAGCTTCTATAAAGGGTTGGACAGTGCTCATCTTATAAAGGTAGATTCAAGGGTTGTGTTAGATCCAACCCAAATTCAAGATAACATATTATGACATCCTTATTATACCTTGGATACTTTCAGAAGGATCTTTTGAATGCCCTGCAACAGACAGAAGCTTATTTCCCCAAGGAATCTGTAATTGAAAAAAATTCCATCACCAAATCCCACAAAATTCCAGAATTAGCACTAGCAGCCAACTACAAGCAGGTTGAACACGACTTAGATTATGCAATTTTATGTTCAATACAAACCAAAGAATGGCCAGCGCAAGGGATTGAAGTTGTAGGGGACTCATCTCCAGCCTTAGTTTCAATCTTTGACCAAGTCCACCTTCTCAAATCCAAAACCTGTATTTGTTTCCATATAGATCAAGGTAACCAAAAACATAACTAAGTCAACCTGAGAGACCGATAACAAAAATCCTTTCCATTAAAACACCATATATTAATTGGTGGTTTCAGTCAACCTCACAAGATATATTGTAACACAGTCAAACTGAATAGCTTCATGGAATAGATAAATGTATGCTTACATGAAGATCATTAAGGTAACGACCATTGTGGTTTCCACCATATATGTACAATTTATCTTGCACAACTGCAGCTCCATGCTGAACATACAAACAAACTAGACTTAGGGAGGAAAAACCAATAGAGAATAGAGAATAAACTCATATGGCAGCCAAAAAACAAAAACTAGTTTAAAATGGAATTTTATTATTTTCATACTTCTCAAGAACCAGTACCTCATATCGGGCTTTTGGACTTTGTCCAGATACTGGAGGTGCAATCCATTGATCATATACTCCAACTGAACTAAAGCCTTCCAAAACAATATCTTTATCCTCTGTTCCAACTTCGCTTCCATTTTGGGTGGAAATAGTCTTTGTCTCTGGATAAGAGTTTCCATTCTCAATTACTGGTTCAACATTGGAATTATGCTGTCAAACCAGCAAGATGGAATTGGAAAGCAGGAAAAAAGGAAGAAAAAAAAAATCACTACTTTGACTGTGGCAACAAAAGTGTATAAGAATATAGAGGAAGGTGTTCTTATTAAAATGTTATTGACAGGTTGACACCACTTAAGTTGACATGCCTCTTACATTAATCTAACTTCTTAACCTAACTATCAAATCCTAAATCTCAAATCATGGAATCCTGCATATGACTTGCAACAAAATCACTGATCCGATTAAGTTGTATAAGAATTGTGTGCACGTCTATTGGAGTGTGATAGAAACCTGAATACGCCCGATTGACCAATTGTCTTAAGGACCAAATATATCAAAAGTCTACAACCGGAGGTACAAAGTTGACGCAATGAGCCTATATATGGTTTTATGTGTTGACTGGGAAAAATAATCAGATGGGAGGAGAGACTTTGGAATGCAGAGCTGGTATGTGGGTGGAATCCATGGTGTGTGAGAGGTATGATTAAGTTATAGATAAATGGGTAATCATGGGAAGGGGCGTCATTTTAATGGGTTCTGGTTTTGAGCCGGATCCATTGCAGAGAGACTTCTCTGTAAGGAGTTGAGCACTTGGGAAAATCTCAGCTGAGATCGTTCTTCATTTATTTCCCTTATTAACAAAACCTCTCCCTATTTCTATATTTATTATTTCATATCCAACAAGGGTGAGAGGTAGTAAAAATATATTGCAATTATAAAATATCCTAAATTTTATTTGCCGAAGAGCATCTGTTCTTTTTTAATTACTTGAACCAGAATAAAAACTACATTCTGATCACTATAAAGTTATAATACATGAATATAAGCTCATAACAAGTTGACAGGATAACTACTACTAGAGACGAAACTTATGAATACTATTAAAAAAACACCATAGCATTAACAGGACCCGGTCTAATATATAGCTTATACCCTTAATAACACTCACATTCATTTGCACGTCTATGACAGGTTCTGAAACAGAGTTAGATGCTCTTGAATACCAACCAGGATCTTCTTCCTACGCAATAAATTACAAGAAAAAGTATCAGCTAACAGTCTACAATATACCAAGAAGAATGATTATGTACAATTATTTGCATGACCTCCAATATTTTCACAAAAAGACGCATGGCTTCAGTGGAAGACATGGTTCCAAGCTGGTTCCAACTGCATCAATAATTACTACCTTTAATAATATTCTTGACAAAATGAGATTAGGAACGCAATTGTGCATCTTGCTAGTATAATACCATTAAAAAATGACATTGATAAAAGACAGTGCGGTATTCAGGACAAAATATCTATAAAATGCAAAGACAAGTATGGTAAAACCTTAATGCTACACAAAGGCGTACATATAGAACAGAGATGTCAAGCAGACACGCAAGAGCATACAGAAAGTGAAACCAGCATATGTGTTTAAAGCAAACAAACCTGGCCCATTTGCTATGCTCCACAAGTTTCCATGTACTTGGTTCAGGGACGTTACAAGGTCCTACACTAGCCTGAAATAGCATATTTTCCAATAAATTAATAAGAAATTTGTTATTTTAATTTCAGCAACATCAGCACATTTCAGAAGAACCCTGAAGAGCTAGGTAGTAATCCCTATTAAATCACATTCCATTCCTTCACGAAACTATGACTTCTCCAGCTTAGCCAACCAAGGCATCAACCTCTAGTGTGCCAAATACAAGCAACATTGTGATCGCGCATCAACTCTAGTATTTTGTAGCCAATGATTCCATTGATTTAAATCAATCAGAAAAACAGAAAACACCCACATAGATCAACACAACGTCCAATGTTTCCTCGTCCAGTCTCCCAAACAACCAAATCATTGTCAAAACGTAACATCTAAAACATTAAATCCAATTCACACACTTCTCACATGTCATAACCAAATTACTTGTCCCCCACCCCCCTAAGATCAATCAGCATGAAAGAACATTCCCATAAGCTATAAACGAGGTAACCATTGAGTCACACAAATCCTTTCCATTTCAATCCAATTCATCAATCCCATTCAGATCTAGTGACAACACATAATCAATTAACATAGAATGACCTCACCGACAAGAAGACAAAGTAGCCAAAGCAAAAAATCAGAAGCGAAATCCGTATTGAAAGAGTGTGCAAGAGGCACAATGCAATGCAGATTGTGAAGGACGTTGAGGTGGTACCTGCTGGTATAAGCTGTAGAGAAGAAGAGAGGTAGAGTTAGCGAATTTGGAAGTGAGGGTTTTGGTTGGAGAGGTGGATCCATCAAATCCCACGTAAGAGGCCGCAGCGTAGAACCGCTCTGGGTATTGCAGACCAGAACTTGCTCTCGCCATCGCCATCGCTACTTCAGATCCACCAATTCGCTTCACTTCGAACAAAATTAACTTCTATAACATAGATTCAACCACAAAACTGCAAAAATGGCTTCAGATTGAAGATGCAGATGCAATAAGAAGGTGGCACAAGCTTATATATCAACGTTTTCTTTCTGCGGATGCACTCTTCTTCGCAGATCCACTCTGATTCTGCAACTTTCGTAAATAGCCACTTACCCCTTTGGTTTTTCTTAATTTGCATGCACCTCTTTTTAGAAGGAGGTCAACACCTTTTTTTATTATTATTATTAAATACTTTTTTTTGGCCTTAAAAACTTGTAGAAATTTTTTAAAATATTTAAATTTGATAATATTTTCAGAAATTCGTTGAAGAAAAACATACTTATCCTCTTACATTTACTTTGTCAAATGGAAGATTTTCACCCATTTTTAATGTAATAAATTAATTTACTGTAATGTATGACAGATATAGCTAGATACATTAGCTTTTATTGTTCATAAATTTGTATTAAATAATAATATTATCAAGAAATTTTATTACAATTTTATTTTTCTCCAGACAATTCAATCGATTTGGTTATTGAAAAAGTACGAAATTTGTGTTCTTCACTATTTAAGCTATGTTTGTAAAAAATAAAAAATAAAACTGTTTTAACGAGTAGGAAGTCTGCAATTATTCATTAATTACAAAACACATTTAATTAGTGATTCATTAGGTCCAAGTGAAGGGAAATAGAGCGATGCCATTTTTTAAGATTAATTTTCACTCTTTTTTAATTCTTAAAATATAATTGTAAATTTTTATGAACTAATTTCAGAATATTTAGTTAAAGGATTAAAATATCAAATTGAGAAGTAAAAGTATATTTGAGATTTTTTTTGCTGTGGAGACATAATTTAATGTGAATTATAATTATGCTTGCGTCATGGTTTGGTTTTTTTTGGTGGTCAACGAATACTCACATTTATTGATAAAAAAATAAAGAAAGGTAGATAGATGAATTGTCGGTGATGCAGAAAATCAAAATTTTAAAATATAGTTTTAGATTGTTGTAGGCTTTTGTCATTGTAATTTTCAAAATTAAATGAATTTAATTCATGTAAAGTTAATAAACTTTGGTTAAACAAATATTATAATTTTTTTTTAAATATTGTTACCATTCTCTATTTCTTTTTAGAAATGTTGTTTAAGGTGTTTTTAGAAAAACAAAACAAAAAATATGAAAATTTTCAAGTTTTAAAAAAATAAATATAATATGTTTCTATTCTTTCTTTTTTTTCGTTTTCACATTATATGTAAACGAATTTAAAACCAGACAAAATATAAGGGCATGAATAAAAAATAATAATTGATAATGTTTTTAAGTTAAAAAATGACATTCAGATAAAAATAAAAATCTTTCAAAAATACAATTCTTAAGATATTTTTTTTAAAATAATTAAAAGTATGATTCCAACAAGTTTTTGAAACTTGTATTAAAATATCTGTAATATGCATTTATTGTTTGAAGAAAACAAAGTCTTTTTTTTTTTTGTAATTAAAGGAGAGCGTGGTATAATTTTAGTAATTTTAGAGAAGGAAAAGTATTATTTTATCTATTTCTCTACTATAGCCACCTCTCTTTATTCTTCCCCAAAACACTAACAAGTAAATTTAGCCATTACAATGGTAAATAAAAAGCACAGACAAATACTTAATGTATGCTATTGTTATTTTATTTTTATGCTTTATTAAAAGCATTTAAGATATAGTATAACAATAACAATATAGATCTAATGCATAATATAAAACATAATAACTTAAATTAAATAATATAATAAGAATATCTGTTAAAACAAAAAGAATTAAAAGAAAATTATGGACACCCTAAATATTTTATGGATATATATATATATATATATATATATATATATATATATATATATATATATATAATGAGTATATAAAGAACAATCTCACAAATCTGTTAATTTCAGTAAGTTTCAACTATAAAATATTGTCAATATCTTATTTGATGAAATAGGTAATTAATTGGTGGATTTAATTATAATTCATTATTAATATAAATAATTATACTCTAATCTCCTAAACACTGACCATTAGTCAGATGACATTTGGTATGATTATTTTGAAGTCAATAAATTCATCATATATAATCGTTTATGATTAGATAACATTACCTGTATTTTATAACTATGACTGCACTTTTAACTATACCAAAAATTAAATTAACTTATTTTTCTACCAGTGAATAATTGTTTTTCCATGATTTACTAAGTTATTTAATCAAAGTAATATTAAAAATCAATGATTAATTTGGTAAAACTATCTTTAAAAATATTATTTTTACTGTAAATTTTTTAAAATTGTCAATGTACATAACATATTCCATAATATTTATTGTATTTCAAATAACACATCATATATGATAAAACAAAGTGATAAAGATAATATATTATGAAACTCAAAAAACACAAATATATATATATATATATATATATATATATATATATATATATATATATATATATATATGTCCCCGCAAATTTCCAGCATATATTCTTATTGGTAAAAGATACAGAATGTGAGTGAAATTGAAAGTCTCAGTCTACACATCGAACTGTAACTTTTTTTGGACCATTATTCCATTTCAAGACACTGAACATTGAACACTGATTTAAGGGACCAAAAGGGTCCACACACTACGAAAACCTATCATAATGTGTACACAATAGGAATGAACAAAGCTGAAAAATTCCACCTAAATCAGAAACATGCAAATTATTTTATTTTTCCCTCCCCAGTAAGGTCTCAATTTTCATATGCCGCTGTTTGTTGCTGAAAATGGTTCAAACCCTGGATTCTGATTTGACTCATTTCTCCATATTCAATCTTTAGTTCAGATTGTTCACCACCAAAGAAACTTCCATCACCACCACCACCACCAACACCACCAACTCCTCCTCCTCCTATCCCCAACAAGTCCAAAGTCATCACATCCTCACTCCCTTTAGTTCCACCAACATCAATGGAACTTGACCTACCATTACTCATTGCATGCAAAACACCACCATAGCTGTTTTTGTTGTTCTGCTCTATGATCTTCGACAAGGCCTTACTTTGATCCAAAATAGCATTAAACATATCCAAACCACTCATAATTCCTCCCATGCCATTGCCACCACCGTCCATCACCGTCCCATTTGCATGGAAGTTATACTGAGACAGGTCTTGTTGAGCGCTGTGAATGTGCTGGTTCATGACCCCATACGATGGTGGTGGCATGCTAGTAGAAAAGCCCGTTTCAGTCATCATGCTGTTGCTGTTACCATTCACTGTTGCGCCCATTTGTGCAGCTTTTTGAAGCAGTGCTGTGGCAGACATGTTTGTCTGAGCATTTTCCTCAAACATGTTGATGTTTGGTGAGTTTGAGCACAGTTGAGAGGGAGAAGAGGTGGATGAAAAGCTTCTCGGCAATGCTGCCATGTTGTTGTTGAAGGGTTTTGCTGGAATTGCTGCAATGAGTTCGTGAGGAAGTGGTAATGGTTGCTTCATTGGTAGTGATGCTGCTAGGTTTGGGATCATCGGTGGTTGCAGGTTTGAACCATGCAACATACTTTGCAATTGTCCTGCTTCGTTGAATTTGCTGTTCTCATCACTGAGTGCATCGCAGAAAGCTCTGTGTGTGATGAAACTGTCTCTTCTGCAGATCATATAATTATGCAGTGAGTTATTTTTCTGCACTAATAATATCAATTGAATGAACAGAATTCACATGAAGCCACAGAGGTTATATATATATATATATATATATATATATATGTATATA
>Ga0214542_1001140_pt1 | contig 53561 bp, 16 predicted proteins | sample CNSS1metaG_FD_160096 | JGI IMG/M metagenome (GOLD analysis project Ga0214542, IMG submission 160096) | Root nodule microbial communities from cowpea collected in UCLA plant growth center, Los Angeles, California, USA - CNSS1 | ecosystem: Host-associated > Plants > Roots > Nodule | place: USA... | reverse complement strand
ATTAATTTATGACACAAGAAATAACCGGCACCGAGAGTTAAAGACTTAGTTATGATGTTTATTAAATGAATGAATATAATTTTTTATTAAAAAATAATATAAATGTTCATATTTTTTTCTTTTTGATAGTTATGTAAGGATTTTTTTTTTGATAATTTTTAAAAAGATTTAAATATTAAGTATATATTTGTTTAATTTTTTTATTAATAGTAATGTATACGTAAGTGAGACGCTGACCATCATAATTATATGATTGAGTCTAATTCAATGTAAGTGTCTCTTGAAACTCGAGCCGTTATGTTTTGTATGTATTCATGATTAATTTATGACACAAGAAATAACCGGCACCGAGAGTTAAAGACTTAGTTATGATGTTTATTAAATGAATGAATATAATTTTTTATTAAAAAAATAATATAAATGTTCATATTTTTTTCTTTTTGATAGTTATGTAAGGAAATTTTTTTCAATAATTTTTAAAAAAATTTAAATATTACGTATATATTTGTTTAATTTTTTTATTAATAGTAATGTATACATAAGTGAGACGCTGACCATCATAATTATATGATTGAGTCTAATTCAATGTAAGTGTCTCTTGAAACTCGAACTGTTATGTTTTGTATGTATTTATGATTAATTTATGACACAGGAAATAACCGGCACCGAAGATTAAAGACTTAGTTATGATGTTTATTAAATGAATGAATATAATTTTTTATTAAAACAATAATATAAATGTTCATATTTTTTTCTTTTTGATAGTTATGTAAAGAAATTTTTTTTGATAATTTTTAAAAGGATTTAAATATTACATATATATTTGTTTAAATTTTTTTATTAATAGTAATGTATATGTTAGTGAGACGTTGATCATCATAATTATATGATTGAGTCTAATTCAATGTAAATGTCTCTTGAAACTCGAACCGTTATGTTTTGTATTTATTTATGACTAATTTATGACACCTAAAAAATAACCGGCACTAAGAGTTAAAGACTTAGTTATGATGCTTATTAAATGAATGAATATAATTTTTTTAATTAAAAAATAATGTAAATGTTCATATTTTTTTTCTTTTTGATAGTTGTGTAAGGAAATTTTTCTCGATATTTTTTAAAAAGATTTAAATATTACGTATATATTTGTTTAATTTTTTGTATTAATAGTAATGTATATGTAAGTGAGATGTTGACCATCATAATTATATGATTGAGTCTAATTCAAGCAAGTGTTTCTTTAAATTTGAGCCATTATGTTTCGTATGTATTTATGATTAATTTATGACATAAAAAATAACCGGCACTAAGAATTAAAGACATAGTTATGGTGCTTATAAAATGAATGAATATAATTTGTTTCATTAAAAAAATAATATAAATGTTCTTATTTTTTTCTTTTTGATAGTTGTGTAAGGAATTTTTTTTCAATATTTTCTTAAAAAAATTAAAGATTACGTATATATTTGTTCAATTTTTTTATTAATAATAATGTACATGCAAGTGAGACGCGGAACATCATAATGGAGGAGTTTAAACTTCCAAACTTTTTTTTATATACATTAATATATAATTTAAATTATTTTTTTATTTAATGTATTTTATATATATCTGATATCTCAAAATCTTGTATATATTTATAAAAGAATTTCACACCCTAAAATATTTTTGTTGAAGCTCCTATCATTAATGAGACATTACAAAAAATTTTGTTTACGAAGTTTTAACTACGACCCAACAAGCACATGAAAATAATAATACATCAGAAAAAAAAATCATATAAAAAAGGAGATAGAAAAAAGAAATGAATATGATAGAAAAAGAAATATTATAAGAATTAATTTGTGATAATTTATTGAGTGTTCACACTTTTGAAATCATAAAATTAAGAGATTGTTATGAATGGTGCAGTGAGTATATAGTCTTAGTAGTTCACACGTAACGCTCATTTGCATTGTTTTAACTGACAGTGTCACACACAGAGAGATTGACAGATATATTAAAAAAGTTGCCATCAAACAATCAACATTGAAAAAGAAAAGAAAACCGTAAATCTTAAAAAAAACAAAAATACGTTTGATAATCCGTTCCTAGTGATGTAATTGTGATGAAACTTGTACAAAGTCTTAGCTGTCAACAAAGAGAGAGGCAAAAGGTTTGTTTGGAAATGTTGTTGTAATGATGTATAGGATGTTTGCAATTTCTGTAGCATGAAATTTCAAGGTACAAACTTTTATGTCCTATGGTTTTAGTTGACTGTTAAAAACACATAGGGAAATTAAATACTAATGTATTACTATTATTCATCACAAACTATAATATTAAAATGGAGAGACAAAATATAACTAAGTATAAAAACAAAATAACTCATTTATAACATGATTCAATCTTCACACTTTAAATCAATTAAAGAAATAAGATTTTAAATGATTGTAATATAAATTTTTCGATGGTTAAATATGTTTTAATTTTTAAATATACATTTTAAATTAGATTATTTTTTAAAATTTTGATTATTTTTAATTTTTAAATTTTATAAATGAGTGAATATAATTTTTTAATTTAAATGTTATTCTAAAATAACATTTTATTTTATTTACATAATCTATCTCAGATATCAACATAAAACATGTTAAATACATACAAAAATATTAACGTTATTTATCAAATTTTAAAATATAAACTAGTTTTAATTTTACATTTAAGTTTAAAAGTTAAATATATATATATATATATATATATATATATTATTTTATAAGTGATAATTAAGCCTAATTTTTTAAATATATATTTATAATACAAAACTTAAATAATGTCATCAATTTGCGGTATTATATCCACACATGTAAGTTAAATCAACATACTAATAATTAGGAGATGTATGATAGACTAGAGTATTCTAAATTCATTTGTATTATTTTTACTTAATTTAGATCACAAGTAAGAGATCGTAATAATAATAATAATAATAATAAATTTATTCACGATATATGTTAGAAAAGTAAAATTTAAATCTAATTTGATTTTACAGAATTAATTTATAAAATAAAAATTACACTCTATTTATATATTTTGTGAATTGATCTCATCTAACTTTTAACCATATATATTTTTAATTTTGGTGTTATTGAAGTGTCTTCCATACATCTCAACAACTTAGAAAATCTCGACTTCATTGATAAGAGAATAATAATAAGAAAAATATTATTAAGATTTTAGATTTGATAAATTTGATGTAGACAGTTACATCTCAATACTACAAGAAAAAATAGAATAGCATGTCAGAGTTTGATCTCGGAGGATCGAATCAAAATCTCAACGTACCCCACTTGGCCTAAAAAATCGATTAGAATTTGATTATTGGAAAACCTAATTTTGACATATATTTCCAAATTTACTTTTAAAAATTGGAAAGAAAAGAAAGTTAAATGTTCGGAGTTCTATTCAAACTAAACTGAAGTCTCATAACAATAAAATTAAAACCAAAATAAGATTTGTTGGATAAGAACAAAATTTAAATGAGTTTATTGTGGAAAAAAATTAATTAAATACACAGAGAATAAGAGCATATACCAAAAAGATTCCGATAGACTAGTGACTATAAAATTGAAACTAAATGAGAAAAAAAAAAACCTTTTAAATTAGAAGTTACAATGAATTTTAGAAGTATATAAGTCTTTGGATTCATCTGCATTTACCTTTAAAAAACTCTCAACATTAATATTTTCAGTATTTTTTATTCTTATATTTTTACTTAAGTATTGTAATACACAAAGATATTTTCGTGTATTTAAATCACAACAAAAGGCATGTAGATACAATTTATAATAATAATAATAATAATAATAATAATAATAATAATAATAACTTCATAAATGTATAAATGTTGGCCAGAAACAACTAAATGCATGTGAATTTATTAAGAAATAATCATAAGTGTGTAAATCTTCGGTGATTTTGTAAAGTACATAATTATTAAAATTCCTTTTGTTACATGGGTTTATAAATATATGTGTACATAAACAAAATAGACATTTAAAAATAAAATTGTGTTATTGATAAAAATATGAATTAATTCATTAAAATTTGTAAGTTTTTAATTAAAATACATAGATAAAAAATGTAATATATTTAATATTGGCCAGTGAAATTAAAGTACTGATTAGAATTATTAAACGCTATGACGCATAAATACATATGTGTATCAGATATGACGCATACATGATACATGCATATCGAAAAATGTATAATAATTCTTAAAAATATGATAAATATATGATTGTTATTGTATCAAGCCAAATTAAAATCATATATATTAAAGTTGTTAACATAAAAAATTATAAATTATTGTTATCATAAAAATAATACTATTTTATACATTAAATACTTCATTGATATATTGGTAAAATATATTAAAATATCAAATACGTATTTGTGTTAAATATAAATACATATACGTGATATAAATTGAAGTATTAGTGCATCGTATATTAGAAAACTTAATTTTTTACTTGATAGTAATTAATTAAAAAAATGTAAGTGATAAAAAAATTACAAAATAAAAAAAATTAAATTAAATGACATTCATGAGGTGCTATTTTTAATAAAGTAAAATTTAATATATTTTTTTAATATATAGATTTAATAAAATGAGAAAATAAGTATAAAAGGAATGCTTTGTTTCTCTTATAAAATTTCAAACCTACACTTTTTACTAATAGGATGACGATGGATAGACAGAAGGCGGATTTGACTTCCTATAAAATTAATATGGATTTTTTTTCTTATTTCTATTTTTTCGAAGAATGGTTATATCTGTATCATGTTCATACTCTTTTATTACATGTTAATTAAATAATTTTGTTATAAAAATTAAAATTAAAATAAGTAAAATACGATATTATTAAGTATTAATATATGTCATTTATTACCAGTAGACACATATGCGTTGATTTTTAACACAAAAAAATATAATAATAATTATAAAAATAAATAATTTTTATAATTAAAGATAACTTTTATTTATTTTATAAATAGCTTTGAATAGTTATTTTTATTTTAAAAAATATTATATTTAAAAAAACGGTTTCTTAAATGATAAGTTAATTATTTTAATTTCAAAAAATGTTAAATATTAAAAAATAAAATGTGTATATAAAAGATGAATTTTCTATAAATATAATAACAAATATAAAATACATTTTATATTTACGTCATTAATAAAGATAATCACTTTTGTATGTGTTTGTTTATATAATTATTTACAATTTACTCCTTATGTTTTGTAGTTTTTTGTGTAAATTTTTATTGTTTTTTCTTTTACAAACTTAATTAACTTTGTTTTATTAGTTTTATTTTGTGAGAGAAAATTACGCATAGTAAAATTATAAAAATTAATTTATTTTTAACTATTTTTATGAATACAGTTCTTTATAATTGTAATAATTTTTTTATTTATTAATTACTATAATAATTCATTCTATTCTTATTATAATAATTACCATAAGAAAAAAAATACATACACATATGTTTTTAATAATACTATTATGATTATTATATTTATTTTGTTAACCATAATATTAAATGTTTAATATTATTACATTATTAACAAATATTATTATTGCTATTTCAAAATATATGGGAGATATTAACCTAACCCATACATAAACATAACATGTGGTTTATGGTGCATTCAAATTTAAACTCTCACATAAAATAGTGATTAACACTAACCTTTAATAATAATAAAAAAAAAATCTCATTATAAGATTCTTTCATGAACGTTATTTAGTATTTTTTTTTTATTGTTTCAAATTTTAGGTAATTTTTTTTTTCTGAAGTGAGAGTAGGTACCCTTGAATGGCTCCATCTAACGTTAAATAAATGTCGATATGGTATATAATAGGCTCAACAAAATGAAAGAATGGTCATGAATGTTTCTTGTACTATCCAATCTGAAAACTGAGGGATCAAACATGATGAAGTTTTTAGGTAAGAAATTAATTTTTTTTATGTAAGAAATTAATGTTTTAGGGTTGATAAGATCACTACTTCTAAATCCTACACGAGATCTCATCAACCTCAATATTTTTTTTACTATTACATTGCAACTAATCACATAAAAACCAAAGAGAGATTTATTTATCAGGTACTATAATCAATTCTATATATACACATGTTTCAATAAAATATTTTTAATTAATATTCATTTAAATATACATTTCACACATATATAATGCTAGTAAAAAACAAATGACCTAAAATAAAATCATATAAGGACTAAATTGATCCATGTTAAAAACATATAAAACAAAAGGGAAAGAGTGACGAATAAAATGAGGTTGGTCAAAAATTAATTATGGAAATAAAACTCGGTTTTTATTAATTATCCCTACCAAATTGTTTAATTAGATTAAACTAGTTATTTGTTGTGTTATGTTAATGTTGGAATGTTTCATATATGAGAGTGTTGGAGTCCAATATGACAGTGACATAAAGATGGTCCCGAATTGGAAGGGACATTGAGCGAGCCCAATCTGGAGCAGGGCTTAGGGCTTGGCCCATGTGTTTCTGATAATTTGAGATTCATTGTCTTGCTGGTTATTTACGAATTTAGGTAATTGAAGATATTTTTTCAAAAACTGTATTACGAATTAAATAATCTAAAACATTTTCAATTTAAAAAATTTAAAATATTTTTATTTTCTGTAATATAAAATCATATTTTAGATTTTAAATCACGCAGCCCAAAATATATTAATATGACATTAAGGATAAAATAAATATAGTTTCAAACTTCATAATTTCAAAATACTAAAAATTTCGTAATTCAAAATATAGTTTTAAATTGATTATAAATCTTCATATTTTTTTTATAAGGTAGTTGAAGAAAGTATTAAAGCATGAATGTACAGAAAAAAGTCCAAAGACACAATGGGTGGAGCCCAAAAACTGTGTAATAATACAGCAAAGAAAAAAAAAACGAAAGGACTAAAATTTATTTCGTGTAGTCAATTGATACCCAAACTGAAAATTGTTATTAAGAATTAAATTTGCTATAAACAGAGAAAAGAAAAATGAAGGAAAACCAAAGTGATATTAGGGGTAATTGAGAGATTAAAAATATAATTAAGTTACTATTTATTGCTCATCGATAATTGATGTGAATTGAACCTTAATGAGACTGTTTTTTGTGTTATATTTCGTCTTGAGATTTTTTTTAACTCCCAAATAATGGCTAGATATCCTATTAACACTTATAATTTATTTCTATTATTTTTCTCTTGTAATTTTTTGATATATAAACTTTATCGTTGATTAAAGTTATTCAAAATTATAAAATCATGAAGGGCTAATCGAATAAGGAGAAGAAAAAAAAATCAATAATAGCAATCTTTTTATATAATTAATTAAAAAGTAAAGTAATTTTTAATGGTACTATTATATAAAGCCCTCACTAATTTGTAGTATAAAGACATGCTCCACTATTTACCCCATAGAAAAAATAATTAACAAGAGTAACTTGGTTGTAAATAGTTTTTTCTATTAGTAGAGCCTTTCTTTTACAATCTGTATTAGTTAAATTTCTACATTAAAAATAATTATAGAACATTCTTCAATAGTCCCGTACAATTGATGTATTTTTTTTTCATTTTTAAAAACAATTATACAACTCTTCAATGATAAAAAAAATAAAATTGCAACAATGATTGAACTCCATAATTAATTGTTGAACACATTGCTATGAATGATATTATAAGAAAATGCAGAGGGAAGCATGTTATTATTATTTGCAGATTATACTGATGTCCCTGTCGAAGACCAATGGGAGCTAAAGAAACAATAAGAACGACAATGCTCCAAATCATGATGTGTTGTAATAATTATGTTCGAAAAACATGATACAGGGAAAGTGTTGTTCTCAGGGTTGTTGCATGAAGAAGCTTATATCATTTGCTATATTTTCAGCATCTGCAGCAGCTCCATAGAAGCCTCTTCTTGATAGCCCAACACAGTACAAACCATTATTTCCCTTCCAATGCCTGGGGTAACTTGGCTTCGGAAGACCATCATCGTTCAGAAGGTAATCATCACCCTGCACAAACATAATTCAATTTCTTACACACTGTATAAAGTAAATTTAGTTAAAATAAACTTTGAATGATGTTAAGAATTTTACTTTAAATTTAATTCAACTTTACGGAATCAGTATGTAAGGTCAGGTTGACATCTATATATATAATTCGAAGTGAATTTTAAGCTTAACTCAATCCCATAAAATCGGCTTATAAGATGAGGATTGCACCTCATTTATATATTGTGAATTGACCTTATCTCTAGTCGATATAGGACTTCCAATACAACCTCTCACGCCGAGGTATATTTATCTCGTACGTGGGACTAAAAATTTGTAGGTGGTCTGTTAGCGGTCCAATAGCGGGAGGAACAAAATGTCCAAAAAATTTCATTAGGATAAACTCTAACCTAGCTCTGATACCATATTAGAAGTGAATTTCAAGCCTTATGTTAGACTAAACGTTAATTCATGGTCTGAACGGATGAATCAATATGTCCAAGAGACAACAAATATTGTTAAGATATGTTTAATGTTTGAACACACTTATATAATCTAAATTGGACTTATCTCTTGTCAACATGAAACTTTTAACACATGATTCTGATATGATGCATTTATTGAAAAGTATATTTCAAGTTTAAAAACCAATTTATAATATGAGTTTTGTATTTATTTATATATTACAATTTCATTTGATATTTGGTCGACTAGTTTTAAATTGATTTTAAGTTTAACTCAACTTTACATAATCAGTTTGTAAGATGAAATTGGCATCTATATATATAAATTGACTTTATCTCTAGTTGATATGTTCACGCCGAGAGATATATACACCTCGTACTTTAAACTAAACATTAATTCATGGTCTGAACGAGTGAAATAATATGTTCAACAAACAACAAATCTTGTTAGGATATGTTTAATCCATGACTCTGAATTTTAAACCTAACTCAGTCATACAATCCAGCTTTGTAAGGTTTGAACCTACTTATATAATCTAAATTGAACTTATCTCTTGGCAACATGAAACTTTGGTCGACTAGTAATTTCCAACGTAATTATTTTTTTTTTCTACAAGTAATTATTTCTTACCTTGAGCCACTTGTTGGTTGATCTCTTGAAGCCTGTGCAAAAAACAATGGAGTCAAATGGGTGTAACTCCCCATTCTTGAATAGGACATCCTTGCCTCTTACGCTTTCTATTTCTGCTGCAAAAACCTACATATCACACAATATACAGAATGCTGCTTCGTCACGTCACACAAAACAAACATTATGGTGTAAAATCTTTAAGCGACTCAGTATTTTATTCTACCAAGGAAATGAAACAGTTCAACTACCTATAAGGTGTATAAGAATGTATTTTATATGCATAAAAAATTAAATGATAGTAGAAAAACAACACTAAAAACCTTCCTTTTGTGCTGATTATTGGATTATATTGAAAATTTTAATAAATACGAAAGCCACAAAAAGGAGTGATTTAAAGAAGAAAAAAAGTTGCCAAAGACTATATCTATCTATAACACGTACCTTTAGTTCTTGAGATTTTATCTTCTTATAGGTTCCAACGTCAATAACTGGATATTTTCCATGCTTGACCTTCATGTAAAAGGGTCCCTCGGTGGGTCTTCTGACCCCATATTTAGTCACATCACCGTAAACCATGGTGCTCAGAATCACCATCAACGAGTCCACCATGCTCAACGACAAATACTTCAGCAGAAACAACCCTAAACTCACCATTTCCCTCGATAAAAAATGAACCTGTTCCTTCCATTATTATTCAATAATTTCCATCTATTAGAGTGCGTAACAAGCAAACCATAACTCACCCTTTATTCAGGTCAACACAACACCACCAACATTATAAATATGCCTACTTTTTCTGTTCTTTTCACATCAATTCGTGACCAATACAACACCACAAAAAAGTCAAAGTAACAAGCTTTCGTAAACACTTTATACCAATCCAGTGAAAATGACTACTCTTGACTTTTTAGATCGTTTTCTAAGCCTTATTCTAACATTATCATTAATTACTAATAAATATATTAGTGCATTGATATGTCAGATAAAGATTGGTTGGAGTGTGAATTGTTTGATGTTTCGGATTACTTAATAATCTGTCATCGACATTTAAAATTAAAGTAGAGTTAGTCTAACAACAAGTCTACTACATTAAAGCTTTGGGTCCACTGAATTTTTAAGTAAATAAATAATGTGCCAAGTATTTTAAAGCAAAAAAAAATAAAAAATCTAACATGGTAACATGTATCATAAAAAGAAATATCATCTTTTAAAGCATGCAGTTTAGCTATCTGATTCTTGTAAGAGAATATTCATATTATTGAAGTATTGATCTTTAACTTCCAAACAAGTAATAACCTTAGTATGATAGAAAAACACCAACATAAGCTGTTTGGAAATATAGAAATATAATAATCAAACGAAATCTGAAATCAAAAGAGTGAGATCAGAGTTATAAACTTTGTACCCAATGAAGTAATTATTTGTCTAGAAATAGCTTTGATAAACGTTCATTATCTTATTTTTTAGTGTTACTTGCTTCTTTTATTCTCACATTCTTCTCTTGTTTTATTAGCACAATTGTTGTTCCTCTTCTAAAAATATGATAATAAAAATACATTATAATGATAAAAAAATATTAATATTTTTTATGAAATAGCATCAAAATGACTTTTTTTTTCAACTAAACAACACACTTATTTTAACGTATATGTATTCTCAGTCAAGCCAATTTAATCTTCGCTCTTTATGAACTTTTTTTTTTCTCCAAACCAACGTGGTGCTAAAGTATTTAAAAAAAGGAACATGCATTTTTTTTTATGATCATAATTCAGTTTCTGAAAAATCGAATTTTTAGCACAATTTTTGTGACGATGAATTGGAAACAAATCAAATATAAATACCATTTAGATCGATTTTAATTTAATATTGAAATTATAATAATATAATAAAATTATTATCAATAATTTAAAACATGCTATAACAACAAATTTAATTTGTAAATCTAAAACATGTCATAATGTTTTTAAAAAGATTTTAATTCTTTCTAAAATACATTTTTATTAAAAAGAGAAAAAAAAACCAGACCATGCAATTCAGCTCGAGCAGAACCAAGTGTGAACTTAATATAAAAATAGGTCACTTTTAATAAAGGACCACGATAGTTTGACACTATCATTCTTTTATACTATACCAGGTTGGATTGCAGAATTTTTTTATTAGATTTTTTTTTTGGGTAAAAAATCGTAATTCTCTCCTATTTCTCTAATTTTTTTTTAATTTATCTCCTTTTTTATAAAAAAAATTAACGAAAAAAAAATATTTTTTGACTACTAAATTTTAACAATTTTTTAAGTAATTTTTTATTTTTTTATTTTCAATCTTCTAAAACTATTTAAAAAGTTTTCAAAAACTAATAGTAAAAAGAATATGATCTTTAAACAAAAATAACATGCTATATTAAAACATGTTTTAACCTTAATCCTACAAAAACATTAGACGATGAATAGACTAATTAACTATAATAGAATTACCGGGCTTCGAACAAGAATGGAGGTTTTGGCACCATGGTTGACAAGGTCCAAAGCGATTTCCATGCCGGAATTCCCAGACCCAACAACAAGAACATTCTCGTCTTTGAACTCCTTCCCTGACTTGAACCGAGTAGAATGAATCACCTTCCCAGGGAAACTACTCAACCCTTCCACCGCCGGCACAAAGGGATCGCTAGTTTCCCCGGTAGCCACCACCAGGAATCTCCCGCAGTACTTCTCCACCTCGCCGGACTCCCCATTCCGGGCCTCCACCGTCCAGCAGCGGCGGGCGCCGTCGTACTGGGCGAGCTCCACCGTCCTCCGATAGAGCGGCGCGATGGCGAAGTGGGAGACGTAGTCGTCGAGGTAGTCTAGGAAGTGGTTCTTGGGAACGTAGGGAGGGAAAGAGGGTGGAAATGGTTTGTGTGGAAGCTGGCAGAAGTGCTTCCTGAGGTGGAGGTGGAGACGGTCGTAGGAGTATTTCTTCCACAGAGAAGCGAAACAGTCTTCTCTCTCGAGGATTATGAACGGAATGGAGTGCTTCCTCAAACATGCGGCGGCGGAAAGCCCTGAGGGGCCTGCTCCGACCACTATCACTCGCTCGGCTTTCTCTTCCTGCATTCTCACTCTTTGTTTGTGATCTTAGTTACAATATTGCTTTCTGCTTTCGTCTGCTGCAACGTATTATATAGGGCCCCTTACTTCTGCACAGACATCACACGCAACAAGATCGATATTTTAATATCAGAGCGCAGGGTTACTTGTGAAAGATACTTCTCATTGAAATGCTTCGTAAGAGAATAGTATATTTGAGCAAGGAACTCACCAAGTCTAAATCTAAATTTTTGATAACCATAAAGATAATTAAATATGTTATTAAGTTTGACGATTTTACTTAATTACAAGACAATATTTGATTAATAAATTAAAAAATTTAACTAATAACAATTATAGTAATCGAAACTTATAAATTAAAAAATATTAATAATTAAAATAATTTTTAAAAATATAATCATCACGGAATAAAATAGTTTATATTATGAATTATAATATTTAAATTAATCATTAATATTAACTATTTAGATTTTGATTATTAAAAATTGTTTTTAAATTAATTTTTATTTAAAAAATTAATTTCTAAATTGATAAATTAATCTCTAAATTATTATTTTCAATTATATAAATAATATGTTGATTCTCTATTCGGTCAACTTTTTTTTTACTGTTGAACTAAAATAAAATGAAACTTTTTATTTATTAAATTCTATAATTTTTTATTTTTATTTAAATTTTACTTTATATTTATAAATTTATTTTTTAAATTTTTTTGTGTGAAATATCTTTTAAATATATAATATACAAAAATAAATTATTTTATTTCTATCTTATGCAACATGATAAACATGGATGGTTTGAAAATGTTTTACATCTAAAGTGTGTGAGAAAAAAACATGACAAGGATTTTAGGTTTTACTGTCTCTGTTCCTTTTAACGGTATGTTTATTCACCAAAGAAAAATATTTTAACTATTAAATTTTAATAATTTCTTTTTATAATTTTAGATGATATTTTTAAGTAATTCATTAATTTTTTATCTTTTTATTTTTAATATTTCAAAATTATTTAAAAAATAATATCTCATATTATAAAAAAAAATGTTAAAATTTAGTAATTAAAATATGACCGTTCATTCAACAAATGTGAAGCACAGAATGCGGTTTGCCCCGTCAACCATGAATAGAAAAGGGAAAGAAACTATTTTTGAAAACCTACATTTTCTCTTAATATCATCTAAGAGAAGCATTATCCATCCGTATACGGATTTATCATTTACTGCATATGAAAGCATATTATATTAAAAAATAAAGCTGCATAATTTGGGCATAATCTATTTAGCCAAGTAAACATCACTTCTTCATATTACATTAGGAATACAGTTTTATTATTTAATATAATTAACTTTCAATCATACAAATTTATTATAATTTAAATTACAATATTAAATTATTCATTACACCCGTTTAACTATAGTAATTTGAAATTATCTAAAAACTTAATAATTTATGAAACCGCTCCGATTTTTTATTAACTTAATTTTTTACCGTCATGATTAGTTTTGTTGTGTCTTAGTAATTCTAAGGGCCACTTTTATTGAGTACCTAATATTAAGGGCTATTACACTGTTGGGTCTAAAGGACTGGTCCATAGGGTGACAAGGCCCCTAAAGCAGCCAAGATCCCTCAATTGCAAGTCATTCTTAAAAATCAGTGCCTTAACTCGCCCATTTTCTCTCCACATAACCTCTTCTAGTGTTTGGAGATCTACTCAAGTTCAAGTGAGCTCAACCTCAGTCTCCTGTTCACGTAAGTTAATTCTCAAACCTAGCCTTTCTAAGTTGTTTTCGTGGTTTATGTCGGGACTCACTGTATGATCCAATCTCCTTTGTCGTGCCACTATTCCAGTTCATAGATTTGTCCTTGGAGTTACTGGTTTCGCTGGCTTAATATAGGTAAGGGAAGCCAGGATTTCATTATTTTAAGTCATTTTCGCATCTTGGTCTGTTTTATGTTATGAATACTTGATTCACGGGGTGTCTGTGGTATGAAAATGCATTGCTGGTGTTGTTTGGATGATTTTTTTTTTCTGGCTTGGCACGCGTGAGAGCGGGAAGGTTCTGCTGAACTCGTCCAGGCGAGCTGTTGGTCGCTCAAAATGAAAAGCTCTCGCTTAAGCGAGTAGCTCTCGCCTGAGCGAGAACAGCTACAACCACCCTTCTCTCTGATTCATGTTGCAGCTGAGCGAGATTGACAGGGTTAAGTGCATATGCGTATGTTTCATGTGATTGGATGAGGTGTGCTTTAAACCGTTGAAGTTACGAGGCCATATACACTCTATATGATATAATTGGGGTTGGAAGTCGATGTGTTTGGTATGAGTTTGTCATGATATATGTTTGGATAGTTGGTTATATATATATATATATATATATATATATATATATATATATATATATATATTAGCATGAGATTGGTATGCATGAAAACTCTATGATTCATTTGGTGAAACATGGACAAGTTATGTGTAGGACGTAATCCCATGACTCTCATGGTGGGAGCTCATGGTGGTGCCTCATTATATGGACGTAATCCCATGGACCCTCTTAGGGGGAGTCAATGGTGATGCCTCATCTATTGGACTTAATTCCATGAACCTCGGGGTGAGAGTTCATGGTGGGGTGGTGCCTCAATATAAGGACGTAATTCCACGAGGGTATCGTGGTGGTGCCTCAATATAAGGACGTAATTCCACGAAGGCTTTGTGGTGGTACCTCACTACTAGGACGTAATTCCACAGTCTTGTGGTGGTGCCTCATTGTACGTATCCGGATAGTCAAGTCTACAAGTCTTAAGTGGTTTGGGTATATCATGTGTGGATATCTGTTAATTATGTTTGGTTTTGAACTTACATGTTGAGTGTTATAATATAAGGATCTGTTACACTAGCTTACCCTTTTGCTTGCTTGAATGTTGTGTGGTGTGTGGCTTTCTCCATTGCGATGATTATCAATTTTATTGATGTGAGCAGACGTGAGAACCCCTGACAATGGTAATGATAGTAGAGATGCTGCAGCTTGATAGTTATGAACGGGTATTGAGCTCACTATGGGGCCCACGGCCGAAGGAGTTTTATTAGTTAGATTTTCTCTTGTTCTGGACAAGAACTTGTGCTGCTTTTGAACTATTGTACTTATGTTAGGCAGTGTGGTGCCTCTTTTCTTTTGTTATGAATAGGTTTGGGGTACTGTGTTTCTTTCCTACTCTCTGAATATTTATGTAGGTGACGTTTCATTAAATTGGATTTATCTATTTAAAATGGGACGTTACAGTAATTTCTTTATGTAACCTTTATAATTTAGACAGATAAGTTATTTTCATTTAATAAATAATTATTAATTATTTTACATAAACTATAATAATTTTTACATAATAAAAAAACATATATAAATAAATTAATTAACAATTTACTTCTTTTCTTATACAATTTATGAACTTACGTAGAAAGTTAAGAAACTTAATCCGCAATTTCTAACCTATCAATTGAACCAAATAAGTTTTCAAATAAAAAATGTTCAGCAACAATTTTTTAAATTGGTGTAGTAAACTATTTAGTATTGTCATGTTAACGTCGATATCTTTAAATTAAAGATAGAATTCGAAAGATTTGATCTAATTATTGTTATTAGAAAATGATTACATTTCATAATTATTTGACAATTAATTCTATCCATAAATATTAAGCAAAAGAAAGTGCATAATTAAGCATTTCAATTCTTAATAAGATATAACGGATTATGTATTTCTTTAACGTCATTATTTCTTATAGAATCATCTTTAAACAAGATATGCTAACCTAATTAATAAAAAATATCATAAAATTAATATGGAAATTACTTCTGATAAAAAAAAAGTGAAACATACAAATACTTTAGTGGAAAGTTATGAATGAATAAATACAAAGTTAAGATTTCAATTTATACACTTAATATAATCTAGAATTTAACTTTTATCAGTTTTTAAAATCATTTCTAATAAACAGAAAAATCAAGTCTCCCAAATTTGTTTTTTTAACGTATTAAAAAAGTACCTTGTAATTGGTTATGATGTAATTAGCATAATATTTGAGAAAGAGAAATTAGTTGTAAGTTTTTCAACATCTGGTATCAGAATTCAGAAGAGTGGCAGTGCATTATTGAGCATGTCAATCCATAATCAACTTTTCTTCCAATGAAAGAAATAAATGATAAACACATTTGCTTTTGGGAAAAGTATGTTGTGTCTTTGAATTTTTGGGACAAGATATTTTAGGGTTTTCTCACGAAAATCACATTAAAGTAAACAATTAGTGTGAACCCAATTTCAGCAGTAGAAAAATCGAAATTGTTTATATATTGTCATAATGGATAGTGATATAATCAACAATTATTTCATATATAATATTTTATTTTATTTTTTCATTCTACCACAATTTATCGTACAATTAACACATTAGTCTTATTAGATATTCACAATGCAAGAAGATATCAACTTTGAAAGTTGTTATTGTTATGAGAAAAATAAAGAGTGATAAACAATAGTTGCTTCTTTATGGTCCTTGCTATATATTAGTTTTATGAGTATTTTTTCTTAGTATTTTTTTTATTTAATTTTATGTGAGACTAACTTAAAGGATAATGATAATGTAATAATTCACTTTTAATAACTTCTCTTATCACTTAAGTTGACATATTTTGAGTGAGTTTAGAATAAAAAAATAAAAAACCACTTAAAAACTGATAATTAAAGATATAAAAGAAAATTGTCAAAATTTAATTATTAAAGTATAATTTTTTATACTTAAATTACTTTTAACAAAAAGAAAGGTCGAAAGAAAACAAGAGTAAAATGAATACAAAGTACATTAAAATAATCGTTGGCAGCTTAAATGCGTTTTTTCTTCTTTAATGCTATTTTCTTTTTATGTAAAAGAAGGTCAAAACTCAAACGCAAAACATACATTTTTTTATTTTGAAGAATCACAATTTAATGATTACTCATTAGTTACATTTTACATGACAAAACTTTATTACTCAGAGTGGCTGGTGCTTAATACATTTGTTCCACACCGAACATGAAATTCACGATGGAAGTGTATGTACACCACATTTTATCCAGTTTTTTTTTTTCAAATAATACCTTTTAAAAATAAAATTTCTCAAATGGACCAATGAACTTTTTTATTGTGTAGGAACTGCAAATTGAAAGTGAAAATTCAATTTTCTAGAGACCGAACTTCTCATGTGTACAGTAAAGAGAAGTCACTAACATAAAAATAAAAAGTGTCTATAATATCATCTAGTTAACGTTACTAAAGAAAATACAGACGTCAAATATGACCAGCGACATTTTTGTAAATAAAATATCAATTTTAACGTCTGTCCAGATATGTCTTGACGTCCTTTAATATCTGTTCATCACGCGCCAAACTTCACTCCAACTTGACGTCTATTTCCCACGCGTCCAACATTATTCGACGCCAATTTTTTCACTTATCTAACATTACTCGACGTTTGATACTCTCAAACCTGACGTCCCACTTCATATTCATATTATTCATATTCTACAACAGTCACGCGAAACCTATTTGGAAAATTTTGTTTTTCAAAATCTTATTATTTGAGAAATAATGTGTATTTTACGAAGGAAATGAAATGTAGTAATGAGATTTGACAAAAAGGGTGACCTATATTTTCCTACTTTTTAATTCTTTGCCTTGATTGGTAGTTGGGTTTCTGTTTGACGCAACCTAACCTAGGAAGTCAATTCATGAATGTCGCCAAATTCAATGTTTTTCATGATGCCGCATTTACCCCTTCAACAACGTCTCAATTGCTTTCTCACTATTATTATTGTTAACAATTTTATGCTTATACTCATCTCACCACTTTACTATTTTTCACAAAAAGCTATTAAAAATCGTGCTTACTATAACTCTTAATTTTTTACTTTGTTTTTCTTAGATCATAGTTGAAAAAGAAAAGGTTGTGAAAGATGAATTAATGCCTTTAAAAGAATAGGTTGGGCAGAAAAAATTGCTACTTATCTGAATAAAATCTGTAGGAAGGAAAGGAATATCTGAGGAAGTAAGAATTAGTGAAGAATAACAAGATGAACAATGGCATCCTCAAAACAACACCTTCAACAATAACAATCATTCAAATAATAATAAAACGAGCTTCAATAATATTCAAATTTATATGCATCCTAGTTATCTATAAAATTTATATAATCGGTTGTCCATAAGTAATTTAATTATTTTACTCACAAAATATTTCTATTTTGTTTATGTTTGTTAACGATCGCTCTTCAAGGACGCTATGATGTTAAGTCAATATAAAACTATTTCAATTCATATGAAACTTTAGTATATAAATTGTATTAACGAGGTGAGAGACTAAAAAATGACCAGATATTATTATGATAATAAAAAGAAAAAAAAAAGAGAAACATAGGATATTATTATACTAACTCATTTATTACTAGTAGAAAATACAAATTTTAAATTAAGTTGAATTATATGATATAAAGGGTTTATACCGTGTAAAGATATAATAAATAACAATTTTAGACCTTATCTTCTTCTTTGGATGCTTCATATATTGTCCTGGCATGGAAAGTTCTCTTCAACCTTATAATTTATGCTTTATTAATTTTCTTTTAATTGAACTATTATTCATGATAATATGTTTTTATTATGATATTTTAATTTGAATCACTTATTTATATATATATATATATATATTATTTTTGTATATTTTATTATGTAATCTATAAAATTTTCTTATATCTTATTAATGAAATATGTAATTTATAAAATTAAAAATATATAATTTGAATTATTTATTTTCAAAATAAACATATCATAATCATATACGTAGTAAGCGATACATGTGTGGGCATCCATGCATGAGGTATTTTCAATAAGTTTCTAATATGTTTTAATTGTGTTGAAATGTTATTTTTGTGATTTTACATTGTAGTTAATTAATTTTTTAAACCTAACTAGTTTATATTATCAACTCTTTTTCCTCTTTTCCTTATACATGCTACATGAACAAAATACTAAATTCTAAGTATGTTTACTTTTTCTTAATATTTTTAACAAAATATGATAAAACGGTTTGCTTTTACACATAATAAATTCACATGTACATGTCAAGTTCATTAACTTACTTTTAGGATTGCTCCTAAATTCTTTGGTGGGGAATGAATAACAAGGAAAATGGAAAAATACAATTTTATTTTATTTAGGTAATTATTATTTTTTCATTTCTAGTTTTGTTTTGATGCTTTTAGCGCTGTGTTGTATCTTTTTTATTTTTATTTTTTTTTCCAAATCTCGATGAATAAGTCACAAATCTTCTATTTGTTGTTGAAGGGTCGCTTGCCAATGTAAAAAGCACAAGTGCCCTATTGAAATGTCTCACTCTTAAAATACTTCTAGAGTTTTTTTCTTGTTATGTATTAGTAGTATAATAGTGTGATATCAAATAATGAAAAATTAATATCATTTTAAATTAGTTATTATAAAAATAAACTATTTTCCTTACCTAGTGATCAATAACATGTAAAAAAAATTTTGTAATTTATTACATAAAAAATCGACTCATAAGTTGAAGTTTGCACTCATCTATATATTACGAAATTATATTATCTCTAGTTGATATGAGACTTTTATAAAATGAAAAAATAAATAATAAATAGATAAACATACTGTAAAAAAAATATTAAAATGAAATCCAAACTTCTAAATAGAAACATACAATTATAAATAATTAAGTACTAATGGAGAGGGTGTTGTACATTAGTGAAAGCATGAGAGGGGACTAGAAACTTGGAAATGTGAAAGAAAACAAAGAAATTAATAAGAATCTGCAACTAGAAGGGACCATGTAACAACCATTATGGGCCACTAAAATCTTAAATTTCCAATGGGGGCTTTTCCCTACACCTCCAAAGAGTTTTAATGCACTTCTAAAAGAATTTAAATTTCCTATAGTACCCCTCTGAACCCTTTGACTGTTAAGTGGTAAAAGTTAAAAAGAGATTCTCTGCTCTGCTGTGAAATCATGGGTTCTTTCATATTTTGAAACCCAGTAAAATCCTTAATCGGCTTTCGAAATCCGGTAAAATCCTTAACCGACTTTCGAAACCCGATGAATAGTGCCAAATGGATTTAAAATTATGAACCGACATTTGAAGTCCGGTTAAGTGATTCAATGAAATTCGAAATCCGTTTTCTTTGTATACCGGCATTCAAAGTCCAGTTAAGCCTTTAACGAAATTCTAAATCAGTTTTTTTTTTTTAATCGATATTCGTAGTATAGTTAGTGATTTTAATTTTCTTATTTTTTTATTTGATTTGTTTATAAGATTTAATTTCAATTGTTTTATAATTTATGTATTAATTATTTAATTTTAAATTATTTATAAGTACATTAAATAAAATTTTATTAATTTAATTTTTGTAGTTATTTTTACCGGCAACATAGAAGTCCGTTTTAGTAAATTATTTTTTTATTTAAAGTTTATATTTATATACCGACATTTGAATTCCGCTAGTTTAATTTTTTTAATTTATTTTGCATATAATATTTATTTTCAATTCCATTAATGTTATTAAGTTGTTGTTTTGTTGTAATATATTTTATTAATATTTATTATTTTTTTAGTTCTTGAGTTTTTATTTATTTATTTATATTATTTTTGTTTTAATTTGTTATTTTTTTATTCATTTTATTACTTTATTGTATTTATTTTATTTATTTTTTAATTTTATATGTAAAATAAATTAAAAAAATTAATCTAACGAAATTCAAATGCTACATAAATATAAACTTTAAATAAAAAAACAATTGACTAAACGTCGGTATATAATTTTATTTAGCGTGTTATATATAATGTAAATAATCTAAAATTAAATAACTAATATATGAATATAAACAAATTAAAATTAAATCTTATAAATAAATAAAATAAATAAATAAAAACATTAAAAGCTAACAAATTATAAATAAATAAAAATAATTTGAAAATAATTAAATAAAATTAATCTAGATATTATAAAGGCAAATATTTTAAATAAAAATTTATCACTATTAATTAAAAATTAATAAAGTAAAAATAACTACAAAAATTAAATTAATAAAATTTTATTTAATATACTTATCTAAAATATAAATAATCTAAAATTAAATAATTAATACATAAATTATAAAATAATTGAAGTTAAATCTTATAAAAATTCAAATAAAAAAAAAAGAAAATTAAAATCACCAACTATACCACGAATGCTATTTAAAAAAAAAAAACTGATTTAGAATTTCATTAAATGCTTAACCGGACTTCGAATGCCGGTATACAAAGAAAACGAATTTCGAATTCCGTTAAATCACTTAACCCGAACTTCAAATGCCGGTTCACAATTTCAAATCCGTTTGACACTATTCACCGTGTTTCGAAAGTCGGTTAAGGATTTTACCGGGTTTCAAAATATGAAAGAACCCATGATTTCATAGCAGAGCAGAGAGAATCTTTTTTTAACTTTTAACGCTTAACAGTCAAAGGGTTCAGAGGGTACTATAGAAAATTTAAATTCTTTTGGAGGTGCAGTAGAACTCTTTGAAGGTGTAGGGAGAAGCCTCCATTTCCAATTGTGCAGACATGTCATGGTTGTGGCTCAGACCAATTCATTATTTTCGTGTTTTTTGTTGTTTGGGCCTGGATTTTTTTTTTAACTTTTCGTTATGAATAAATATTCTAGGATTGAGAAAAGGACATTTCTTCTTGTCCCTCCATAATTTGTACCTGTATCTTTATACATTTTTATATTTTGGAGTGCATGTGTATAATTCAAAATATATTTATATTTTGAATCGTATATTCTGAAATAAAAAATATATCTCGAATTATATATTTTGGAATATAAATTTTATACACTGAATAGTACGATTTAAAATACAAAAAATCATAGGAGTGCAAGAAGAAATTTATGAAGTTGTGGGAAGAAACTACCTTGGGCAAAGAGATCCAATTCCAAATCGTATATTGTTTGTGAATGATGAGAGAAAAAGGTTGAAATTCTTGCTTCTCTCTTAATTATGCTTTGAGATATAATATTCTAGGATAGGGCATAAAATCATAAATGTAAAAAAGCTACACGAATTTTGTGTTTGTCCGAAATTTGTTTCTTCTTAATTTCTTTTCTATAGTTAATATTATGTGAAACGATCTGACATATTTGTTATAATTTTAATCACCCTAAATAAAAAGTTATATGATTGGCTTTATATATATTTCGAAAACAAAAAGGTTGTCTCAAATATAAAAAACACTAAGATTAAAGAATCTAAAACAACAAATCGCTTTAGTTTTCCATTGTTTTCTCCTGAATTTTGGTTTTCATTTATATGGCATGGACATCTAGGATTCACTCACTCCAGAATGCAACAAGTAGGTCCTAGACATCAATTACCACTGACAGTTGGAAGCCCACAATCATTTCTGTTAGACCCTTTTCATATGGATGATGCTTTACTTTCTAAAATACTTAATATGAAAAACAAAACAAAAAATTAGTTGTATTGAATTTATCTTCTCATCCTGAAACATTATTCATTTTACGCTGTTCTAAGCATCAATCATGCACTTTCATAGCTTCTCCTGGAACAGTTTTCTCTTTCTCATCAAGATATATTTATTGAAGTTCATCACAAGGTAATATATAGTTTTCCCCCATCACTTATGACTCCCTTTTGGTCAATCTGGGCAATGCTGATGATGGCCATGTTGGCGTGTAATTGTTCATTAGCCTTGGCTTCTTCTTCCAGTTCTCAACAAAGTATGCAAGTTTCCACCATCTCAGCAGCAGCACCAGAAAGTGATCCTGTAGTTTCTCCTACTCAATCACCAGATACTGAACCACTTTTTCCCACCCCAGTTGCAGGTGGAGTTTCTCATTCTCCATCATATTCCTCACTGCCCACAATTCCTTCAAGCCCAAGCCCTCCCAACCCAGATGCCACTGTATTCAATCTTTTGCCATCTCAGGCTTCTGCTTTCCAGTTATGCTCAATGTCATGCTTTATTTTACCTGTAATTTACACAATGTGGCTTTATGCCTTGGTTTTAATACATTGATGTTGGTGTTTCTATCTGTGTAGTTATTTCAACATTTATGATTAGGTTATGGTTGATCACAGTTGGCAAAAGATCTCAAGACTTTTAAAGTCCATCCAACTTAGTTGAGTTCAATTCAGTTCAAATTCTATAAATGATTGTTTTAAATACTGAAAGACAACTTTATCTTTCATACACTCGGTACAAACAAAACAAAGATATTAACTCTGGAACTAAAGAACAAAAGCTGGGAAATTTTGCCATCAAAGGTTGAGAGAAACATTGAAAATTCCTTCCGTTGCCTTCACCAACCTACATTAACTTCAGCAAATTGATCGAACTAAAGGAGTCGGTCATTTTCCCCTAGGACCACTATTTACTCTGATAGTACTTAGGACCACATAAAAGAGAGGGAGAAGAATGCAACAGACAAGAATTCGAATGGATTTCATATATAAAGGAATACAAATACACATTTGAAACGACTGAAATGAATACAACTGCTATAGAAAAACTGCATATGTAAAAGAATATAATGAATATGACTAAGCACTCACACTACGGGCCCAAGATGTAAATTTTTGGTTAATAAGTTCCTAACATGAACACCTCCATAAGATTGTTTGAACATTATTAGTTAGTTATTTGCGAAACAATGAAAACCACATGTGGAGAGCTCAACGCTGGGCTGATTCCTCGGACCACCATTGAACAACTTCAGCGAAAATGCTCCCACAAGTTTGTTGATCTCATCAAACGGTTTCTTCCATTTCTTGGCAGACTCATTAGCAATGAAGTTTCTCATCTTCACATTCTCCTGCTTCAGCACATCTACTGCTAAACTCAACTGTCTTATCACCTCTATCTTCTCTTCATCCTTCTGTTTGAGTTGTTTCTTCTGTTCCTCATTCTCATCTCTAAGCCTTCCTATTTCTTCCCTCAACATCTTGACTTCATCAAAAATGGTATTCTTATCATTGATTTGATCCCTATGAGCATTGTTCTCTTCATTGAGTCCCATGACTTCATCCCTCAACATCTTGACTTCCTCACAAATGGTATTCTTATCATTGATTTGATCCCTATTAGCATTGTTCTCTTCATTGAGTCTCATGACTTCATCCCTCATCTTCATCAATTCATCACTCACAGCCACTGGTGAAGCTTTCTCCTTTTTTGTGCAGCTGTGAACAAACTCGGTCCCCTCCTCCTCCTCTTCGGGATCATCTACTTCAGATTCCTCGGACTCCTCGTACTCCTCGTACACATCACAACGCTCAGAATATGTGTCGTATCCACTATCTGAAAAACACATCAACTTCTGTATCTGATACTTGGCTGAAGCAAACGGTGATCCCCCAGTAACGAGGTGTCCAATTCCAGTGGTATCAGGTTTGACTTGATCATAGCGCTCAGCTAGGGAGCGGTGTGTTCTGTAGAAATCCTCGACCATGCTCACAAGTTCTGGTCGCTTCTTGTAATACATCTCTGCACGTTTGGCAAAGGAATCTGCATCTTCTTCAATTAACTTTAGCATTGCCCTTGTCTTCTCATTTAGCTCTGCAACAGATAATCACATAACTTTATTGCATATTAGGATAAACTTATTTTGGTGAACTAATCACTCAGTTTTACATCTTCCAACGTTGTTATAGGTATGAAATTAAAAGCGAAAAGACTTTGAAAGAGCAAAAACAAAAGACTATATTTTTCGAAGAAATAATAGTTTTAATTTAAGATTATATAAACGTATTTCATAGTTCCTCACAATTAACTACTGAGAATGAAAAATAAATCCTAGACAACCATGAGTCAGAAATTCGAATTGAAAAACTTGGGAGTTAAAAAAGGAAAATCACAGGCAAAAATCGTGAAACGATAAAACAATACCACAGAGAAAACTAAAACCTAGAGCCTCAGATTAGCATTTTGGCACATTCTTCATCGAAACGACAACCCGTGAAAATAAACAATCACGGTGCGCAGAAGTGTTGCCGATACTCGTACCAATAATACTTTCATCATCAGCTATTTCACAAAATTCAATTCAATTCACTCATTCTTTTTCTAAAGAAAACAAAAAGACCTTGGTTCCTTTCCAATTTCATAAATCAATTCAATTAAAACAAAGTATTAATACAACGCTTTAACAGAAGAACAATTGCGAAACAGAACAGAACACAATTTTCAAATCAAAATCTCGCAACACTCTAATTGCAAGTAACAGCGAAGCAATTAGGGTTTGGTGAAACAAAGCTTGTTATGTAACAGAGACTTCCTTTTAAATACAGCACAATCATTGGGCCTCTTAGGCCCATCTTTTGTAGCACTGATTATGGGCCCTCTTATTGGACTCACTGTAATTTCCAACATATATTCTATTTCTTTAACTTGTATCTACAACATTAGGAAATCCAAAAGACGAATGTGCACAAAAAGGTTCCATGGGTTGCTCCAACGGCTAAATCCAGAGGACAAAAGATGAAGAAGATAAAGAACTTGAAAAGTAACACTCAGATAAGTCATAAGGGTGCCCCCATAACCTTTTTATGCTTTTCTGCTAGTGTTCATCTTTTTCTATTAAGAGGGTAACTTATCACTTGTCAAAAGAAAATAAAAATGTAACAAATTGATAATGCAATGCATACCAGAGATTGTGGATTGAAGCCATGGGGATCGATTAGTAGTGTTGTGATTATCAAGCCACCACCACTGTGATGGTTGCTTCTCCATCGTTTCACCCATATTCAACTTCTCTTAAGAAACTTCTCCCTAACAAAAATTGCTGAAGCTATGAAAAAAAAAAACAACAATCACTTGCTCAAAAAAGAAAAATACTGGTATAGAGTGTTGGAATAGATTGTTGGTGTTCGTTAAATAATGTTAAATAATGTACTGCGGTTACAGAAGATAAGGTAAATGTAGAAGATATTATGAAAATTAAAATTATAGTATATCTATTTTTATCTATAAACTTATAAACTAATAATCTTTAGAAAAAATCTCTTATATCTTTTTCTTTTTGTTTTCAAGAATTAATTATTTTTATCCTAAAGAGAAGTTTTTATCCTAAAAAAAAAAAAAAACCATTCAAATATTACATGTAGAAGATAATGGAAATTCAAATTATCATTCCCCGTAACTTCAAAACTACTACCATTACTAAGCTTAGCATAAACTATTTAATTCACATCAAAAAGATCTTTAACCTAATCTCCCTCAAGGATTAGATATCTCTGTTGTAGGATTTGAATCACAATTAATACCATCTCACAGTTTAAACTTATATTGTACATAACCTTAAAAGCAACTCATAAAAACTGTTACTCTCTTGTATAACTTATTTTATGGTATTATTATTTAGATGCTCAGAAGTAAGCATTCAACTTTCAAAACCCCAAAACTAAAATGAAACCAGAAAGAAGACAGAAAAAAAAAAAACAAAAACAAAATCAACAGATACATGATAACAGAGACAGAGAAAGATACCAGGTTTAGGTAGTTGTTTTAAGGTGCATAAGCTTCAATTCCTCACGGTCGGAAATCTGAGTCTTGTTCTTTGGCTCTGCGCTGTTCTGCAACTGTGGTGGAGTAGTCTCCACTCAAGTGTAACAGAGAGGGAGTGTTGTAACATAAATACCACGTTCTTTCTCATTTTGAATTTTTTGTCTCATTCATAACTCTCCACCTATCACAGTCTCCCACGTGTATCAAATGTCTGGGCCCAGCCATCGCCTTAGGCCCATAACGCTGACCCATTCAAAGCCTGATATTAAAGATGGTTTTATCATAATCAAGCTTAAACTTATGATTTTATTGATCAATCTGAAATGATTAGACTATCATTTGTTTATAATGAATGAGTAATAACTATTTATTTTTGTAATGTTATGAATATTAAATAATGTTTAAAAAGCGTGGAAGTTTTTGTTGATCTGGTTTGGGTTAGAAAACGTGAAGGAGCGTGTACAGTTAACAATTTTAAAGAAAAGAAAAGAAAAGTTTATGGTGCAACGGTCAGAAACTGTCATACACTGCAAGTGTTTTATTTCCTCTTTATGATGCGAATTTAATTCCAGGTTTTGAACAAACTTCAAGACACCATAATTAAACTGTTGAAAGAAATTAGCTTGTCAATTAATGTCAACATGTCTGTAGAGTAGAAGGGGTAATGCTAAAGAGTTTTGAGGAAATTTGGATTCTGTTATTTTTTTTTTACTACTTTTTACTCTATTTTTCTAATATATTAATTATTATTAGTTTTAGTATAATGTATTTTGAATGTCCAATAAAATCTGGACTCGTTTTAAGGATACTAGTTAATAAATATTGAATTATTTAAAAGTTCATAAATAACTGTAATATTAAATAAATCACAACTTTAACAATTATGAGTATACTTTTATTTTATTTAGATGACAAAAATATTCATAAATATTTTTCATTTTTGTAATTAATAATTTATTTAATAAAAAAATAATAATAAAATAACTGTATTTTAATATTATTAAAAATTAAAATATAAATAAGCATACAAAAAATTAAATTAACAGAAAAATAAAATATCATTTGTTTTTCAACAAAGAAATAATTAACATAATATTGTATGTTTAAAAAAAACTATTTTATTTTCTGTTAATTTTCTTTTTTTGTATTTATTTATATTTTAATTTTAATAATATTAAAATATATTTATTATATTTTTTTATTTTAATTTTTATCAAATAAATTATCAATTATAAAATATATAACACTCAGGGTAATTTTGTTCTTCAAATACAATAAAAGTGAATTAATAATTATTAAAGTTATAATTTATTTAATATTACAGTTACCTATAACTTTTAGTAAATTCAATGTTCATTAACTATATTTTAATATCTTAAAAAGTGTCATCCGGTTATCATTCTCCGTACTTTTAATTACAAATTCTTCAGGTATTGATTTATAGTTACTGTAGATATGCACTGAATATTTTAAATACATCTATAACTTCTTTCGTGTACACTTTTTCTCTTAATTTCACTTTTTTAATTATTATTTTCAAATTTAAATAATTATTCATAATAAAAACTATTTTTTAATTTTATCATTTTATTAACTACATTTTAAATTTTAAAATAATTATATATAAAAATATTTTTTCATTCGTTTTATAATTTTATTCTTTCCATTATTACTTTTAAAATTTAAATATATATTTACAATAAAAAATTATTTTACTTTTATCATTTTATCAACTACTTTTTTTAAATTTAAATAAATACTTATTAAAAAAAATTATTAACTCTTTTGTATTTTTGTAACTAACTTTTCAAATTTAAATAATTACTCATGATACTTTTTACACAATATTTTTTATAATAATTTTTATTTAAATAATTATAATTTATTTTATTTTATAACTATATATATAATTATGTCTATAACTATTTTTTTCATTTTTATATTTTTAGATACTACTTTTACAATTTAAATAATTTACATATATTTTAATTACTACTTAAAAAAATACGTACAAAGTGCATGTTTTTGCACTCAAATTTAACAAACATAAAACAAAATACTTCTTATATCGAAAGTCTCCGACTAAATTATATCACTAATATCTTCATTATAGAATTCATGAATAATAATATTTTGATTCACTTTTTTGACTCATTTTTAACTCACCACTTAAATCATCCTTAGATCATTACATTATACTACTAATAAAAATTAAAATAGATAATTTAAAAGTAATTTAAGTGGTTGGTTAAAAATTGATAAAAAAATAAATCAAAATATTATTATCTTTAATTCATTTATTATTATTACTATTATTATTATATATTCGTAAATATATAAAAAAAATCATTTTTTCTTTGTTATCAAGATAAAAAATCTCTTCCATGATTTTTTTAGTGGTTCAAACGTGATAATATTATTTCTTTGATTATTGGTAAAGTATAGTTTTAGTTTTTTTTTTTGTCTTCTTTTGTTTTTGTTGCATGCAATGCTTTTACTATTTGTATGTGAGATTTTCATTTTTTACATAAGTTTCTACGAATATAGAATCGCAAATATGTAATCATAACAACATGTCTTGATATTTTTTTTTATGTTTCTTTGTATAGATAGAACATCCTATAAAATTAGAAGTGTAATGGTATTCTTAGGAATTGTTTGAGTTTTTTGAGCTGATTCATTCTGACATGATTATTATTTTTCTATGTGACATTTCTTAATTGTAGTCACATATAATTTTCTTATTTTAAGACGATACAATGATACGACGATACGACAACACAACATGACGATACGGTGACACGACGATATGACGACATGACGCCACAACGATACGACGATACAATGACACAGCGACGTAACAACACGACAACACGTTGACACAACGACATAACGATAGAACGATTCCACCATACGACAATACAACAACAATAATAATATTAATAATTATAATAATAATTAGTAATACTATTACTAATATTAATGTTAATTTAAATAATAATATTAACTATACCAATATGAATAACACTGATAATAAATAACAGTAATACTAGTAATTTTAGTGTTATCAGTAATAATATTAATATTACTATTAATAACGATATATAATAATAATGATAATAGAAATTATAGTTATTTAATTTCTTAAATTAAACTATTATTATACTAATTGTTTTTACAAAATTTTTGCATATGTAATTTCTAAATATTTGTTAGTTATTGAAATTAAGCATAATTCAATAAATATTTAATATATGATAAGTAATTAAATATGCTTTTAATGCAGAAGGTTAGTGTAGAAAAATCTTATATTGCAATGAAGGAAATTACAGTGAAATCTTCGCACAAAAAATGGAAGAATAACAAAAAAAAGGACAAATTTATCATTCGAGATTCGAGATTTCTGATTATGCCCAATAAACCAACAGAGAAAAAAAATGGAATTAACAGGAAAAACCTACCTTAAAGATTAAGGTAAAACTAATTCAAATTTAATGTATTTAAATGTTTTAAAATTTATAAAATTCTCTATTCAAACAAAATGTAAGAATTTTTTAAAATTTGTAAATATATACCATATATTTCCTTTAATGTAAGATTCCAAATAATTTTTGTTTCACTAAGAAGCAGGGCGAAACTACGAAGTGATTAGGGGTGACAAAAATACTTGTGTCCACAGATATCCGCGGATAAAATCCGTGACAGATAGTTAATACCTGCGGATATTTATTATCTGCGGGTAGCGGATATTTTAATACTCGTTTATAAACGGGTCGGGTACAGGTATCATACTATCCGTACCCGCGGGTACCCGTTACCCACAAAAAAAATAAAATTAAAATTTAATTTATATTTTATTAAGTTAAATTTAATTAAAATTAAAATTATCAGTATATTTTATTATGTCAAATTTAATTATAATTAAAATTTAATGTAATTTAATTTAATTTAATATTTTATTTTATTTTTATAATTTTATATTGAACAATTTATATAATATAAAATTTTTAAATATTTGCGGGTATCAGGTATCCACGGGTACCCGCGAATATTTTTTAAGCGGATACCCGGCAGGTAAACAGGTGGGTAGTGGGCATATTTTTTTTCAGCGGGTCGGGTTGCGGGTAGGCACTATCTTTACCCGACCCAACCCGTTGTCATCCCTAGTAGTGATAGTGGAAATAAATTCCAATTTTTTAAAGAATTTGTTTTTATATAAATTTATATATTATTTATATTATGAATAATTATAATAAAAGATAAAATAAAAAAGTTAATGAAGACATTAATTTATAATAGAGATTAAAGTATTTTTTGACTATAATATCTTTTCACCATGTAAATTATTATGAAAGTGTGTAAGGAGAAATAAATACAAAGAGATAGATTGAGAAACAAAAGTTGGGGAACAGAGGTTAGAATCTTATTATGATTTATGTATATTAGATTTATGATTATTTTAAAGATGTTTCTCCCTAATTAAGTTTATGCCATATTAGTATAAACCCTAATTTTGATTTTAGAACTCTTTTTTGAGATTGGTATGAACTCTAATTAAAACTTTTTTCAAATTATTATAACCCTTAATTATGAAATTTAGGGATTTTGTGTTTTTTGCTACCTATGATTTTTCTTAAAGTGTTGAATTTATACAGTGCTGCTTGCTTAATTAAAGTGGTATGAGTTTTGTTATGTTTTGTATTGTGATAATTGTGATTTGTGAATATAAATTTTATCTTTTTCTAAATAGGTGAGAGGTGATAAATTTTTATTAGAAAGATTATGATAAAGAATAAAAAAATCTATTCTTTTTGTAAAGAAAAAAGGTTTATATGATAAAGATGAAAAAAGTATATCTTCGTTAATTAAACTTTTTATGAGAACCAAGAATTCGAGACAATGAAAAACAAACTCCTAAAGTTCTTAGAATTATATATAATGAATTTAAAAATTTATTAGAACGCGATTTGGGAAAAGTATCCTCAAATTTGACAATATCCACCAAATCAAATTGATGAGGTACGAAATGTTTATCTAAAATTATATTCATGGTCATGGTTTGATATCATGATATAATAACATGATAATAGTGAATGATAATAATTTTTTTTTTTAAATTACACTATTATGTGTGTTTGTTTTAAGCAAATGAAATGAAAAAAAAATAAATAATTTTTTTTCTAACTAAAAAAATTATATATAACAAATCTAATTTCACACTTCTTATTGTTTATTTCTAAACTCGGTTACCCCAAGAAATTAGCCTTTTACTAGTGGGTTAACGGTGGAAGTGCAAATTAATAATTAAGGATTAATACATTTCTAAATATCCAAGTCCATGAATAAACCGATAAATATACAATTGGATTCACACTAATGTTATCTGTATATTGCACATGTTGTTTACAATTTTTTATGATTAATTGAGTTCTTCTATTATAAATTTGGGAATATTTTTTAATTATTCTCGTAACATCAATCACAAAAGAGTGATTTTAAACATGCTGTCTCAAAATACACAATAAGAAGCAAAATACATGTTGAGTTTACAGATTTTCCAACCTTATTTTTGGAAATGGATAGACTTATTATAGACACTTCTTACTTCAATACGAGGTGATTTCATTTTAGATTCGTTACTTTTCGGGAAAAGAAAATAGGTGTAATAATATTATTATCCTTTTGCTATTATTTTGGTTTTTCATTAAGGGATAACCGCTATGGAAATTTACATTAACTAGTAAAATTAGTGGCCAAAAGAATATGTACTATTAAAATACGGTGAAGGGATTAAATATCATAGAAATATTTTTATTTTGTAATTAGATCTATACATTAACGTGAATATGAATGTGGCTTCAAAATCTTATTCTAAACAATCAAAGCAATAATAATGCCTTCAAAATCATAATCACCAAAAATTCTTAAACAACAATGAAATTACATATATATTATAAATAAAAGAAGTAAAATAACAATAGCTTCAGTACTTCACGTTACATTACACTGGGTAAAAAAGTTACTTCGCAATGGAGCTAAGACATAAAACCTTATTTGAACGACTAACACAACGTTGTTGCAAACAAACAATGGACACGGCCCAACAGATTCGTGGGTTTCTTTTCAAAATGGAGGAGGTGGCATGGCTGGGCCGAAACAATCTCGGAACAAGCAACAACAGCACAAGCAGTAGAAGCTGCATTCCCCGGTCACCATGAATTAATTAAAATTTAGAATTAGAAACAAAAACTACAACATATAAAATCATTATTGATTAATTCACAAACACTATCATCATTTTATGCACTTTTTTTTCTTCTACATAATGAAACTCACCATGAAGATAAAAGGCCGCATATACCATCTGCACACCCACCAAAAAACCCACCAGGCCCAAAGAAACCAGGTCCTCCAGGTCCCCAACCAGGTCCCCCAGGTCCCCAACCAGGTCCTCCAGGCCCAGGACCCCAACCTGGCCCACCAGGCCCAGGACCCCAACCTGGCCCTCCACCAGGCCCAGGACCCCCTGGTCCTCCAGGTCCCATGTTAACTGGGTAGCTTTTTACAATAGAACAATTTGCAGAGAGGCACAGAGAAACAACTTTAGCACCGCAATGAAGACAAGAAAACTAAAATTTGAGACGAAATATATAGTTCCTGCCCTATGCTTCTATTTAGAGGAAGTAACATTCACCAACTTTCCTTCTTGTGTAAGGAAAAGAAGTGCATGCTTTACCAATCACCAAATATCTAACTATACTTCCTAACTATCAGTCAATGCCATTCTTACCTACCTCTTTACTCTACAAATCAAACAAACATGTTACTAAGAAGTTTTTGAAGTTCTCATGTTCACTCCTACACTTTCTCTATTAATGAAACTATTCCAAAGTTCACCCAGTGTTAGGTTCAATGCTTTAAATATGATTAGATTCTGTCCTTTTTGGCTGATGCTTATATCTATCTCATATATCTTCTTCAGAATAATACATCAAATTCTTGTTTTTTTTGGAACTCGAAGCAACACAAATCGATGGCCTGAACTGTTCTGTTTGATGACAGAAAAGACATGCATGACATAAGATTTTAATTTCACATAACAAGAAACAAATGTATAAAACGAAATCTTTTGTTGACAGTGATGCTAACCCTACTCTCATGAGTGATTTACTTTCATTATAACATTATATTTATTCTTCACATTCAATTCAATTTAAATATGATTTTTTTGGTAAATTTCATGAGAAGATCATTATATCCATTATATACGGTTGAATCATCTTTAATGTTGTGTTTGCTACATCGGAATATAATTAATAAGTGTTCATGAGATTGTGTGTAGAAATTAGTCTCAAACTTATATCCCTTTTATCCTGGTTCTCAAGCTTAATTGAGAAGGCAAAAACAAAAGACCTTTTTTTTTTTTCCAGATAAATGATACTTCTAATTTAAGATTATACAAACGTGTTTCAAAGTTCCTCCCAATCAATTGAAAAAAAGAAACAAATTGTAGGAGATTCACAACCACGAGTCAGCTATTCAAGTCGAAAAAGTGAAAAAAAAAAAGAAAGAAAATTATTGATAACGATAAAACAATATCACAGAACTAACAAAAACCTAAACGTGAAAAGAGTCTCAGATTAGCATTTTGACACATTCTTCATCGAAACGACAACCCGTGAAAATAAACTAACACGGTGCGCAGAAGTGTTGTCGCTGCTCATGCCAATAATACTTTCATCATCACTACTTCCCAAAATTTAATTCACTCATTTTTTTTGTCCAAACAAACAAACAAAAAAACGTTTCTTCCATTTCCAAATCCACATACCAATTCGATCAAAACAAAATAGTAATACAACGCTTGAAACGAAGAACAAGAGCAAAGCAGAAAAGAAAGTTTTCAAATCAAAATCTCCAACAATCCCAAAATGCAAGTAACAGTGATGCCAATTAGGGTTTGGGGGAACTGAAACATCTTGCGTCACAGACTCCCTCTTAAATACATCGGGCTTCTTCCCACTCTATGACCCATCTTTTGTACCACTAGTTATGGGCCCTCTTATTGAACTCACGAAGGCCCAGTAGCTTTAGATCACTAATAATTTTTGTTGTTCTCAAATTTTTATATATATTCATTTAGTAATATTTTTTTTTTTATCAAAAACTAATCCTAAATTTTACACCTACGTCTCTTAAGCAAACGATATATATAAAAAATGAATTAAATTTAAATAAAATATAATTTGAAGGATAAAGATAAATCTCTTTATAGTATGTAGGTATAAATATACATAAATTTGGAGAATTGATAATTACATTTAGTTTTTGTCATTTCAAATTTACTTGAGTAGATTCGTTGTACTTTTTTTACAATCTCATTTTATGGTTGCTGATTATGTAGGAAAATGATTTTTTGACTACTCAATTTTGATAACTTTCTTTTACAATTTTAGATGTCATTATTTTAGTGATTTTTTATTTTTTTATTTTTTTATTTTCAATATTAAAAATCACTTAAAAGATGATAACTTATGTTGTAAGAGAAAATTGTTAAAATTTAGTAGTTAAAATATCATTATCCGATTATGTATGTCTAATGGCATTAGCAACAAATAGGTATATTTTTGCCGAACTATAGAACACCAATTGATTGAATAGAGAGAGATTGATGGATTGGGTGGTGAAAAGGATGTGTAAGGAGCAAATAAATAAATAAAAATAAAAATGGCAATTAGGAGTTGTCAGACTTGGCAATGAATAATGTCCCACTTCAATTAAAAGAGAAGATCCATGAGAGTTGAGGAAAGGAAAGTGAAAGTTGTTGATGTCCAAAGAAAAAATATCCCATCCATCATACCAACAAAGTAGTTGTTGCAGTGTGACCCCAAAAATAAAACAAAAACTGAAGTTGAAGCAAATCTATGAAGGATGATTATTTTGGTTGTTCTAGTTAAAGCAAGCTATATTAAGAACAAAATGATGACCTAGCTAGGTCATTGAATCCGAGTCTGATAGAAACAGATTTGGCAAACCGATTCTGAAAAAGGTTGTGTTTACAAAAGAAGTCAATGTCGCTCAAATTGGTCCCCAACAGATAGAGGTTGACAGTGTAGTCCTTGGATTAGTGGTCCTCTTCTTCACCAGTGGTCCATAAAATGTCCTAAAGTAGCTTCGTTCATGAATCATGTGTAAATGTGCTATACCAACCCATATCAAAACCATATAATAAATTAACTAATACAAACTTATACCAATTTATCAACATTTGCATTAATTCATCTCAGATATTTGTACACATACATCATACACATTAGAGACAAGGTAGCAGAATCAGGAAAAGGAAAGAAAGAAAGATGTTATAAGCTTTATGGGAAACAATGTAAGAGTTAGGTTTTGAAAATAACTAAAATAATAAAGTGGCATGGCATGGCATGGCACATGCACATTGAATCCACTGGGTGTTGGACCTTATGGACCACTGTGGGCCTTCGGTGAACAGAGAGCTTCAGAAGACTCCGGTGAATGGCGCAGAAAATCCACAAACGAAGCTGATAACTCAAAGATAAAAATTTAAATCTGTAACATCCTTCCTTTTCATGTTTTGTTTTCTTTATTTCCATTCTTTTGAATATGGGAGATTTGAGAGTTGCTTAAATTTTGTGTGGTCCCAACACATAACAATTTTAATCAATGATGTCACGCATTAACCACTTTATGTACCACATACACATGTGATGTGGTCAAACCAGGAATATTCAATACCATTTCTCAGTACATATCTCTCAGTTCTGCAAAATTACACATGTACAATTGCTACCAACACATTTCATCTTTCACCGATCCAGAGGAGAAGAAAAGAGGGTTCAAAATTTGATCCATGTGAAGAAGAACAAAGAAAGCATGGTATAGAACCAAATGGTGTGGTGGTGTGAAGTAAGGCAAGAAAATAGGTTAAAAGTGAAGAGTTTGGTGTACTAGATGATCCAAATTGTCAAAAGAATGTGCAGAAATATTGACTAAGAGATGTATTAAACGTGCCAGATTTAAGTTTGTCACGTAGTGGACTAACTAGGAATAAGTTTTTCGCCTTTTGGAAAGGGTGGAGGCATGGTGCTAGTTTTTTTTGAAAAATCTTGTTGCGGTGGGTTGGTGTGATATCTCAAATTCCGAAATCATAGGTTTGATTTTCCAACAACTGAGCTAAACCTGATTTGGATGCAAAACAAATTCGGTTCTTGTCAGAGGAAATCACGTAATCGATCCTGAGCCACTTAGTTGAACCAAAAGGAATCACAATTTGAACTTGTGATTGAAGTTGTGTATGTACATGCACATTGTTCCACTATGGTTACCACCGTCGGTTTCGATTCACTGCACATACCAATTATTCGCGAGGTTATTTTATTCCTTTTTACTAACCAAACTTATAAGTATACAGAAATAAAAAATAAATAAATTTAAGCTATATATTAAACTGGGTAAGGATGTATTAGATTGAAATGGGGATAAAGAGAAAAGACATTAACTAATGATCAGATAGAGACCCTTCCACTAATAAAAAAGCTAATTGACATATACATAATTAAATAACATAGCTTTCAATCACGTGCACCTAATCTCCATGATTGCCTTCACTTTCATTTGAGCACCAAATTATGGTCGTCCAATACTTCTTAAATATTTAACGCAACTATTCAAAAATGTCTTTATCTTCATATTGCCTTCATATTCAATCCCCACCCCCCATTTCTTTTTATTACCTAAACAATTCTTATATCAAGACGTGTTTACATAAAATTGTCTAAAATACTTATAAGAGAACAATTATAAATTAAAACACGTATTAATCTTCTTAACTATAGTGTTTTGTGACGCAAAGGGGTTATAACTTTCGTGTTAATATATAGAATGGAATTTGTGTTTGATTTGCTTTTTCGAACAAAAGTTATGGATAACTAACCACCACGAGATCGCTTACCATACCAAGAATTTTTCTTGCTTTCTTTTCGACAGCAGAATTTTTCGTGCCATATCTAGTGGCAGACTTTTTCAGATACATTAATTGTGTTTGTGTTTTTAAACAGTAAAGCTACAGGTGTAGGAGTAGATAATTATTTAAACTGAAAATTAAATTCATCTATAGGTGGATTTGATTTAATATAAAATTTAAATTAAAACAATTTAACCATATTTGTAATGCATGAAATATAGTTCATTTTTCTTTCTCTTTTTTTCTTATTCAAATAATGAAAAACTATGAAAGGAAATTTTACTAGGTGTTTCGGGTGTACGGACCAAACACCTACTTCCAACATTCAAATTATTTTTGAGTCCTTTGTCCGACGTCTTCCTTTGTGATCTTATATAGTTCTTTCTCTTGCTTAGCGTCTTCTCTCCTCGATTGGTCGGGCGATCAGGGTATCTGTTTAAAAAGCTCCGATGCTTAAGTCAGTTTAAGACCAATCGGTAGGTAGCAGTAAATGCTGTAATAAAATGCGAGTTGAAGGTCCTTACCAACATACCTTGAGCCTCTATTTATAGTTTTTGATATGGGTCCGTGATTAGAGTTTCTTAATCATGTTTTAAACCAGATTACTAACTTGTATTTACTTTAATCAACCTTTTACCGTTGATCCAGGCTTTGGTGTGACCGCCCGACCGATGGATCGTGCGTCTTGTCGATTGTCTTCATAAATGAGAGTCCGCCTGACAGATGATCTTTGATCCGTCTGACCGATGTTCCTTGGTCCGCCTGACCGATGGTTTGGTAGTAGGCCATACTGTACACTAGGCATTTTAAGTTGTAGTCAAACTTACATAAGGTTTACTTAACTACTTTACCAATGTTTTTTAGGTCAATTGGTTGTCGATTCTTTATTGGTTTGATTTTGAAAATTCTTATTAATCAGTATGTTTAGTATATCGTTGGAGTAACCCAAATTATATAAAAATGATAAATTTATTATAATATATCTTTAACTATCTTGAGATTTCTTTATACTAATTATATATTATGATTTATTCGAACTAAAATTTTGAATGGAAATCTCTGGAGCGATTATTTGAAAGTAAGTTTGTTACTGTTGTTTATGGGAAAAATGTGTTTGATGATATGAAGGGTGATGGTGATTAAGACGACGATGATTGATCTTTGACAGTTCATTAACAACGGGCATGATGAAGGTTATTGGACAATTGGTGCAGACAATGTCACATTAACTTCACCAGCACCCGCTAAAGAAGGCACACTCATACTTAGATTTGATGCATAGAAATTGTAGGAACATTAAATTAAATATTGGGATTTTGTTTAAAAATTCCAAAGCTGTGTGGCATGTTGTAAATTAATCTAGGTTTTTGTAAACTACTATAACTAGGTAGTGTGAATTATGGATGATTGATTCTGTTAAGGAGGGTGTGTTGTTGTATTCTCTGCTGCGCCAGTTCGTCGTTGAATGTGACTTTGCCATCTATGATTTCACCGGCATGTGTTCCGCCATGCTTTCCGCTCTATTCCCATGGATGGATCCAACCTTCATTTATTTTTCGACATTGGATGTGCCACTTCACGTGTACCCACTAACACAACTCAATATTTCTCTCTGCTCCTATTTTCAATTATTATTATTATTATTTTTTTCTCCTTTTTCTGAAATCAATAAAATTGGAGGGCACCTTAAACAGTAGAACCATGCGAAGCACCATATTATATATTGTAGTGAAGGCGAGGGCGATTTAATTCCACTCCAGGGAGAGAGAGAATCCCGGAGAACCGTGCGTGGACTTAATATTAAACTTGTTAATTATCTCAATTCATTAATGCGTTTTTAAAGTTATAAGCTTGATTTCCTGGGAATTAAATAATGAACTATACGTGCAAGACAACTCAGCTCTCGCTTTTCCATTTTAATACTGCAAATTATTGGAGTTCATAGTTCAAACGGATTAATGAACTCCTTCTTTGGGAAGCATTAGCAGAAACTGGTTCCTGATTATTTTAAGCAAAACTTTTCGACGTTTCTTGAAATAATAATAATAAAGATTTTTATTTTTGTGTTTTGAAAAGAGCGCGAATAGAGACAAAGCGGGGTCGATTCAAGATGAAATCCGAACCGTTGATTCCACCCGTCTGAGCCTCTCTCTCTCGTTTTACTGTCTAGTCTCTGCTTTTGGACACAAAAGGGACAGCTCAATGGAGTCCATGCCCAGCGAGCGAAACCCCATACTATCATGTCGTTGTCATCTCCTGACCACAATACCCTTTTCCCACGCTACGAAAACCACAACAACGAGGGGTAGTTAAGTCATTTTCTAAACCCTCGCCAATAATTTGCGTAGTGCTCATATCTCATACATATTTACCCGTTTATGAGTAGGGAAAACCAATTAGCGATTTTGTGTTTGTGATTGATTATCTGAAGAAAGAGAGAAAAATGAGTTTAGGTTTTGTTGGCATACGTGTAACTAAACTACAATATACAATACACCCGCAGACCGTACACTGTTAAAAAAGCTTCTGATGAGGGAGAAGAAGAGAGGTTTGATAGAGATGCAACGTGCAGCTTGTTTGTACTTTAATCGATTCCTCACCAGAGCCAATGGATTCCTCTCTGCTGCTCTTCCTCTTGTTTTTTATTTTTTATTCTTTTCTACTTCTGCTTAGTTAACCAGTAGAGTGTGTGAGAACGCGAATTTGATACGTAATTTGTGAAAAGGGAGAAAGGAAGCGGTTGGTGCATTGAATCGTTAATTTGGTGGTGGCTTGACACGATGGAGTTCTTTCTTGCTGTCTAGAATAAAATTTGACTGAATATATACCAAGGATGAAAAGCCAATCAATTCTTGCCTTCATAAACTTGTTCATCTACTTCGTTTCTTATTGGAGATTGCCGACACTTTTTTGGAGAATTACTTGTCACAATGAACTCAAGATAATAATATGATTTAACTAACCAAACATCTACGATCAGCATCTACCAAAAAGGGGCATAGGAAGATTGCTAAGCTAACCAATGCCGTAACTCAACACATTTTCATATGCTATTCATGCCTCTGCTTTCTTCTACTCCGATTCCTTTGCACCTTTTCCTTTTCAATTCACCAACCTAAATTACTCTCAATCCTCATCTTTAATTTGCTTTTTCATTTAATACTGTAACCGACATTTCTTAAACAAATAAAATTATACCAATTATCATCATATTATAATGATTAGTGAAAGAAAAGAGATAAAGTTAGAATTAACATGATTTCATTTCGTAAGGTTAATTGATGGTTGTGTATTTTGACATTTGCACGATAAGGTCATTAATGCAGGGTGATTCGTACCGGTACCACAAGCATATGGTAAACAATGGCATAGATGATTAGATTAGTGTGTATGGTGGCATTAATAAAGTGGACCCAGGTTTCTTTTGAGGGGAGAGATTGAGTGAGAAAAATAAGTTTGATACGAAATGTGTGAGAAACCGGAAACAGATATCTGACTGTTAGAATCATAGAATGAAACAGTCATATATGATTGGACGGCCGTGATGTCATGATTTCCAGACTCCACTTCATATCATTCATTCCTTCAATAAATTATGCAATCGCAACCTTTCTCCTTTTATTTCTCTCTCGGACTCAACTCAAAATATGATATCCCTGCATCCATCCCCGGTGGTCCCCACCGTATCCTCCCCCATCCCTTCAGATCCAGCCGTGCAATGCGAATCATGAGATTCCCTTCCACACCCAGTTCCCTACACATCATAACACTTTATCAAACCCCTCCCCCCGCGATAAAACCCTGTCGGTCTTCCCATCCCTATGACTCGCGAGAAAATAACGACACTCACAAAATATCGTCCCCATTTGGTCCACGCCTTTCACGTACACCCGTTTTCTGCGGCTCCTCTTCCATCCTTCTCAACGGATAAGATATTATGATCACATCTTCGCACTCCTCATCCAACGGTTCGCGTTAACCCACGTGTCCTCTTCACAGTTGCTCACGCAAAAAGAAAACGAAAAACCATCCATCACCTGTCACCAGTTCACCACCACCTATTTAACCATGGTTAATTTCTAACCTTACCAGGCACACACATACATACACACACAGCATAAACATAAACTCCTTATCCTCTCTCTTTCTCTCTCTCTCTCTCCGTCTTTCTCTCACTCACATCACGTTACACATACTACTCTCGCTTCTTGTTAATGGCGTCTCAGATCTAACAGTACGAGCGCTTCGCCGTTTCTGCTACTTTCTCATCGTGGAAACGACGCCGTTTGGCTGCCTGTTGTTAGTGTTTCCCTATGCAGAGAATGGCCTACACGTTCTCGTTTCCGGAGGAGGTGCTGGAGCACGTGTTCTCCTTCATTGAGAGCCAGAGGGACCGGAACGCGATCTCGCTGGTGTGCAAGTCTTGGTACGAGATCGAGCGGTGGTGCAGGAGGAAGGTTTTCGTGGGTAACTGCTATGCGGTGAGCCCTGTGATGGTGATCAAGCGGTTCCCGGAGTTGAGATCCATTGCGCTCAAGGGGAAGCCGCACTTCGCGGACTTCAATTTGGTCCCCGAGGGTTGGGGCGGTTACGTCTGTCCCTGGATCGCGGCCATGGCCTGCGCCTTGCCCTGCCTCGAAGAGATCAGACTCAAGAGGATGGTCATCACCGACGAGAGCTTGGAACTCATCGCTAAGTCCTTCAAAAACTTCAAGGTGCTGGTTCTCACTTCTTGCGAGGGTTTCACCACTGACGGACTGGCCGCCATTGCTGCCAACTGCAGGTTTCTTTATTTCCTTTTCTCATTTGCTTTTAGCTGAGTGAAACGGTACATTGCTCGTCTTTGTGGATTATTATTGGTAGTGAAAGCAGCCAGTAGGTAGTTGTCGCTGTAACTAACGTGTTCTCTTCTCGCCGGAAAAACTTCTGGTTCGGATCTTCGCTATTGAGGCTTGTTTTTTGTCCTATGGCTAATGTGAACGCGGGCTCTCTTGTCATTTCCAGGCTCAGATTTCACTCATTCAAAATGAAACATTAAATATGTTGAATTTTAACCTCATCTTGGACTTGGGGCTGTAAGAGCTGATATTCTAACTTAAATTTTGTTCAATGGTTTTTTTAGTTTTTGGTTAATGTGTTTTTGGAACGGACACCGTTGTGAATTCGAGGGCGTGTCGTTATTTTTATTCGTTTTCTCAGGTGTATGTTAGATCTGTTCTCCTTCCCTTTCGAGCGCTAGTTATATCGTTTATGGTCCCGGCTATTTGTAAAAAATGTTTGAAATTTTTGACACCGTGAGTATCATTGATTTGGATGTCTAATAATTTGACCCGTGATGTGATTTTGGGGTTTACCTTTAGTTACGTCTTGGTTTAAATGACTATTGTAGTATTCTATTAGATTAGATGCTTTGTTTTTGTTGTTATTATTATTATTGCTAACTATTAATAAATAATAATAGTAATGGTAATAGTAAGCCCCTGCTGTTAATCTCACTCGCGAGCTACGGGAGTACGCTGTGTTGGGTTGTTTACATTATTAAAGTTTGGAGCATTAATTTTTCCTGCATATTGATTTCACTTGTATCCCTATTTTTTTTTTCTGCTGCTATCAATTCAAGAATTTAATTTTTGATTCACGGACATTTAATTATTATCAAAATCAATTACTTACGTATGACGTGAAATTTTATGATTGGTTGACTAGATAAAAAAAGCTGCTTAGTAACAATGCTTATCAAATAATTTATTATCGAGAAATTTGCATGGTTAGAGGAACATTTTTAACTTGATACCGGATGAGAGGGGTTTGTGTGAACCATGTGAGAAAAAGTTTATTTCTCTCTTCTTCCAAGGTTTTACTTTATGCATGGCGCACCTCTGATGAATAGAATGATATGCTAATATTGGGGCATTGACAACAATGTGTTAAATTTTTGTTGTGTGGACCGTGTGGTTCAATGTACTACATTCTTTGGTTAGAAACCCATAGGATGCTATTTTCTGAACTGTAGTGTCTTGATATTATCATTGATAAATTCTATCTGCTAATGCGTTGTAGGAATTTGAAGGAGTTGGACTTGCAGGAGAGTGAAGTGGATGACCTTAGTGGGCACTGGCTAAGCCATTTTCCCGATTCCTACACGTCACTGGTGTCACTGAACATCTCTTGCTTAGGCAATGAGGTGAGTTTATCTGCACTGGAGCGTCTGCTTGGGAGGTGTCCCAACCTGCGGACCCTGCGCCTCAATCGTGCTGTGCCACTTGATAGACTACCCAACCTACTTCGTCGTTGTCCTCAGCTGGTTGAGTTAGGCACCGGAGTCTACTCAACTGAGATGCGACCAGAGGTCTTCTCAAATCTGGAAGCTGCATTTTCTGAGTGCAAGCAGTTGAAGACTTTGTCTGGTTTTTGGGACGTGCTCCCATCGTACCTTCCAGCTGTCTACCCCATCTGCTCAAGGCTAACATCACTAAACTTGAGTTATGCTATTATTCAGAGCCCTGATCTTATTAAGCTTATCAGTCAATGCCCAAATTTGTTGCGTTTGTGGGTATGTCTATTTTGTTTGCCTGCCCATGTCTATGTTACGACTCCGATTCATTGGTCGGAGTCATACTATTAAACTCTTGTGCTGATTAAGGTGATTGCTACAGGTTCTGGATTACATAGAAGATGCTGGTCTTTATAACCTTGCTGCATCTTGTAAGGATTTAAGGGAGTTAAGGGTGTTTCCGTCTGACCCATTCGGTTTAGAGCCAAATGTTGCATTGACAGAAAAGGGCCTTGTCTCCGTGTCTGAGGGTTGCCCCCGGCTCCAATCGGTTCTATATTTTTGTCGTCAAATGTCTAATGCAGCCCTGCACACAATTGCGCGGAACAGGCCTAATATGACTCGTTTTCGGCTTTGTATCATCGAGCCTAGAACGCCCGACTATCTTACGCTTGAGCCACTTGATTCTGGTTTTGGAGCCATTGTAGAACATTGCAAGGATCTGCAACGCCTATCCCTATCCGGTCTTCTTACAGATCGTGTTTTCGAGTATATTGGGACTTACGGGAAGAAGCTGGAGATGCTATCTGTGGCTTTTGCTGGAGAAAGTGATCTGGGACTTCATCATGTGCTGTCTGGATGTGATAATCTTAGGAAGCTGGAGATCAGGGACTGCCCCTTTGGTGACAAGGCGCTTTTGGCAAATGCTGCAAAGCTGGAGACAATGCGATCCCTTTGGATGTCCTCCTGCTCAGTGAGTTATGGAGCATGTAAGCTACTGGGTCAGAAAATGCCCAGACTCAACGTTGAAGTCATTGATGAAAGAGGACCTCCAGATTCTAGGCCGGATGATTGTCCTGTTGAGAAGCTTTATATTTACAGGACTATCGCCGGGCCAAGGTTGGACATGCCTGGTTTTGTGTGGACAATGGAAGATGATTCTTCGCTAAGGCTTGAGTGATCACGCTCTGGATTGAGCCGAGAAATCTAATGCCACTTTGATTTGGGGAATTGACAATGACAGGTACACGCTCAGTATGCAATCTCTAGTGAATTTACTGTTGCCTGGCTTACATAGATGCAGTTATGGCTCGTCTTTGAGCTAGGTACGTGAAAGAGAGTACGCCGACGGCTTGAGCTCGAATGCCATTCATTTTACACTGGCTGAGCTTACGAGATGCTCATTTACCGATTAATAAATAGACTGAAACTGTTGTTGTATGTGCGTTCGATACTAATTGTTATATTATTCATCATACTATAATATTCGCGGCCTTCAATTTATTTGTATGTTAATTTTGTCTTTCTTTAGTAGGATGTTGGACACATTTGTCTTTTTAATTAAGCATTCTCAATTTATAATATTCGTATTCTAATGCCCGCGTTATTAGCCCTTAGCAATTTTGATGCATTGTGTCTAAAGCTGAAGAACAGAATCAGGATGAACTATCGATCATCGTGGGAAACAAAAAATGGTTCTACAGTTAAAAGGGTTTCAGTAGCCCCATAAAATGGTAGGTACTTAATTTGATTGCATTGAACTTTGATCGTAGATCATATAGAAACTCTAAATCCTTGGTTCTTAGCGGACTAAGTTCATTATTTGGTGAAGTGTCCCTGTGTAAACATTAGAAAACTATGAAATGTTATAAAAAAGATGTGAAGAAAGTAAAGGCAAACTTGTTGAAGTAGATAAGCTAAACGGTTTGAAACAGCTTTATTAATAGGTCCCTATAAACCTATGTATAACTTTTCACTGTACTTTTAGTTGCTTCTGTTTTATTCCCAACAAATTACCGAAATTATAGAATCATCATACATAAAAGAGTCAGGTTTAGTTTAAATATTTTGCGTTATTGCTTTTAGTTTACATATAGTATTTTTTTAGGCTACTGAATCGTAAGGTATCTAGTTCGTACGCCTTGTACACATTTTAGCTGAAAAAAGTGGAGATGTAAACATGCCACATTTTATTGCCGGTTTATGACAATGTGTTGCTTTCAACAGCTTGCTAAATCGGAATCCAAGCAGTGTGTAAAAGCCTGCAAATGGTGCCCTCTCTCCCCTGGGAAGAGGATTGAGTGAGTAAGGTTTTAAAAGTTTTGCTTGCGGAGGAGAAGAATCAGGTTTCAGGTGGCTTCGGCAGGGAAATTAGTGAATGGCCCAAATTTTGTGGCAGTGGCATTTGAAAAAGCAAAAGAAATAGGAAAAAGGCTAGGGTGGTAAAAATGCCCTCAGGTATGGTGACATCTGCTTTTTCATTCAATGTTTATCGGGGAAAGAGAGGAGGAGATCCTCGACTGGCGAGCCACGTGATAGATTCGGTCACATTGGATGGTGTCCCTTGCTTTTTCTTCTTCGTTCAACTTCTCTTTTCTTAAACCCTAAACTCACACCATCTAACAAAACAGATCCGTTCCAAAGAACACATCGATTAAATTTGGTAGAAGAGGATGTGATTGTGAACAACTTTTGTTTTACAGAAAAAGAAACTGAAAATCAGCAAAAAGAAGAAAAGAAGTGAACAGAGAAAAAGTGTGGTGGGGAGGAGAAGTAGGCAAGACAAGAAGATTATGATGCAGGGAGAGTTTGGTCCCCACCACAGTTATCCAATCAAATAAAGAAAAAGCAGAGAAAAAGAAAAGGGCGAAGGTGTGTGAGGAGTAGTGAGACCAGGTTTCATTACTTAATGATGGCCGCACGTTTCATGTTCATCACCATCATCATTTTTATTCTCTTATTATTATCTCACCCATATCCTTCATTCTCATTTTAACGTTCAAATGGATCTTCTATCATTGCATAATTCCAATTTCAGCCTCCGTAACTTTTCATGATTTGGGCTTGGAAACCACTGCAAGGCCTCTTAGCCCAGTTCATAATGCTAAGCCCATGTTTTGAGGGTGACAGTAAAATTAGGACAGCTTCCTCCTGCACCTCCATATATTTCAATTTCCACTTCTATAGAGTTGTGAAATGACATATTTATCTTTATCTTTCAAGGATATGAAGAACAAGATGAAATTATGGAGGTGCAGGATCATTCTAAAATTAGATTAAAACCCACGTCTTTAATTCTATAACTAATAGATATTATGTAACTATTGGTATCAGTATTCATAGCATATTCTATACAATTATGTTACCTTATTATTATGTTATATTCAAAGTTATATATAATTAATTAACCATTTGTTATAATAATAAACAGAAAACAAACTTTCTTTCAATAACGTAAATAAACTGCCTTTTTTAGTTAATATTTCTTATAAAGTTAATTTCGATGTAATAATAGCTAAATCCTTTACATTGATATTCAATCACAAATTATCGTAATGTTTGTCAGATTTTATAATAATTATTTTACAAATATTATACATGATTGAACTTTTTACTACTTAGTAATCTTAACAAATTTACATTGACAATACATTTTTTCTTCTTATACTCTTAGATTCATGGCTGTTAATATTTAAAAGTAATGCAATTGTGTTCTCAGTTGCCTATAACTTAACGTCTCTAGAATAAAATAAAAATGTATAGATATTATGTATTCAAATTTTTTGCACCAATTATTTTTTATTAAACTGGTGAATCAGTTTACCACTCACTGCACTAGTCGATATTATTATATTTTCTTACTTCTGACTTTATGGGTCAACTAAGTTAAATGAAAGAAAAATATATTTTTCTCTCTCTCCCTTTTGTTAGTTATAACACAAAATTAACATGTATCAATTCAAATAAAAAAGATGTCTACCTTTTTAATGTATAATCTTAAATTCAAATTCAAAGTTCACATAGGTATTGAAAATCTCTCTATCTAACACCAAATAATATATTCATATTAGAAAAAAATTATTCTTTTGAAAATGATTGTTCTAACACTCTCATATCTAAACCTTTTCATAGACGAACGGTAGTTTAACCTGTATACACTATTGCTCACTTCATAAACAGAAATTTTTTTTACAACTTTTTTTTTTTTTTAAGTTAATAAATTATCAAACAATGCTCGAAGGGTTAATCAGACAAAGCTAAAATAGGTGTCCAAATTTTGAAAGACTGATTTTAGCCCTGGTATCGGGTTGTGTTTGAGAAAAAACCATTTTCATCAAATAATCACTAATAATAAAAACGATGCTTGGAAATTAAAACAAAAACACAATATTGGTTTCACTTGCTGAATATTTATGTATACGAAATCGAATATGTAGAAGAAGAAAAAAACTACACTTTAAATTTGGAATGAAAGGTCTTCTTTAAGATTAAAGTGTATGCACTCGTTCTTTGTTCATCATTAATGGTGTATCTCCTACTTCCAAATTATAAAATACCTAATAATGTTCAATCATATGTCATTATATATTAATATCTAAAAATATCAAATCAAATAATCCATTAATATCTAATGAAATAATATTGTATCAATCAAATCTGCTGTAATTCCTTAATTTAAGTAATTACTAACATGTATATAGTGACAATACATTAAATAGCATATAATATAATAAGACAATACCCATCAGCTCAGCTTCAAAATTACCTATAAATATAATACAATTCGACGATGAGTACTTATTCAATCTCTTATCCATTTTATCAAAGCTTGGTGATCAGCCCTTTGTTTCTTCTAAGGAGATCAACGGTATTTTTCGGTAAGAATAAATTTTTTTATATTTTTTTTATATCAATTAATTAATTGTAAAACCAAGTTTGGTTACATTTTTTTTTTCTCTGCAAAAGACTGGGAGAAGCATAAACTGCAGTTGAATGGGGTCCAAGATGAATTTAAAAGATTAAGTAAAGACACTTGTATTTGACGATGAAAAATAAAGAATATAATAATTTTATATATTATCTTTTGTTTGTAAGAAAAATAGGGTAGCTAAATCAAACTTTTCTGGAACCTAACCAGACACTTGTGTCCAACGGGTGGTAAAGTCATCAACTATAGGTTAGGCCCAGCTAATGAGAACAAAACTAGTACATAACATTAATATATAATAAGTTGAGGAAAAGAATCTGTAGTACGTAGTTGAATTTAGAATTTAGAATAAGCTAATTTCGTTTCCTAAAAGAGTTTTTTTCTTTTTCTTTTTCTTCAGCTTCTTCAGCCTCCAAAATATAATAAAGACCAAATGCATTGAATTATTTGATTTTGAATTGTTTTAATATAGATGGATCCCACATCCGTGCTTTTTAGACCTCACAATTTGAAAGATGTTGAACAATTGACTTCTTAATTTATGCTACTTGTGAATAAGTTTAGTGACAAGTTTGGGATGATTAGTGTAATCCAGGAGTTATAAAATGATCAATTTAATTTTTAGGGCACGTTTTCTAGAATGATCTTGAATCTTCTTGATTGAAAATTGAAAGTAGAAAATGGGGTGTTTAATTTTTCCACTTTGAAAAAGAATTTGCATGAAAGGGCAATAAAAAATAGTGAGAGACGAAGACCTGATGCATGCCCCTTCATTGGGTCAATGTTGGTGCAACTCAACTAACCACCACGTCATGGCCCGCCACGAGAAAGGTCATAAATGATAGTTAAATAAGTGGAATTGCGTTGCCATATATGAACTTGTTTTGGTTTTGATTACTTTTGCAGTTGTTAAAAAGGAAGAAGAAGAAGAAGAGACATAGCAATAATGGCTTGCACGGAGTTTTGCGTCGACCTCATGGGACTTCTGATGGCGCTGGTGATTGCTCTCACTCTCATAGTTATCTGCTCCAACCCTAAGAGGCAGGTTGTAGTGTATCGCTATGTTTGATCTTTCCATTCATTCTTTGCTTCCATTATTAGGTCAATTTTCATTTTTCTTCTTCTTTTTCTCACTTTTTTCTCAAGATGTATGTCCCATATTCTTCTTCTCTGCCTCTCATAGCTGAATAGATACTCTGTATATACAATTGAAATCAATAAAAGAAACGGTGTTTTTGATCACCCGAACGCCCAATTTTTCTTTCTCGCATAACTTTAACGGACAAGTAAAAATGGTTATGATGTTGGAATTGGTGAACTGTGAGAAGAATCAGATGCTATGAATTGGAAGGTATTTTCATGAATTGGGTCAGAGCAGATTAGAGGTTTCAACTGCATTCCTATGATGATATTGACTCTTTCCATAACTAGTGTTTCTACGGGATTATAAAAAACATATATAACTACTTTTAATGAAATTAAATATTAATATTTTAATATTATTATTATACTAATTAATATTTACATATTTTTTAATTAAATGTATTAATTGAATTAGTAAAAATAAATAATTCATATTTAAATAAAGTAACGACTAATAATATTACACATTTTAAGAATAATTAGTAAAATATTTTATTTTAGTATACAAAAATAAATAACTTTTACATATTTAATATACAAGATAACTATCAAATTTGTAAAATAATTGATTTTAACTTTTACTTATTTATTGTCATCGTAAAACATATATAAAATATACATAAGTATTAAATACTTAGAAGTAACTATTAGAAGACAAATTAAAGCCAATTTTAAGATACATATTATTTTCACCATGTTTTTATAGTAGCAAAAATAATATATATATATATATATATATATATATATATATATATATATAAATATATATTTGTAATCTTGTTAATAACAAAACAAAGATCATTTTCAAAATTTAAATTTAGCTGGATAAATGAGTATTTTTTATTCACTTGAAGCTTGTGATCAAGGTGTGCATGTATTTAAATAATATTTTTCCTTCACCAAATATTAATGATAAAACGAAATAATTAACTTGTTCTGCATATTAAATTATAGGTCAAAATATTATTCTATCATAAAATATACCACGAGACATTATGTAAAAGAAAAAAAAATCAAGAAAGACACTTTTACACACCCAATTTTCTTTTTTCATTTATTGGTTTTGTTTTTATTAGGTCCAATTCGTGATTTTCAAACAGTTACACTCGTCCCAAATTATGCAACTTTAACTACTATTTTATAGAAGTGGTAAACTTAGAATACGATTTTGAATTTTAATTTTGAAAATATAGATCGTGTGCGGGAAGTAAAGTTGTCACAATTCTCAATTTCTTTTTTCGAAATTAAAAGTCTTTGCAATAAAATCTTTTAGATGGACAACTAAAATTATAACCTCGAGATACGATTATTAATTTAATTTTTGATACCGAACTCGTGTTTTCAGCTAAAGATTTCCATTGCAGAAATCTTCTTTTAAAGTTGCCGTGCTTTTTTTTTTTCTTTTTTCTTTTTTCTTTTCTTTTACGGTACTTTGAGAATAGAAAGTGTTTAATAGAACAATAAAATTTGCTTAAGAAATAATATTTCTTTTGTTAAATAACAACTATTTATTTTAAAGAATACAGGACTACCTTGTATATTTTTATACTAAAATATTTTAGTATCTAGTTAGAAATTGTTTATTATGGTATGTGGATAAAAGAAAAACTAAAATAATTCAACATATTGTTTGTTAGTTTAATGAATAATTATAAGTTCATTTTAAAATCAATATAATATATAGTTTAGAAAATAATTATTTATTTGGCAAGTAAAATTTCTTGCTTTATCATGATCTTTATGAATTGGAATTAATAAATTCAAAAGCTGCCAAAACCGGAAAAAGTGCACAAGTTCAAGCATTCTGTTATGATTTTAAGCTCGCACCGCCTTTGATATTTTCCAACAACTATTTTATTTTTTTATAGTTTCTGAGATATTTTTGTATAATGGGTCACTAATTAACTACTTCACTACTATACATGTGGCAAATTTCACTTAAAAAAAAAAAGAGTTGAAAATCGTGTGGAAAACTCACAACTTTAGTGATGAGAGTTTAATTTCTGAACACAACCGTTGATTTTCAAAATTGAAGTTCAAAGCCTTCTTCTGAACTCATTGTAAAATAAAAGTTGAGGTTGCATGATTTGAATACGACATATTCACCGGTGGATATTTGATCAATATTTTAGGTACTAAAATTTTAATTGAATTAATTTTTTGTCTACTTTTTTATCTAAAATATCAAATTGATCTTCTAATTTTTTTTAGTTTCAATTTGGTCTCGATTTTTTAAAATTTGATACAATTTGATCATTTTGTTAAATTTCTTGAAGCGCGGAACAGGGTTATTTTTATCAAAATTGACATTAGAATTATGTCGATTACACCAATAAAGCAAACCATCCTTAACTTCAATTTTAATGAAAAAACCTTAATATGATTCAAGAAATTTAATGAAAAATGACTAAATTGCATTATTTTTCAAAAAAAAGACCAAATTGAGACTAAAGATGACTGAAGGACTAACTTAATATTTTTGAGCGAGAAAATGAATCAAAAGAGTCATTTCCAAATTTTTACACAAACCAATAAAAACATTATATTTACTTTTTTTTATAATAAAAAATAATAAAATATTAATTATTGTTATTATTATAATTATAAAATGAAATACAATAATTTTATAATTTTACTATAATTATATTTCATTTGCAATGACTAAATTAAAAATAAATAAATAAAAAAATGGTTAAATTAAATAAATGATTACTTAAAAGATAATATAAATAAAATAATTATTTTTATTTTAAAATATATTTAAAAGATAAAATGAAAAAATTGATATGAAAAATAAAAAATAACTTTTCCATTATGTAGATAGGGATATATAAAAAAATAAAAATATATTAAAAATATTAAAAATATTAAATTTTTTAAAAAAATTATTTAAGTAATATGAAAATTATAAAGATATAAAAAAATTGGAGAGTCATGACTACTCCAACCCGTAATTTGTTCAAGGATTATTCTTTATTAATTTCAAATCAATCCTTTCTCCTTAACCCAATGTATATTTGTACAAGCTCATGTCAATTTCATAAATCATAATAAGTATTACAAACTCAAATTACAGAAATAATATAATTCACATGCATAATCTAATTTTTTTATCAATATCAACAAGAGTATCCAATAAACAAAATTTAAACAATCTTTTATCAAATAAAACCCAACAATTTAGTGACCGAGTCACTTTCATATATAAATAATTTATTCTGTGAAATGAATGCACTTTTTTTTTTCTTTTTAGTGTAAAGATGGAAAATATGCCAATGCAAAAAAAAAAAAAAAAAAGATAAATTTATTAATAATTTTTTTAAAAAAAAAAAAAAAAAAACTAAAAAAATATCAAAAAAACAA